>Ga0210391_10005367_pt1 | contig 10569 bp, 8 predicted proteins | sample IncBWC12OmetaG_FD_160573 | JGI IMG/M metagenome (GOLD analysis project Ga0210391, IMG submission 160573) | Forest soil microbial communities from Barre Woods Harvard Forest LTER site, Petersham, Massachusetts, United States - Inc-BW-C-12-O ...
TGAGCGTTGGGCCAAGGCCGGCGGCCTTCTCCGCTACGGCATCCCCGATTTCAAGATGGAGAAGATTCACGTCGACCGCCGCGTCGCGCAGATGGAGGCGGAAGGCGTCACCTTCCATTACGGCGCCCATGTCGGTGTCAATGTGCCGGCCGATAAACTGCTCAAGGACTACGACGCCGTGGTGCTCACCGGCGGCGCCGAAAAGCCGCGCGATCTGCCGGTGCCGGGCCGCGAGCTCGAGGGTATCCACTTCGCCATGGATTTTCTGCCGCAGCAGAACCGCCGCGTCTCCGGCGAGAAAGCCGGCGACGGCGCGGCGATCCTCGCCGCCGGAAAGCATGTCGTCGTCATCGGCGGCGGCGACACCGGCTCGGACTGCATCGGCACGTCGTTCCGCCAGGGCGCGCTGTCGGTGACCAATTTCGAGATCATGCCGCAGCCGCCGCTGCAAGAAAACAAGGCGCTGACTTGGCCGGACTGGCCGCTCAAGCTGCGCACCTCATCGAGCCACGAGGAAGGCGTCGACCGCGACTTCGCGGTGATGACGACCAAATTCACCGGCGAGAACGGCGCGGTGAAGACGCTGCATTGCGTACGCGTTGACGCCAAGATGAAACCAATCCCCGGCAGCGAGTTCGAGATTCCTGCCGATCTCGTTCTGTTGGCGATGGGCTTCGTGCATCCGGTGCACGACGGCATGATCAAGGGTCTCGATTTGGCGCTCGACCAGCGCGGCAACGTCAAAGCCTCGACCGACGACTACAGGACCTCGCTCGACAAGGTCTTCGCCGCCGGCGACATGCGCCGCGGCCAGTCCCTGGTGGTGTGGGCGATCCGCGAAGGCCGGCAGGCCGCGCATGCGGTCGACAAATATCTGATGGGCACGACGCTTTTGCCGCGATAGCAAGTCCGCTAGCTGTTGCCGGTGACGCGAAGGACGACGTCGAGTATGGCGCCGGCCGCGATGGCAATCGCGCGCGAGACGACGTTGAGGTCGATACCGAGCTGAGCCCCGAGCAACGGCAAAACGATGAGGAGGCCGATCAAGATCGCCAGCCCATAGGGCTCGAGGCGCGCAACCGGCCCGGCAACGGCGTTCGGCAGAATCCCAACCAGAATGCGTCCGCCATCGAGAGGAGGTAGCGGGAACAGATTAAACACCGCCAGCACCACGTTAAGGATCAAGGCGTTCTTCAAGTTGTCCGCCAACCATCGCGCTGCCGTGACGGGCAAGGCGCCGACGAGGTGAAAAGCCAGGGCCGCAACCACTGCAAGCGCAATATTCATGGCTGGCCCGGCGGCCGCGACCAGCACCATGTCCCGTCGCGGCGATCGCAACCGGCCAAAATTGACCGGCACCGGCTTCGCGTAACCAAACAGAAAGGGTGCGTGCAGTAGCAGCAGCAAGCCCGGCAACAGGATCGTTCCGAAGGGGTCGATGTGCTTCGCCGGATTGAAGCTGACGCGTCCGAGCCGCCATGCCGTGTCGTCGCCAAGAAGATAGGCTACGAAGCCATGCGCGGCCTCATGAAACGTTACGGCGACGATCACGGGGATCGCCCAGACCGTTATCAGATATATTGCGTTACTGCCCACGGCTTCGGTTCCTCAATCGCCTCGGTAAAAAATCGTGCCCCGCCAGCAGCGTGTCGGGGCTTAAGAAAGACAGAATTGGCGGGCAATGCCAGTAACGTGGTATTGGACTTCCGCCTTTCGGGCAAAGGTCGACAGCTGGTGCCGGGACAGACTGCCGCAGCCGATAGCGAGATTGTGAAGTGACTTATCGACCGCCCAACACGAAAGAAGCCTCCATGCAAAAGCTCTTACATCTGTCGCTTGGCGCAATGGCAGGCGCCGCGTTAGCCCTGCTTGCGACCGCACCGGGCCTGCTGCCGCTGATGTCCGGGGCGATTGCTTCGCCGAGGGCCGATGCCAGCCAGACCTACCGGCAACTCGAGTTATTCGGCAAGGTTTTCGACATGGTTCGGCGCGACTATGTCGAAAAGCCCGACGACAAAAAGATGATCGCGTCGGCCATCAACGGAATGGTGAGCGGACTCGATCCGCATTCCAATTACATGGATGCCAAGAGCTTTAACGACATGCAAGCGGAGACGAGCGGCCAGTTTGGCGGGCTCGGCATGCAGGTCACAATGGAAAACGGGCTCGTGAAGGTCGTTTCACCGATCGACGATACGCCGGCGGCAAAGGCCGGCATTCTTGCCGGCGACATCATCACCCGGATCGACGATCAGGTCATTTCCGGTCTTCCGCTCAATGACGTCGTTACGAAATTGCGGGGTAACCCGGGTAGCTCCGTCAAACTTGAGATCCAGCGTGCGAGCCTCTCGCAGCCAATCGACAAAACACTGACGCGTGAAATCATCAAAGTGCGGTCGGTTCGCTATCGCGTCGAAGGCGGCGACGTTGGCTATATCCGGATCACCGAATTCAACAACCTCGCCGGCGATGAGCTGACGGACGCAATCAAGCATATTTCCTCCGAGGTTCCGGCCGATCACCTCAAGGGCTATATTCTCGATCTGCGGAACAATCCGGGTGGGCTGCTCGACCAAGCGGTCGCAGTATCCGATGCATTTATCAAAAGCGGCGAAATCGTATCGATCCGTGGACGTGACGCCGGAGAAGACCAGCGTTTTTATGCCAAATCGGACGACCTCACGAACGGCAAGCCGTTGACGGTTCTGGTCAACGGCGGTTCTGCGTCAGCTTCGGAGATTGTGGCCGGTGCTTTGCAGGATCAAAAGCGGGCGACGATTATCGGTACCCGTTCATTCGGCAAAGGATCGGTTCAGACGATTATCCCGCTGGGTTCAGGCAACGGCGCTCTTCGTCTCACCACCGCGCGGTACTTCACACCGTCGGGCCGTACAATCCAAGCCGAGGGCATCACGCCGGACATCAAGGTCGAGCAGCAAGTTCCGCAGAATTTGCAGGCCGCCGCGGACGAAAGCTTCAGCGAGGCGAATCTGCCCGGACATCTTAAGGCGAGCGGAGCCGAAAAAATGGGTTCGCAATCATACGTTCCCACCGACGCGAAGGATGACAAGGCGTTGCAAACGGCGCTGGCGCTTTTGCGCGGTACGGAAAAAAATCCCGCGTTTCCCCCGCCCGGCAACCTGATCGTCGCGCATTAAGGCTTTGGCGACCCGCGCTCGCGCATGATGCGGAGTCGCTCCAGACTTGCCGCCGGCCAGACGGCGGCGAGGTCGTAGAATTCCGGCACGGCCTTGGCGCCCGTCGGCAGCGTCACCCAGGTCTGCTGCGACGACGTGTAGATGTGGATGTCGGGAGGGCATCGATCGGGCTGATCCAACGTCCCGACCCGCACGAAGCGGACGGCAGGTCCAGCCTGCGGGTAGTTGCTCCAGACGGCGACCTTGAGGCAGGACAGCGCGCGACGTTCTGGCCCCTTCCGCTTGCCGATGGCGTGTTGATGATCTCCGGCTCGCCCGCGGTGTGAACGACCCGATCCGCCTCATAGAGGGCGTTGAGCGCGTGGACCGTGCCGGTTTCGCGCTGGCACCAGCGGCAGTGGCAGGCGTGGACAATGAGCGGCCTGCCGGTCAGTCGGTACCGGACCTGGCGGCAGGTGCATCCGCCTTCGATGGAGTCTGTCGGCATCAAGGCGGCGGAATCCCTAGCGCGACCCGATCGGCGCCGGCGGGATCGGCGCGCCATCGAGCGTGGCGCGCGGCGGCCGGCGGTCTTTCGCCGCGTCTGAATCTCTTTCCGGCTTCTTCTTCGCGTCCTTTTTGGCGTCGGCGGGCTTCTTCGCGTCGTCATGCGCGGCGGCGCCTTTTTTCGCCGGCGCCGCGGGCGACAGCGACACTGGCTGCGGCGCCAAGTCGGCCGGCGCTTGCGGACGCGGCCAGGAAAAATCGTCGGCGCGGCCGGCGACGGCGGCAATCGGCGCGCCGCGGTCCAATACCTTTTGCGCCAGCGGATCGGAGGCGAGCGGCGCAGGGTCGCTGCCGGCGCCGAGCAGGCCGCCAGTGCCGGCTGCGGCCCCGCCGTCGTTGTTGCTGCTCGATACGGTGAGCGGCAAGACCGGACCGACATCGGGCCGCGTGGTGCCGGGTTTGATCGGCACGGCCTGCTCCGGCAGCGCCACAGGCGCGATATGGTTCGACATCACGCGGCGCAGTTCCTGATCGACGTAGCTGGCGAGCTTGACCGCGCCGGCTTTGGTGAAATGGACGCCGTCTGCGGTGCGCAGCCGCCGGATCTGGCCTTCGAAATCAGGGCCGTCCACCGCATAGCGGCCCTGGTCGTCGGTGAAGCCGTCCCAGATGTCAACGTAAGAGATTCCCGCGCGCTCGGCGCGCTCGCGATAGAGTTCGTCGAGATAGGCCATGTCGCTCGTCGACTTCGGCCCGCGCAGCGCCGGCAATCCGACCCACAGCACCGGCACGCCTTTGCTCTTGAGCGCCGCGATCATGGCATCGATGCGCTTGACGTAAAGCTCCGCCCACTGATCGGTGTGAAAGTCGTAGGAGTGGCCGGGAACGGGATGCTCTGTCGTGTCCGCGCCGGCGGGCTGCGCCTCCCCGGCCTCGGCCGGCGCGGCCGGCGCGGCCGGCTTCTGGCCCGGTGCGGGTTCGGCACCCTTTACCGGAAGCGCCCCGTCGCGGATGGCGATACGGTCGTTGAGACCGAGCATGACGACGATCGCGCTCGGCTTTTCCGTCGCCAGTTGATTCTTGATCACCGCCGGCCAATCGAGCGTGTCGTTTTTCGGATCGTAGTGGATCAGGCCCGCGGTGGCGCGAACCTCGCGCAGCACGCCGGTGTCCGGCTGATCGGCATAGGTCTCATCGAGGCCGTAACCAAGCCAATCGGCCATCGAGTCGCCGACCACGACGATCGTTGAACTGGGCGGTGTCTCTAGTTTACGCGGCGCCGGCGCCTTCGAATAATCGGCGACCGGCGGCCGGTAGCGCTGGCCGCCGAACGGGAACGAGAAGAAATCGCGTTGTTGCGGCTGCTGATAGTAGCCCGGAACGGAGGGCCGATCGCTCCAATAATAAACCTGGGCGGCCGCGGGCACGGAGGCGGCCGCAGCGCCCGCCACAATCGCCAGCGTACCAATGAACCGCCGCCAATTCCTTGCCATGACCGTTCGCCCAACAAACCTAACGCCAGATCAGATTAGCGCATCGCGGCCAAAAAGCCGACGCCGGAACGCAGCTGCACGGTTAGAAAATTACGCAGGGATAATGTCAAACTGAGGGTAATTTCGAAGGCTGGCGCGCGCCGTTTACGGCTGCCGCAGCCGGTCGAGCACGTCGCTCGAGGCGAAACCGTCCGGAATCTGGCCGACTGAAGCCTGGAAATCGCGGATAGCGATGCGGGTGCGCGGGCCGATCAGGCCGTCGGGCTCGCCGATAGCAAAGCCGCGCTGCGCCAGAAGCTGTTGCATCTGGTAGCGCTCGTCGAGCGTAAGCACGCGCTCGTCGCGCGGCCAGCCTTGCACGAAAGGCGCGCCGCCGCGCATGCGGTCGGCGAGGTGGCCGATGGCAAGCGCATAGGCCTCCGCGGGATTGTATTTCATGATGACGCTGAAATTTTTCAGCATCAGGAAAGCCGGACCCCGCGCGCCGGCCGGCAACAGCAGGAAGGCGCGATCCTCGGGGCGGGGAAAGGCCTGGCCGTCGGCGCGGCGCAGGCCGAGGCTTTGCCATTGCCGCATCGTCATCTGCCGCGCGCTATCGGCGAGCAGGTAATTGAAGTTGCGCGGCAGCGCGACCTCGTAGCCCCAGGTTTCGCCGCTGACCCAGCCGTCGAGCTTGAGATTGTTCGCGGTCGAGGCGATCACGTCCGGAACCGAATCGACGACGTCGCGGTGGCCGTCGCCGTCGAAATCCACCGCGTAGCGCGCAAACGTCGTCGGCATGAATTGCGTCGGTCCGAAAGCGCCGGCCCAGGAGCCGACCAGGCGGTCCGGCGGCACGTCGCCGCGCTGCAGGATTTCCAGCGTCGCCAGAAATTCGCCGCGGAAAAAATCGCGGCGGCGGCCGACGCAAGCCAGCGTCGCGGTCGACCGGATCACCGGCCGATCACCGCCGAGCGTGCCGTAGTCCGATTCGACACCCCATATCGCGGCAAGAATGTAGCGGTCGACGCCATAGGCGCGTTCGACGGCGGCGAAGGTCGGCGCATATTGCGTCAACAGTTCGCGACCGCGCGCAATGCGGTCGTCACTGACCAGGAGATCGAGATAGTCCCACGGCGCCTTGGTGAATTCCGGCTGTGCATCGAGCTTGTCCATGATGCTGAGATCCGGCGTCAGCCCGGCGGTAAAGCGCTCGAAATTCGCCCGCGTGATGCCGCGCCGCGCGGCGTCCGGCCAGAGGCCGGCGATACAATTGCCGAAATCCGCAGCCGCCGCGCGGATGGCGTCCGCCGTCATCAGCGGATTGCCCGATGCGCCGGACTGCCCGCTCCATTGCGTTGCCGCGGCCGAGGCGGGAACCGAGCTTGCCGGCGGGGGTTGAAAGAGGCGGGTCAGCCAGTTGTCGGGCTGTTGCGCCTGCGCAGCGCTGGCAACGCCGGCGGCAAGGGTGGCGCCAAGGAGCGCGACAACGCGACGGCGAAGAATGGTGACAGAACGCATGGACTTCCGGTCCCGACCTGCGGCCGCGCCAATGGCCGCCCCAAAAAGCACCTGCTAATGTACATCGAATCACTAACACCGGGTTGTTGCCGCCGGCGGCGGATCGGCTTCCACCCGGCGGCCAGTCACAGTGCCGCCATCGGTTCCGGGCAAAAAGGTTCCGGGATAAAATCTTCGTCGAGGCTGGCTTTTTTCGTTTCAGCCTTGTTCACAGTTGGACGAGCAATTAGGCGAGACTTTGGAAAACCCGGTTGCGCACGATAATTTCAATCACACAACGCCGCTCTTTCCGATCCTGTCGTTCACAACGCCTTTCGGCATCGCATGAACACCGTCCGTAAAGCCGTCTTTCCCGTCGCCGGCCTCGGCACCCGCTTCCTGCCCGCGACCAAGGCCATGCCGAAGGAAATGCTGCCGGTCGTCGACCGGCCGCTGATCCAGCACGTCGTCGACGAGGCGCGCGAGGCCGGCATCGAGCATTTCATCTTCGTCACCGGCCGCAACAAGGCCGTCATCGAGGATCACTTCGACCGCCAGTTCGAGCTGGAAATGACGCTGCTCGAGCGGCAAAAGCATAAGATCCTCGAATATCTCAATCAGGACCTGCCGGTGCCGGGCTCGACGAGCTTCACCCGCCAGCAGGAGCCGCTCGGTCTCGGCCACGCGGTGTGGTGCGCGCGCGAACTGATCGGCCACGAGCCGTTTGCGCTGCTCTTGCCGGACGTGCTGGTGCAGCACGAGCAGAGCTGTCTGGCGCAGATGCTTGAGGCGGCGCGCGAACTGCCCAAAAACGCCAATATTGTCGCCGTCGAGGAAGTGCCGCACGAACGCGTTGATCAATATGGCGTCGTCGGCGTCGGCGAGCGCAACGGCAAAATGTTCTCGATCACCAGCATGGTGGAGAAGCCGCCGGTCGGCCGCGCGCCGTCCAATCTCATCCTGACCGGGCGCTATATCCTGCAGCCGGAAATCTTGAAAATCCTGAGCACGCAGGAACGCGGCGCCGGCGGCGAAATCCAACTGACCGACGCCATGATCCAGCTGGCACGCGAGCAGCCGTTCTACGGCCTGCAATTCGAAGGCCGCAGTTTCGACTGCGGCTCCAAGATCGGCTTTCTCGCCGCCAACGTCTCCTACGCGCTGGCGCGCCCCGACATCGCGCCCGGCTTTCGCGCCGAGATCAAGAAAATCATGGGCGATCTCAACGGCGGCTAGGCCGCCGCGCGGTGTCGGGCGATGAGCTGATCGGCGACATCGTTGAGGTCGTTGCCGACGATCTGCGGCTGAGGACCGACCCCCAAAACATCGTTGCCAACACGCTTGATTAGAGCAGCTTGCCAGCCCGCGGCGACGGCGCCGAGAGTATCCCAGGTGTGGCAGGCAATGAGGCAGAACTCGGAGGCCTTGGCACCAAGCTCCTTCTCGACATAACCGTACGCCTCGCGTGACGGCTTGTGGTGCTTCACCCCGTCGGCACTGAATCGACGCTCGAACAAATCGACAATGCCGCCATGCTCGAGCTGGCGGGTTTGAACTTCAAGCAGATTATCGGTGAGGGTGAAGAGCCGGAAACCAGCATTGCGCAGCTTGCGCAGCGCGGCCGGAACATCAGGGTGCGGCGGCATCGTCGAGAATTTTTCCGTCAGCTCTTTCTTGTCCTTATCGTCGATCTTGATGGCGCGCGTATCCGCCAGCATTTTCATCACCGCAGAACCGATATCGGTGAACGGAACGTAGCAGCCGGCCACGGTCAGCGCCGCGGAATACAAGATGAGATCAGCGAACCATAAGCGCATCGCGCCCTTATCGCCGAAAATACGCTGGAAGGTCGGCTCCATCGTGCCAAGATCGAGCAGCGTTTCGTTGACGTCGAAGACGATCAAAGGAAGTGCGGCCATGTTGGACTCCCATTGCTATGCCCCCCGATCTCGAAATCGTCAGCCGATCAGTGCTTGCTCTTGAGCCGGTTGCGGTGCGCGGCCTGTTTGGCGCGATTACCGCAGATCGCCATGCTGCACCATTTTCTCGCCCGGCTCCGCGTGCGGTCGGCGAACATCAGGGTGCAGCTGTGGCCTTCGCAGGCTTTTATGTCGGCGAAATCTTCTTCACACACAAATCGCGCCAATGCTTCGCCGATCGGCAGCAACAAAGATTCGGGGGATCGCCAGCGCCGCATGGCGCGTAGTTCGAAGCGCTCGCCATCGCGTTCGTGATGACGCCATATCTGGCTGCGCGATATCTGGCTGAACGTCTCGTCACGTTGCAAAAGCTTGTTCAGCGGTCCCAATTCCTGCAGCGCCTTGGGAGGAAGCGGCCGGCCCATATGCTTGGCGACAAATTTTCTGAACCACTCGCGCAAGGCACGCGCCTGATCCGCAACCTCGTCGAGCTCACCTGGCATCGCGCGCGCCTTCAATTCATTCAGCGTGTCCCCTGGCACAAGCTTGGCTTGAGCCAGCCACTTCAAGAGCTCATCGCCGCTGTCGAGCCAATCCACCGGTGTATCCACCGGTGTCGCGACGGAGTTCAGGAAATCGAGGCCGAGCGAGTCGGCGATAAAAATTGCAGGCGGTTTATCTTTCACGATTGGCCCCGGCGAGGTCCAATCGCATAACCGGTCAAGCTGCCGTTGACAAGTTATGGGCCGCCACCATAACCTGTCAAGTAGCATTTAAGAGGTTATGCTGGCGGAGCCGCTGTCTCGGGGAGCAACCTGATAATGACGAAAGATGTGAGCATAGTGCTTGCCCATGGCGCATGGGCCGACGGATCAAGCTGGGCAAAAGTCATAGCGGCGCTCAAAGACGATGCCGTGAACGTGTCGGCGGCCCCGCTCCCCCTGACATCGCTTGCCGACGACGCGGCGGCGCTTAACCGCAGCCTCGACCGGACCGAAGGGCCGATCGTGCTGGCGGGGCACGCCTATGCCGGCGCCGTGATCGCTCTCGCGCGCCCCGAACGCGTGAAAGCCCTGGTCTACGTCACCGCGCTTGCTCCCGACGACGGCGAGAAAGTCGCGGACGTGTTCTATCGTCTGCCGCCCCATGCCCAAGCGCCAAAGCTCGCCCCGGACAGCAACGGCTTGATTTGGCTACCCGAGGGTGCCTTCGCGACGGCGTTCGCGCCTAACGCATCCGCGGACGAGCAAGCAGTGCTCGCCGCCGTGCAACGGCCGATAGCAATCAACTGCATCACCGTTCCCGCCGGACGCCCGCTGTGGAAGGACGTTCCGAGCTGGTTTCTGATCGCCGAAGACGATCGCATGATCGTTCCTGAGACGCAGCGCTTCATGGCCGAGCGGATGAAGGCGAGGACGAAGGCACATGCCACCGATCACACGCCGAGCGTCACCGCTCCGACGGTCGTCGTGGACATTATCCGCGATGCCATTCGCTCCATAGCCGGCAGCTGAAATTACCAAATAGCGGAGGATTTCATGGCGCCCGTCAGATATTCCACGGCCGACGTCGATGGTTTTAAGATTTTCTATCGCGAAGCCGGACCGGTCGACGGGCCGAAGCTTTTGCTGCTGCACGGCTTCCCGAGCGCGGGACACATGTTCCGTGATCTGATCCCGCTCCTCGCCGACAGATTTCATATGGTCGCGCCGGACCTTCCCGGGTTCGGTCAGTCCGACATGCCGCCCCGAGATCAATTCAATTACACGTTCGACAAGATCGCTCGCGTGATCGAACGCTTTAGCGAAGTCATCCGCTTCGATCGCTTTGCCGTGTATGTCTTTGACTACGGCGCGCCGACCGGCTTCCGACTCGCCACCCGTCATCCCGAGCGGATAACCGCCATCATTTCGCAAAACGGCAACGCCTACGAGGAAGGTCTCAGCAACGGCTGGACTCCGATCCGGGCCTACTGGCAGCACCCATCGCAGGCGAACCGAAAGGCGCTTCGCGCTTTCCTCACGCCGGAGACGA
>Ga0210391_10005369_pt1 | contig 10567 bp, 10 predicted proteins | sample IncBWC12OmetaG_FD_160573 | JGI IMG/M metagenome (GOLD analysis project Ga0210391, IMG submission 160573) | Forest soil microbial communities from Barre Woods Harvard Forest LTER site, Petersham, Massachusetts, United States - Inc-BW-C-12-O ...
CGCCGGCGGCCTCGATGATTTCTGTGATGAAGGCGTGTTTGCCAATTGTCGTGATGGGGTCGTACCAGACCGGCATGAAGACCTTTGGCGCGGGGAGGTTTCTGGTGTGAGCCTTCACTGCCTCGACTCGCTGCTGCAAATCTCGAATCACTGTATCGGCCTGTTGGGTCCGATTCAACGCTTCGCCGATGGTTTCGACGGAGTGGATGATTCCCGCAATGCCGTGAGGACTTACTAGAAAGAGTGGAATCCCCAACCGGTCCAGTTGGCCAGTCACCTCCATGGGGCCCATGGGCTGAACGCCGATAACGAGATCGGGATGAAACGAGAGGATGGTCTCGATCGACGGAGTAATCAGGTTCCCGACGCTCGGCTTTGATAGTGCGGCTGCCGGATACTTCGTGAAATCGCTGATGGCGACGACGTCGTCTCCAGCCCCTAGCGCGTAGACGGTGTCGGTAACGCTGGGCATCAGGCAGATGACGCGATGCGGGTGATCCGGAACTGCCACTCTGCGGCCGGTTTCGTCGGTCAACGTGCGCGTCGCGAAGCAGGGGATTGTCGTCAGCGTGATCAATAGAGCAAAGAGCATCCGCTTCATGCTGTCACCACCCGCAGGCTGCGCACCTGTTGAATGGTTGCGAAGAGGCTCTTCGCGATTGCCGGATTCGCCCGAAAGTGGCGATGGATACACCTTGCGAGCCCATGCAACTGCCGTCTTACCGACCTCAGTGGCCGTACTTGACACGAGGTGTCCTTTCATGGCATCACCTCAAGGTGGCCCTTCAGTGCAAGCGGAAGTCCAGCTACCATCAGAACTGCGTCGTCCGCGATGGCGGCGACTCTCTGGTTCAGCTCTCCCAGCAGGTCCCGATAACGACGTCCAAGCGGGTATTCAGGCACGATCCCGCTGCCAACCTCGTTCGATACGAGCACGATGGCGCATTGTGTCCGTTGCAGCGTCTCGCACAGCGCTTCGATCCGACGGTCAATCGCCCCATCGTTCTCGCCTTCCGCATCGAGCAGATTCGCCGCGTAGAGCGTAAGGCAATCCACCATGATGAGGTCGGATTCGGCCTCCCGTTCGCGGAGTACCCGGGGCAGGTCGAGAGGCTCCTCTACCGTGGTCCAGTCTCGGGGACGATCTGCACGATGCCGTTCGATCTTGACGCGCATCTCCTCATCGGAGATCGTCGCGGTTGCGACAAAGACGACGCGACTCGACTCGCCGGCAAGCTGCTGCGCGTAACGGCTCTTGCCGCTGCGTGCACCACCCAGAACGAGTGTCACTGAACCTTGGCGCGTCTCCTGCATCGTCGGCTCCTTACCCACGCACGCGAACGCACGTGGAGCAGAGCGGGAATGAATTTAGGCAGCGCTCGTGCAGACCTCTTTTGGAATGGGTCTGCGAGAATGCTCTTCAGCTCTCCCAGCGAAGCTGAATCAAGCCCGGTAGTCCTCCGGCGGGTCTCCTGACTTGCGCTTCATCGAGCTTTGACTCACCTTCCCAGGACACATCCCAGTGGCTTTGAAAAAATGTCAGAGCTCTCGACGCTTACAGTTACGGGGTAGCGACGGATTCGCACCGTCTTCCCAACACCGGATGAGAAGAGACTATCCCGCCCGCAACGCGGGGTCAAATGTGGCGGTCCTGGGCGTCATGGGGGCTACTTCGCTGCCACAAATTGTCGTGCGGCGGCGCGCGCATCTTTTATTAAATCGGGCACCCCAACCCCGCGGTAGCCATTGCCCAGAAGCCACAGCCCATCGAGTTTTCTTACTCGTTCCTGCAACTCTGCCATCCGTTCCAGATGGCCGACAGCATATTGCGGAAGACTGCGAGGCCAGCGGCGAACGACGGTGATCTGCGGCTCCGGGAGAGGGCCAAGGATCCGCGCCAACTCCATTCTTGCGACGGCAGCGGTCTCATCGTTGCCGCAAGTCATGAGGCGATCGGCTGCTTTTCCGCCGAAAAATGCTCGAATGAGCCGGCCGTCTTGTGGAACCCGGCAATCGAACTTCTGGTCAACGAAAGTGCAGGCCAGCAACAGGCTGTCCGAGCCTGGCGGTACCAGAAATCCAAAGCCGGGGGGGACCGTGAGCTTTGCGGTATCCGAAAACCCAAACCCGACAACCACCGCAGAGCTGGCGCCCATTTCCATCAACTCGGAAGCACGGGCGTCAACTGGAGCCAACAGCGAACGGGCGACATCGATCGGGGGCGCCATCATGACCGCGTCAAACCGCTCCACGCCTCTTGCTGTGCCCACCAACCATCCTTCTTCGGTGGCCGCGACGAATTGAACTTCCGTTGCCAGCCGGACCCAATCCTCCGGAATCGCCGCAATCATCCGGTCGATAAGGGTACCCATTCCGCTCCGCAGGGTGGTGAAGACGGATTCAGTCTTCGAGCCGGAGTTTCGCGCTTGCACCGCTGTGATTAAACTGCCGTACTCGCGCTCCATGTTGACGAACGGAGCCATCACTGCGCGCACACTGAGCTTCGCCACATCGCCACCAAAGACGCCGCTCAGCAGAGGAGCGCCGATTTTTTCGAGCACCTCTTCGCCGAAATGCCGCTGCACAAATGTTGCGACGCTCTCGTCCGATTCAGGGGCGTTTTCGCGCAACATCCCCGCATGATCAATCTCATCGTGATAGGCCTTCTTCGCGTCCGGGCTAAATATCTTCGATGCGTCCAGAGCGTTAAGATCGGCTGGAACCATCATCCTCATTCCATCCGGCATCGCCTGCAACTTCTTGTCGATGAGCACATAGGTCTTCCGTGTCGCATCGTTGGAGGTCATCACCTCGTCGCCCAGGCCAAGCTCCTCCGCCAACTCAAGTGCCCATGGCTTTTCAGTTACCCACGCATCGGGTCCACATTCGATAACGAAGCCGCCCTCGCGCACCGTCTCGACAATTCCTCCCAGGCGAGTTGAAGCCTCAAACAACACCGCCTGTACGTCTTTGCTGTCGCGGGCGAGCCGGGCCAACTCATATGCTGCGGCCAAACCCGCAACCCCACCGCCGATGACCGCCACTCGCCTCATCTTCTCTCCGTAAAACAAAAACGGAAGCCGAAGCTTCCGCGCTCGGCTCTTTCGACAGCCTATACGCCAGCCGGGACAGTTACCTCATCGACGGTTGCTTTATACTCCCCCGATACGACCTCGGCCAGTGCTTTTACGAGCAACCCGGAGTCGTTCAAGCTTTCGGCGCGCCACAGCTTCAATCCGAGCTCTCCGGCGAGTTCGCGAAAGGCGATATCGATGTCATAGAGGATTTCGACGTGATCGCAGAGGAAGCCGACTGGCTGCATCACGACTCCCACATGCCCTTCGTCCCGAATTGCCTTCAGCGTGTCCTCGACGGTGGGCCCTACCCATGGACCGCCGCTCATTCCTTGGCTCTGAAAGGCAAAGCACCAATCCCGGTCACCGAATCCGGCCGAAGCCATCCGATCGGACACCATCTGTGCCGTGCGCTTCGCTTCCACCGGGTAAGGGTCCGGAGAGAGCTGTATCGGCGTTCCTGGCCTTGAGCCTGCTACGGACGCCTCTCCGGTCATAATCGTTCGGCACGGCACGCTGTGGGCGGTAAAGAGCACAGGCACTCGCTGGCCTGCCTCCGCGCACGCCTTGGTCCAGACGGGGCGCAGCCTTTCGGCAAAGGCCTCGGCCAGCGTGGGATTTTCGGCCCAGCCTGCGACGAACGCGACCTCCATCCCAGCCGTGGCTGCGAGCACAGCGCGCCGGTACAACCCTACGCTTGTTCGCGAATTCTGCGGCGCCAGACAGACAGCTTTGATGTGCGTCACGCCGTCTTTTCGCATCTGGGCGACCACATCAGCGATATAGGGATGCCAGTTCCGCATCCCGACGTAGACCGATTCTCCGTTCAGGGCCTGCTGCAGCAGATGGCCCTGGGTCATGGTCCACTTTGTAAGCGGCGGGGCCTCCACTCCGGGAGTCTCGCGTAGTCCGATCTGCGCATAGCGGTGTTGCAACTCCTCCACAGCCTCTGGGGGGAGTGCCCTGCCACCTGTCACCCTGCTGAGATATTCCGCCATCTCTCCGAGGACATCCGGCGTCCCATGCGCCAGCAGCAGGACCGCGCGCTTTTCCGTGCCAACGTTCATCGCCTGCTGAACTCCTTTACCCACTCCACAACTCGGATGACATTATCCACGGGAGTTTCCGGGACAATGCCGTGGCCCAAATTGAAGATATGGCCGGGCTTTCCTGCAGCAGCGGTCATTACCTGGTGCACTCGCTCCTTCAACACGTCTTGCGGCGCAAACAGCGAGATTGGATCCAGGTTTCCCTGTACCGCGCAGCCAGCGCCTACGGCCTTCCACCCCACTTCAAGCGGAACCCGCCAATCTAGGCCGATCACGTCGGCGCCAGTCTCGCTCATCGCCGGCAGCAGGGAAGCCGTCTCAACGCCGAAATAGATTACCGGGACACCCATCGCCTTGATTCGCTGAACCAGCTCCGTCGTCCATGCAAGGCAATACTGTGTGTAGTCGCTGACACTCAGCTTACCCACCCAGCTATCGAAGACCTGCATTACATCGGCGCCTGCCTCCACCTGTTGCCGCGCATATGCCGCGAGAACAGTGACGATTTTTTCCATCAAGAGCGACCAACCGGCGCCGTTCGAGTACATCAGCTTTTTCGTCTCGATGTAGTTGCGATCTCCACCGCTCTGTTTGCCGCCCTCGATCATGTAACCGGCAAGGGTCCATGGAGCGCCACAGAAGCCGATGATTCCAAGCGTGTCGCCATCGGTTCTCGGCTGGGAAAAGTGCGAACTCACCTGCTCGATCGCGCGTGCCACGTAACTCAATTCCTCTGTGCGATCAGTCCTTAGCGCCTTAATCTGTTCGAGCGACCGCAGCGGAGTATGCACTACCGGCCCTTCGCCGGCAACGAATTCAAAATCCAATCCCATGGGAGTCAGGGGCAGCAGCAGATCCGCAAAGATAATCGCCGCATCCACACCGAGTCGCTCTGCTGCCGTAATTGTCACTTCGGCCGCAATCTCCGGCGTTCTGCATATTTCGAGCAACGAATGATGCTTCCGAACAGCCATGTACTCCGGCATGTAGCGCCCGGCCTGCCTCAAAAACCACACCGGTGTCCGGTCTACGGGCAGCCTCAAGCACGCTCGCACAAAACGGCTTTCGCCCGCTGCCTTCTCGACAGCTTGCCGCGCTGTCTTGTCGTCAATTGTCGTGTCGCTCAAATTCGTCCCTGTTTTGAGGCTAGCACCGGCACCTATGGCCGCGCACCTGGTAGTGTTTCCCAGCGAAGATTTTCGACGAAAACCAGCGCCCGACTAACTGCAGAATCGTCTGTTTCAAGATTCGAGGCGGAAGGTAAACTCTTCAATTACAGGGTTTGTTAGGACCTCACGCGCAATCCGTTCTACCTCGGCTTGCGCGGTGCTTTGCTCTATTCCGTCGTCCAGCGTCAGTTGAAAATACTTTCCTTGGCGCACATCGGCAACTCCGCGATATTCCATCCGACGCAATGCGTCTGCAACTGTCTGCCCCTGGGCATCCAGCACCGTTCGTTTCAGCGTGACATAGACATGAGCCTTCATCCTGTCTGATTATAGACAAGGTGCTGTTTTTATCCGCGAGTGGTGACGAAACCGTCCGCCGAAACTTCCCAACGGCATCGCATTCTGAAAACCCAAGAAACATCACAAGAGAAGAGACCGCAGATTTTATGACGAACTACCTGGAACTCCCCGTAGGGTCCGAGACCCCGGAAGTCATCAACGCCGTCATCGAAATTCCCTACGAGGGCGTTAACAAATACGAGTACGACAAGGACCTTCACGTCTTTCGCCTCGACCGCAATCTCTACTCACCCGTGCACTATCCCGGCGACTACGGCTTCGTTCCGAGTACTCTAGCTGCCGACGGAGACCCGCTTGACGTCCTCGTATTGGTCGACGCTCCCAGCTTTTCGGGATGCGTCATGGAGGTGCGCCCCATCGGACTCCTCGAGATACTGGATCAGGGTTTGGCCGACGAAAAGGTTCTCTGCGTTGGCAAAGGGAATCCCCGCTACAAAGATGTCTGGAACTTCTCGGAGATCTATCCCCATATGCTCCGGGAGATCACGCACTTCTTCTCCATATACAAGGATCTGGAGGGCAAGCGCGTCGAAGTCAAGGGATGGCGGGACGCCTCGTTCGCTCGCACCAAGGTTCTCGAGGCTCAGCAGAATTTCATCGAAAACAAGATCAACCCGAAGCCGAAGCCTGTGCCACATACAACCGAGCAGACTGCTGAGCAGAAGAGAAGAAGCTCAGACTAAACCGCCTTGCCTCGCCTCATCCCTTGAGCTGCCAGATAAACTACGGGTCCGGCTGCCGCCACGATCGCTGCAAACGCCAGTGCCGGCAGCCCCGCTACCCGTTCTCCCTTGGCAGCCCACAACGCAAACCCAATCAACAGTGTTGGCCCAACACCCACTGCGATCGCGGCCCAGAGTCCGCCCGGCACCCTGAAGGGTCGTGCCAAAGCCGGCTCCTTCACCCTTAGCACGACGAGCGCGACAAACTCCAGCACTAGCGCCGCCCCGTAGAGCACCAAATCTATCGAGATGAGGCGCTCAAAGGTCAGGTTGAGCGCAAGAGCCCACGCCGCCGAGCATAGAACGACGCTGACCCACGGCACACCCACCGTCGTCTTCCACGTCAATGCCTTCGGCAGCAATCCCTCTTCGGCGAGAGCATAAGGGACGCGCGTATAGCTCATCATCAACGCGTTGAACATGCCAAACCCGTTGATCGTCCCACCCAGCACCACGCACACCGCCAGCCAAGGTCCTACGACCTCTCGCGCCGCGTCAGTCCATGCACCTGTAGAAAATCTGTCGGCCGGAATCCCCGCCAAACCCACGGCGGCTAGCGGCAGGATATAGGTCAATGCAACCAGCCCTGCTGATGCGAGCATCGCCCGTGGATAATTCCGCTGCGGCTCGACAACCTCCTGGGCCACAGTCGAGGCATTGTCCCAACCCATGTAGTTCCATAGCGTCACCGAAATTGCTCCGGCAAGGTCTGCCCCGGCAGCTGGCGCAGCGCTGAACAATCCCACTCCGGAGTGGGCTGTGAACCCTTTCCAAAAGCCCACCGCCGTCAACACTACAAACGGGGAGAGCAGGAGACAAAACAATCCAACCGAACCTTCCCCCACAGCCTTAGCCCCGCGCAGGTTCCATGCTGCACACACCACAACGACCACTAAAGCCCACAACGTCCCGCGAGCTCCCGCCGTCCACGCCGGCTCAATCCTCCCGAGATAAAGCACGAAGATCACCGGGTAGATGGCCATATCGAAGATACTTGCGGCAAGGCTAAGCCATGCTTCCTGAAATCCCCAGAACTCGCCCAGAGCCAGCCGGACCCAACGGTAGTACCCACCCTCTTCAGGCAGCGCTGAAGCCAGCTCCCCGACCATCAGGCTCGTTGGCAGACTCCAAAACAACGGCACTAGCAGTAGCAATAGAAGGGCCCGCCCATATCCGGCCTTGCCGATGATGTCCTCAAGACCGTAGGGGCCGCCAGAGACCATGAAATACGTCGCTGCGATGAGCGGCAGGAGCTTCATCTTCTTCGAAACCGACAGCCCCTTCGCCACCCCACCCCCTTGCGCCGCTTATCCGTTCAGACACAAATCTATCCGAAGGCGGCCGAATCTCCTCAGCCCTCACGGTATAATCTCAAAAGCCGAAAGAAAAGCAGGTTGCGGAGAGTTGGCCGAGTGGCTGAAGGCGGCGGTTTGCTAAACCGTTATAGGGTCAAAAGCTCTATCGGGGGTTCGAATCCCCCACTCTCCGCCAGATAAGCCCGCCCTCTTGCTCTGGAACTGGGGAAGAGGAGCAATCATTTCCGGAACCCGCGGAATTACAGATTATTCTTCAAAATTTGGTCCTCTTGGAGAACCGGCTCCGCCTCCAAAAGCTACCCCGCCGGCGAGAGGAAGCCCGGCCCCAACGCCCTCGTCGACGAGACCCTCCCGTAGTCTGCACCGCGGCCAAAGACCCCTCGAGAGATCGAGCACTGGTCGAGCACACAATCCAAATACCCCAAGCCCCAGAGATCCTGCTAGCGGTCTTAGAAGTCGTCCCGCTCCAACTCCTCGCCTACGACATAGCCGTCGGCCGACGCTGGACGCAGACCAACGCAGAAACTTGGCAAAGAGTCTGACCGTGGAATAAACCCACCGCTTACAGTCCCGTCAATGCCTTCTTTGCCGTCTGACTCAAGGTGCTGAGAATAATTTTTCGATCAGCGACACCAAAGGATCGGAATTGGGTCAAGTGAAATGCTGCCAACGTGTAATTTACTGCCTCGGTGCAGCGAGCGAGGGTCTTAGCTTCCTCTGTAAACATAGCGTCGCCATAAGTGATCTTGCTGAGTGCTATCTTCATTTGGAAATCCTGGACCCGCCTTCCGTGTACAGCCGCCGAGAGATCGGCATAAAGCATCTTCATTTTATTTATCGCGTCAAACTGTTTCTCGGCATCTCTCAATGAAGGGTGATCCAACGCGTAATCGAACAATTCTTCGACGCTTACATACCATTTTGGCAGTCGGTTCATTTTTTCAAATTCGATCCGATGATCTATGAAATAAATGTGTCGCAATGCGTTTTCCACGAACCCACGGGCTAAAAGCTTGAAAGGCTTGACAAACCCGGTGACAAGCTGCGGAAGAATCTGCACTGCGTCGGAGGCGATCTCTTCGATGAAAACCTGGCCGTGATCCGGAATTCGTTTCAGGCGGAAACGCCAAAGCACGAGACTGTGGGTTAGCCTGTGGATTTCCCGGGTTTTCTCAACACAGACTCCGGAGGGGGCTGCAGGATACATCGTCTGGGCCTTCAAATATTCCACCACAGCAACGCAATCAGCGTCAGCCGCCGTCGCAAGAACGGTCTTCGCCATTAGAGTTCGATACCCTTAATAATCTTCTCCCAGGTGCTCAGAAAGCTTTTTCTATCGGAACTTTTTGTGGTGCTCTTGACCATCGCGCTTCTCATCGATTGCTCCAGCTCCTGCTTTCTACGGGGATCAAGAGTTTCTAAATATTCGAGGACTCGGGCCGCGATGTCACTCTTCGACATTTTGTCGTAACGATAAGACCGCATATCCGGAAGAATTCGTTCGGCAAACTCCACGAGATCAGAATTTGAGGGAAACAGTTTCTTCTCTCTCAGAAGATCAAAGAGATGCATCTGATCGGCGTTGCTACTACTCCGCTGGCGCGGACCGTCGGTCCTGAAACGTAGCAGGGGCACCTCAGAATCCGACCGCTCAGCCAAGCGAATATACTCCTCAATGATAGGGACGAGCGTTGGATACTGACGCGAAGCAATGCTTCGAAAACTAATCAGGTCCTCTTTTGAAAAGCTAGCGGGTACATCAAGTAACCTTTTGATGAATTGGAGTAGACTCCGATGTCTGTTGTCGCTAACCACAGCGGTCTCCTTATGTTCTTGCTAAGAACTCTTTTGTAATGTTCTCGATTTGCGCAGCCGTTTTTGAATTTGGCTTATACCGAAAGACAGGAAGATGCTCTTCGACAGACGTAGAAACATCAATTGACTCACTAAGCAATGCGGAAAAAACCTCGCTCCCGCGCTCGTTTCTGAGATCTTCCATTACCTCAGCCATTCTTCTTGGCACATTGCCCCGCACCATGGAGAAAACAAGACCGACAGATTTAATCGTCATCCCAGCATCGTCGGTAAATTCCTCAAGCCAATGTTCCAACAAAGGGAGGCCGATCACCGACAGCGGATCCGGCTTGATGGAAACAAGATATTTGTCGCTCGCTAGAATGGCCGCTTGGCTGAAAATTGAAATAGTAGCGGGCAATCAATGAGTACGAAATCATAACTAGCTGCCTTCTCCTGGAGATACGACCTGAGCTTCGTCTCGGTACCGCGTTTCGACGTCTCGATTTCCATCAGAGCGAGCGTCGAAGGAATCAAATCAAGCTTCCCCCTCCCGTCCCCACCATCGAAAATGGAAGCAGTGCAAGCACTGAGCGGCATCTTCTTCTTGTTGACGCTCTTCGAAGTACCGGCCACGGTATTGACCGGGCCAGGTCGACGCGGGACAAATATGTCTCGAAGTGTCCCTTTAGCAGGATCATTCAAGTGAGCTAGATATGCGTCGTCCTCCATCAGATATTGAGTGGCATTAAATTGAGGGTCTGCATCGACGAGTAAGACTTTCTTGCGATGCAGATAAGCCAATCCGCACGCCACGTTGACCGTCAGTGTCGTCTTTCCGACGCCACCTTTCATATTTATGAACGAGATAACTTGCATGGATATATCTCCGAACTTGCAATTTTAGCAGGTGGGGCGGTGGCCCTTAGGGCACAAATCTGGGTGACCCATCTTCGGCGCGTAGCGCCTAAGGTAGGTCATTCGGACGAAAGCGCAAACCCTGGGAGGTCTGACACTAGGAGATAACAGCCAGCGTACTGGAGGCCTTGGCGACGATGAGCCGCTTGTTATCGCGTTCGACCA
>Ga0210391_10005372_pt1 | contig 10561 bp, 12 predicted proteins | sample IncBWC12OmetaG_FD_160573 | JGI IMG/M metagenome (GOLD analysis project Ga0210391, IMG submission 160573) | Forest soil microbial communities from Barre Woods Harvard Forest LTER site, Petersham, Massachusetts, United States - Inc-BW-C-12-O ...
TCGGCCGATTCAAGATGCTCCGAAAGCTTGCCATCGAGTTGGTCTGCGGTGAGGACAGTCCACCCCGGCTCTTGCAGTTGCTCAACCGCAGCGGCTGAGATTTTCTCGGCAATGACGATTTTCAAGGGAGAATTGATCCTTTTGAATTAAGGCTTGAGTTAAGGCTTTTGTCCTGACAAAACATTGACACTAAAATGACACCTTCCTGACACTCCTGCAGCACCCCTCTCATAAACTTTATCTCAATCGGGGCCCGTTACCCGTAGGAGAACAACTATGAAACTTGCAAAGACATTGTTTGTAGCAGCGCTTCTTGTCGCAGGCATGGCATGCGGCTACAGCTCCAAACCGACCACTCCCCCAGCATCCGGAACGATGCCGACCATTGCCGCACTCGTCCCCGCTAGTACGACTGCTGGTATGTCATTGGGGACCAATGGGCTAATGGTCACCGGCACCAACTTTAACAGCAATGCGACCATCAATTGGAACGGAACCGTACTGACCACCGCCCGCGTGAGCGGAACTCAGCTGACGGCCACAGTTCCAGACGCGGACACGGCGACTGCGGGCACGTTTCAGGTGACGGTGACCAATCCTGGCACCCCCGGCGGCCAGTATGGTGGCGGCACGGCGGCGGAGACGTCCAATATGATGACTTTCACCGTCAACTAGTTCACAGGAGCGCATCCCCCGCGCTCCTCACGCCCCCACTAGTTGGCGCTTGCTCGACAGGCCGCGCGCGTACGCTTCCTGCGCCGCGCGCAGCGCCGCTCCGTAGTCGACCGCTTTCCCGGTGCAGCGTGCCAGCACGTGCTCCAGTGCGCCCAGGATGCCGATCGTGTCCAGGTAGTCGTAATAGCCTATGTGCGCAATGCGGAAGAGCTGTCCTTTCATCTCGCCTTGCCCATTCGCCACCACGGCGTCGAACGACTCGCGAAATTCTTTGATGATCTTTCCCGAATCAACCCCCTCCGGTGAGCGAATGGCGGTGAGCGCGGCCGCGGGAGAGGTCGCAAAAAGCTTCAACCCCACCGCCTGCACGCCTGCCCGCGTCATCTCGGCACACATTTCAGCATTATCGACCAGCGCTTCGCGTCCCTTGGCCAAGCTACCATTGCCCATACTCCGGATAAACTCCAATGCGGCTCCCATCGCCGCAAAGAGCGAGGTTGGAGGAGTATAAGCGGATTCACCCTTCGCCGCGGCTTTGCGTTCCTTGCGCAGGTCGAAGTAGAACCGTGGAGAAGTAGTCGTATCCATCCGGCGCCACGCCCGCTCGCTCACCGCGCAATACGCCAGGCCGGGAGGAATCATCAGCGCCTTCTGCGACCCTCCGATAATCACATCCACGCCCCATCCATCCACGTCGAGATGGGTCGTGCCCAGGCCGGTGATCGCATCGACAACCAGCAACGCATCGTCCCCATTGCCCGTGGCGCGCACGATCTTCGCAATGCCTTGCACGTCATGCCGCACTCCGGTCGAACTCTCCGTCGCCTGCACGAACACCGCACGCACATCGGGAGTCAGCTTCGCGCGAATATCATTCAACGAAAACGTTTCACCGTAAGGCGCGCGCAGTATGTCTACGTTGCAGCCGAAAGCCTTGGCCAGCCCCGTCCAACGCTCGCCGAAATTTCCAGCCGTGAGCACCAGAACTTTGTCGCCCGGAGATGTCAGGTTCGACACCGAGGCTTCCATCACACCTGTGCCCGAGCAGGCCAGCACCAGCACATCATTCTGCGTGCCGATGAATTCTTTCATGTCCGCGAGCACACGCTGGAACAGCGTCCGGAAGTCGGCGGTGCGGTGATGCGCCGTAAAGGAAGCCATGGCCGTTTGCGCGGCCGGCAGCAGCGGCGTCGGTCCGGGAGTAAAAAGACGATTCTTGCGCAGCATTCCGATTGGGTCCTGAGTATCTGGAGAATATGATCCTTCAGTAGTCTATCGGAATGCTGGCGTGTTCTGAAATGCTGGCGTCAGTGCCTCATCTGAAAACGGCACTGGCGGATGGCTCAGGCGCGGGCGGACTTCACCGCCAGAACCTCAGGCTTGGCAACCTCCGGCGGTTTGGAAAAAAGATCCTTGGCTTTGGCGAAGAGCGCCTTGGCAATTTCGCCGTTCAGGTGGGCGTTGCGGCCGTTCTCATCGGCAAAGGTATCGAAGATGCCGTATTTTCCCGGTCCCAGCTTTATTGCGTACCAGCTGAGGGTCGCCGCTTCGCGCTCAGCCAGCGGCTGCGCCGACTTCAGAAATTCCTCCACCTCTTTTTCTTTCCCTGGTTTCGCTTCCAGTTGTGCCCAAATGGCGAGTCTGCTCATGGTTGTTGCCTCCTGAGCATAAGATGCGCGGCAGGATCGTTTGGTGACAGGCCTGGTCGGGGATCACAAAGCGTCAGCTTCTTAGTTCCTCCGATATAATTGGCGCAATATGAGCCTGGTTGAACAGATTCAGAAAGACATCACCGCAGCCATGAAGGCGCGCGAAGAGCAGCGCCTCTCCACCCTGCGCATGGTCAAGAGCGCGCTGCAGAATCGGCAGATCGAGAAAATGGCGCCGCTCGATGATAAAGAGTCTCAGGCCGTCCTCACCACGCTGATCAAGCAGCGCAAGGAATCCGTCGAGCAGTTCACCAAGGGCGGACGCCAGGAGATGGCCGATAAAGAAGCCGCCGAGATCGTCCTGATCGAAACCTACCTGCCCAAAGCCGCAGCCGAGGCCGAAGTTGTCGCCGGAGTGAGAGCCGTAATCGCCGAGATGGGATCGCCCACCATGAAAGACATGGGCACGGTAATGAAGAACATCATGGCACGCTTCTCCGGTGCTGGCATGCGCGTGGATGGGAAGATGGTCAGCGAGGCGGTGAAACGGGAGTTGGCAGGGAAGTAGTACCGATAAGGATTCGCGGAATCGAGCAGGATGCCGAGAAAACGTGGATTGCTAGGACTGCTGCTGCTATCTTCGGCGGCGGCGTTGGGTCAGAGTGCCGATCGCCAGGACTGCAGTTTGCCAGCTTCGTCAAGTAAGCCATCGACATCACTGCGTGGGAAGATCGGCAACGGTTCACATGACATGCTGTTGATAGTTCCTCACTGCCAAGACGCCGTTGTGCTCGTCTACGCGGGTGATTCTGAGACAGACGTCCCCGCCGCGCGGCTCGTCGTCGACCGAAATTTGAAGCGCTTCCGGAAGTACACCGAAGCTACCTATAAGAAAATCGGCAAGGGAATATGCATGCAGTGCCCTAAGTACGAAGTGGAAGCGAACTTCACCGGGCAACTGGAAGTGGCCACGACGCCTGACGGGCTCAGTCGCGACAACACTGGTTTCCTTTGGGACTCATCCGGCAAGCTGCGGGGGACATCTGGGTTTGGGCATCCCAACCGCTCCTACAAATACCGATTGGTCATCGAATCTGTCTCTGAGGTCGTAGCCCGCAAACTACCAAGGCCGAGCCCCTAAGATCGGCTCACTTGCTCCTCTGCAGCTCCCGATAAGCCTCGCTCTTCGAAATCCCCCGCTCCTTCGCAACCTTCTTCAGCGCGCTTTTCTCGTCGACTTTCTCTTCCGCCATGATCTGCTCTACCCGCTGCCTGACTGAAGGACGGACGAATGCGTCCGTCCCTGCGCGAGCATCTTCTTCTTCGGCCTTCCCAATCAGCAGCGTGATCTCACCCTTCACTGCGCCACGCGCCTTCAAAGCCTCAAGAATCTCGCCCGCGCGCCCGCGCAAGAACTCTTCATGCAGCTTGGTCACCTCGCGCGCGATCACCACATGCCGGGCGTTTCCAAGAACCTCGACGACGTCCGTGAGCGCCTCAACAACACGGTGTGGAGCTTCATAGAAAACCTGCGTGCGCGGCGAGGTTCTGATCGCCTGCAGCGCCGCCCGCCGTTCGCCGCGCTTCGCCGGAAGAAACCCACTGAAGCGGAACGAATCAGTTGGCAGCCCGCTAGCCACCAGCGCGGCCAGAAATGCCGACGCTCCCGGAATCGGCACCACCGGCACATGATGCCGGATGGCAAGCGAAATCAGCCGGTATCCGGGGTCGGAAATCCCCGGCATGCCCGCATCCGTCACCAGCGCCACGCTCGCCCCTTCCTGCATTTCCTTTACCAGTTCCGCCGAGCGCGTCATCTCGTTGTGTTCGTGGTAACTGATGGTGCGGGTCGCGATGCCGTAATGGTTGAGCAACTTCTGCGTCTGGCGAGTGTCTTCGCAGGCTATGACATCCACATCCTTCAGCACGCGAAGAGCGCGCAGCGTGATGTCTTCAAGATTCCCGATAGGAGTGGCGACAAGATAAAGCGCCGGCCCCGGCGCAGGCACAGACCCTGAAGTCCGCAGCTGGGTGCTTCCAGGCTCGTCAGCCTCGGACTCATCAACCTTGCGGCCAGCATCCTTCATGGCCGGAGTCTACCACCGCAGCAGCCGTAACTTCGCAGCCTCGCAACCCGTTGTGCTAAGGTACGCACGTTCCATCCGTGGAGACTCCTTCGTGACCGCCAATGATTTTCGCCGCCTGGCACTGGCTCTTCCTGAAACCGCAGAACATGCTCACATGGACCATCCGGATTTTCGCGTCGCGGGAAAGATCTTCGCTACCCTCGGCTATCCCGCCAAAGGCTGGGGAATGGTCAAGCTCACACCGGAGCAGCAGCATTATCTCTCGAAGGACTATCCCGGCGTGTTCGTGCCGTCGAAGGGTGCATGGGGGCGCCGCGGCGCCACCAGCGTGCATCTCAAGACAGTCAGCAAGACAACCCTGCGGAAAGCAGTCTCGGCAGCCTGGCGCAATACCGCGCCCAAGCGCCTCGCGGGACAGTTTCCGGAAGAGGCTTAAGCAGCCGTTGCAGGCTATCCAAAGCGGCTTCTTGCGGGCCGCCGAAATCCGCCCATGAAGTCGTCTAGCTCCTGGAGAGAGAACGGCTTTTTCAGAACCGGCGATGCGCTGATAAAGGCGAACTTTTGTTTGGGATTTTTCTCCCGCAGGGCATCAATCAATTTCGCACCACCGGCGCTGGAACTGCGGAGGAATTTCAAAGCGAGGAGAACAACGTCGTGCGGCCCCTTGTCGGTGTAAATGCGGAGCGCTTCAGTGCAGTTTGGCGCAAGTCCAACTTCATAACCGAGCTTGTTCAGCATCACGCCAGTAGCTTTCAAGACTGCATCTTCCGCTTCGACCACCAGAACCTTCATGGCTTGCCCCCTTGCTTCTTCCTCGAATCTTAGACAGAAACAAAAAAGGATGAAAGAGACCAATCTGATGCTGGGAGCCACGCCAGCTTTTACAGCTTTGCCCAGCCTCAATTGACGCAATCGAACCCGGCCCCTAAAATCAAGGTGAGAGTGATTTTTTCTCACAACCGTCTCAGAACCCATGCCTCTTTACGAATATGAGTGCGAGAAGTGCGGTCACCGCTTCGAGAAAATCCAGAAATTCTCCGACAAGATGGTTAAGAAGTGTCCGGAGTGCGGCGGCCGGGTTGAGCAGATGATTTCCGCGCCCGCCGTGCAGTTCAAAGGATCGGGCTGGTACGTGACCGACTACGCGAACAAGTCCCACGCGCCCGCCTCCGACGGCGGCGGGAAGGACTCGAAGAAAGAAGAGAAGTCCAAGTCAGAGGGTTCATCGAAGGAGAGTTCGTCGAAAGAAAGCTCCGCCAAAGAGAGCTCCTCTTCGGACAGTTCCTCGAAAGAAAGCTCCAGCAAAGAGAGCTCGAAGGAAAGCACGAACAGAGTAAGTTCGTCCCGCAAGCCCGACAAGCGCAAGTAGACCCTCTCTACTTCAACTCCCGCTCAAAGTGGTCTTCAATCATGTGGAACAGATGCTCACGCGCATCGCTCCCGGAGATGCCGTGGGTCTTGTTGGGATAGATCATCAGCCGGAATTGCTTGCCCGCCTGGATCAGCGCGTCAATCATCTGACTGCTGTTCTGAAAGTGCACGTTGTCGTCGCCCGTGCCGTGGACCAGCAACAGCGCTCCGTGCAGGTTGGCGGCCGCCTTCGTCATGTCGGATTCAGCGTAGCTCGCGGCCTGCTCCTTCAGCAACCCGATGTAACGCTCGGTGTAGATCGAGTCGTAGTTGATCCAATCAGTTACCGGCGCCACTGAAACACCCGCACGAAACCGGTCAGAGTGCGTCATCGCATAGAGCGTCATCGAGCCGCCATTCGACCATCCCCAGATCGCCACGCGGTCTTTATCGAGTTGCGGATACTGGGCGAAAAGCTGATCGAGCGCGATAAGCTGGTCTTTCAACTCAATCACCCCGAACTCGTGGCGAATCGCAGTTTGAAACTTCCGGTCGCGGCCTGGAGTCCCGCGATTGTCGACGGAAAATATTGCGAAGCCCTTGCGTGCCAGGATCTCATCAAACGGGTCCTGGGGTTCTTTCAGGACCGTCTGCCCCGCCGGACCTCCGTAGATATGAACGATCAACGGAATCTTGCCGCTGGCCGGTGCGTCCGGAGGAAGCAGCAATCGTCCATAAAGCGTCGTGCCATCCTCCGCTTTGAACTCCAAGAACTTCGGCGCCCGTAGTCCATATTCCGCGACTTGATCGTGCGCCTCCCACACCGGTGCGCATGCCCCGCCCACCGCGCACAGCGACGTCCGCGGCGCTGTCAAAGGACCTGAAAATGTTTGCTCGTAGTGCTTGCCATCCTCGGAAAACTGGGCCGAGTAGACTCCCTCATCGTGCGTAAGCTGCTGCAAACCGGTTCCATCCAGCTTGACCGAGAAAATATGCCGTTGCCTCGGATCGTCTTTGTTGGCGGAGAAAAATACAGCACCGGCGGATTCGTCGACTCCCTCGATTCCCAACACTTCGAAGTCGCCCTGCGTGAGTTGCCGCTCCAGCTTTGCATCGGCGGCAAGCGGGTTCCGCTTGTCAAAGCTGTAAAGGTAGACATGCATGTTCCCGTCGCGCCAGCTCGGCCACAGGAATGCGCCACTGGAGTTCAGAAAACGAACCTCCACATGGTCGAAATCGATCCATGCGCCCGGCGTGGTTTCGGTCAGAACGATTCGCGACTTCCCCGACTTCGCATCCACGAAGTACAGATCCATTTTGTCCTGGGTGCGATTGAGAACCTCCGCCCAGATGACTCCGTCGCGGACCCAGCCAAACCGCGGGATGTACGCTTCCTCATCGCTATTCAGCGAAATCCAGCGAACCTTATCCCGGTCGGCATCCGCCACACCCAGCTTTACTGTGGGATTGGGATCCCCCACCTCGGGATATTTTTCGTTGTCCACGGTTGGGTGCGTCAGACTCAAGTTGACGAGGGGATAGCTCGGCACCTTGGTTTCATCCATGTGCAGGAAGACGATCTGCCTGCTGTCCGGCGACCAGAAATAATTGCTGCGTACAGCCAGTTCTTCGGCATAAACCCAGTCGATGTCACCGTTGAACAGGTTCTCCCCGGTGTCCTTGGTAAGCTGCTTTTCGCCCTCACCGCTCGCCGGCCGGACATAAAGGTTGTGCTTGCGCACGTAGGAAACATGGCTGCCGTCGGGGGAGAACTTGGGGTCGACACTCGGGTCGGGCGCCGAGGTAAACTGCACAGCCGTGCCGGTCGCCAGATCGAAAAGCCAGAGCTGTCCATGGGAATCGAAAATCAGGTGCTTCGAATCCGGCGCCCACAGGTAGGCCGCCACGTGATACCGCGTCAGGCGCTCGCGTTCGCGCTCATCCTTTACTTTGTTCGCGTCGGGCGCGAGCGAGGCCAGTTTAGCGGCGCTGACCAGGACTTTCTTTTCCCCTGTAGCTGCGTCGACATACCACAGCTCGCCGTGTTCTCCCTCCTCGTCGCGTTGTATATAGGAGAACTTCGTCCCGTCGGGACTCCACTCCATGTTTTCCGGACCGCGCCCCGTCAGACCCCCCGGCGCGAACATTGCCTCGATGGTAAGCGGTTTCACCGGCGAGGACGATTGCGCCCAAAGCGGTGCTAGCAGGCCGGCAAGAAGGATAGAAACAAGAGTGGCGAGTAAGATCTGCTTCTTCACGATAAAACCCCGGGAACAAGAAGTAAGAACAAGAGCCCACGGCGCGAACGAAAGAGTTTACACCGCCAACGCCGCCCGTGGGGCGGCTCCAGTAGCCCATCGTCCGGCCCACAGTTATCAGAAAACCCCGCGTTTCCGCGTGTTAGAATTGACGCTGAGTCTCTGGATGCTTCTAGAAATAGAAAACCTGTTGCGCTTGCAGGAAGCGGACAAAGCAATCCGCCGCCTGCAGGATGAAATCGCCGAACTCCCCAAACGCGTCGCCGCCATCGAACACAAGCTCGCCGACACCAAAGCGCAACTGGAAAAAGCTCAAGCCGCCGTCAAAGCTGACGAAGCCACCCGCCGCAAGTACGAAACCACCATCGCAGACTTGCGCGGCAAGATTTCCAAGTACCGCGACCAGTCCCTCGATGTAAAAACCAACGAGCAATACAAGGCGTTGTTGCACGAGATCCAGTTTGCAGAAAAGGAAATCGCCGCAACTGAAGACAAGATCCTTGAGCTAATGGTGAATGCGGACGCGCGCGACAAGGAAGTAAAGGCCGCCCAGGCCGAACTCAAGGCCGAGGCCGCCGAGATCGAAAAAGAGAAGATTGAAGCGCGCCAGCGCACCGCCGAGGACGAAAAGCAGCTCGCGGAGTGGCGTGCCAAACGGGATCAGATGCGGGCCGGCGTGAACGAGGATCTCCTGCGCCACTACGAGCGCGTATCCAAATTTCGCGGCAGCGGCATCTCCGAAGTGCTCGATCACAAATGCATGGGTTGCCAGGTCATGCTGCGGCCGCAAACCTACAACGATGTCCGCACCGGACAGCAAACCGTGGTCTGCGATTCCTGCCAGCGCATCCTCTACTTCAATCCTGCCCACGAAATGCAGGCTCTGGAGCCCGAACACAAGCGCTCCCGCCGCCATCACCCCAAGATCGATGCGCCCCAGGCCTGGTACTACCGTCAGGAATTCGCCGATGCGGGTGAGGTTTTCCTCTGCTTGAACAATGCCGCCGGCCAAGCTACCCGACGCGTCTTCGACATGCACACCGGCCGGCTGGTTGGCGACATCCTCATCCGCGAGGGAGATTTTCGTCACGCTTTTCCCGAAGACATCACCGGCGCCATCCGCCTGAACGGAAGCTGGAGCGAACGCGAAATGGAAACCTGGGGCACGGAAATGCCGATGACCGCTCTCGATTCGCTCCACGTTGATCTAGAGGCCGCACAGTACGAAATGCGTACCCGCTCTTCCGGCAAGGCCGAGAAGCCCGCAGCCGTTCCCACCGAGCAAGCCGCCAGCTAATCCGTATGCGCGCCGCGGTCGATTCCTATAGCGTGACCGCCAAGTACTACGAAGGCGCGTACGCCGCCAAGCAAGACCTCGTCGACTTGCCCTTCTACCTTGAGCTCGCGCAGCAAACCGTTGGGCCGATCCTCGAAATAGCCTGTGGGACAGGGCGCGTTCTCCTGCCGATCGCTCGCATGGGAATCGACATCCACGGCGTCGACAACTCCCTACCCATGCTTAAGATTCTGAGGGACAGACTAGCTGCTGAACCGAACGATGTTCGCCGGAGAGTCACACTTCACGAAGGCGACATGCGCGACTTCCGCCTGAACGCGCAATACCGGCTGGTGATCATCCCCTTCCGCCCCATGCAGCACATGCTCACCGTTCAAGACCAGGTGAGCGCGCTCACGACTGCCGCCTCGCATCTGAGTGATACCGGAATCCTCGCCTTCGACGTTTTCTATCCGAAGTTCGAAATGCTCACTGCAAGAATCGGTGAAGAAGTGCCGGAGCTGGAGTGGACCGCGAGTTCCGATCCAACCACGGTCGTGCGCCGCTACTTCAGAAAAGAATCTGTCGACAAGATCAACCAGGTTTTCAGCCTCACCTTCATCTACCGAACCTTTCGCGCCGGCGAGCTCATCCTTGAAGAAACGGAACCTTTCCAACTGTCGTATTTCACCTATCCGCATTTGCGGGCGCTGTTTCTGCTGGCCGGCCTCGAGCCGGTCGCGGAATACGGTTCTTTCGCGAAAGCGCCCTTAGACAACAACGCTGAGCAGATGATCTTCCTGCTGCGCAAGGCTTTGCCTGGACGCTCTTAGGCGCTCGCCTACGAGCTTGGATGTCCCCGCGAAGCATTGTCATTTAACATCAGAAGCATGGCCCGTAAGCCCACGGCTTCTGATTCTGGTTTCACAGTCTCAATCTCGCCGCGCGGAGCATCCCGCCTGAAGGAAGGCCACGTTTGGGTCTACCGCTCCGACGTCGTATCGGCTGAAGGCGTCCTTCCGGGATCGCTGGTCAGTGTAGTGGATCATCGCGGTCCCCTCGGCAGTGCGCTCTATTCCAGCTCTTCGCAAATCGCGATCCGCCTGATCTCGCACGAACCTGTCGCCGACTTCCCCGCGCTGCTTCGCCAGCGCATCGCCGATGCCATCGCCTATCGTGAGCCGATCGTCCACGACACCGATGCCTACCGCGTCATCTTCAGCGAAGCTGATTTCCTCCCCGGCCTCATCGTCGATCGCTATAACG
>Ga0210391_10005374_pt1 | contig 10558 bp, 7 predicted proteins | sample IncBWC12OmetaG_FD_160573 | JGI IMG/M metagenome (GOLD analysis project Ga0210391, IMG submission 160573) | Forest soil microbial communities from Barre Woods Harvard Forest LTER site, Petersham, Massachusetts, United States - Inc-BW-C-12-O ...
CCAAGCTTTCTACCTGTTTCGCGATTACAGCGTGGGCTTTGCAGCTCTCCCTGGCGCGGTCAATTCGCAATTTCAGCGCAACCAGTTCGGCGGCCGGCTCGGGGGCGCGATTATCAAGAACAAGCTTTTTTTCTTCATCGATTCCGAAAGACTAAAGCAAGACAGCCAGGATTCGATCGTTGCTGGCGCTCCTTTTCAATTCCTGACACAAGGCCTCGACTCTCCTTTCAAGAGCTCGCAGGCCAGTGGACGCCTCGACTGGCAGGTCACGGAGCACATCCACGTCTTTTATAAATTCGCCTACGATTGGAATTACTCCACATCCTCCGCCAGCACAGGATTCTCGTATTATGCCAACCGCGACTATGCCCCCACTCATGCAGTTGGCATCGATATTAATAAGGGCAACTGGTCCCACAGCATTCGGCTGGGCTACTTCAAGTTCCGCAACCAGATCATCGGTGACACTAACTCGCAGCCGACTTCGATCAATCCGTTTCCGTTTGCCGAGATTGAATTTAACGACACAAATTTGTATACGGGACCGAACTACCTGGCGCCGCAGCAAACTTTCCAGAGCAACAAGCAAATCAAGTACGACGCCAGCCGCGTCCTGGGTGCGCACATCATACGTTTTGGCGCAACCGTCAACGGCATTTCCACCGGAGGATTTGCCTCCTTCAACGGACTAGCGCCGCTGCTCAATTCTTACGTCAACTTTAACCTGGTCCCGCAAGGTACGGTGCAGACGACACCCTTCTATTCCTGCAACCTTGACACCAACCCCAATGTTGCCTTCAGCGGTTGCGATCCCAATATCGCCGACTACCCTTTTGCTGGCGGTTACGTGGGCAACGGACAAGGCTACAGCACCGAACTACCCGCGTTCGGCTATCCCGCTGGCGGTTTGTTCGATACCCGGTTTGAAGGCTATTTCGGCGATTCCTGGAAGATCAAACCCAACTTCACCCTGAACTACGGAGTGCGCTATATCCGCGATACCGGACGCACCGATAGTGACTTGGCCCCAATCCCATGCTCGGCCACAACCTTGATCACCTGCACGGGCGACCTCCTCAATCAATGGGGGCCGGGACTGGCCAACCGGGTTCGCCAGCCGAATCTGAACTTTGGTCCGCAGTTTGGTTTTGCCTGGGATCCCTGGAGTGATGGCAAGACTGCGATTCGCGGCGGTGGCGGGCTGTATTACGAAAATAATATTTTTAACAACGTTTCTTACGATCGCAGCAACAAGCTAACCAACGGCTTGTTCAACCAGACCCCTTACCTCAACTGCCAGCCTGGAGCAAGTGCCGGTTCATTAGCATTCAACATACCCGTTCCCGGCAGCACTGTACCGAACGCCGTCACCTCCATCGATGGATACGATTTGGCGACGCAGGTTTGCTTTGCGCCACTTGGACCTAGCTCCATCAACCCGGAAGGTGCCGCCAAGGCAATGGCCGATCTGCAATCGCAATACATCGCAGCAACGGCTGCGGTTGGCACCGCTGGGCAGAATCCAAACTTCGTCGGCAACACCCTGGAGCTCGGCTACCCTTACAGCCCCAACTTCCGGACCGCTCGCTCCTATCAGATGAACATTGGCATTCAACGCCAGATCACCAAGGGCGGCGTATTAACGGTCGACTACCTGCGCAACATCGGGCTGCACTTTCAAGTCGGCGTAGATGTAAACCATGCTGGCGACTCCCGCTACCTCGAAACCAACGCGGCTCTCAATGCCATCGCCACTACCGTGGCCAATAATGTTCCTTCCTGTTCTCCGACGAATGTAACTCGAGCCAACGCCTCGGCCACAGTGGCTTGTTATATCGCGAACAACCCGAGCGCAAGCATCAACGATTTCGCCAACAACGGCCTGGATTCCGGCTATGTCTATTACGGTGGATATTCCGCTCCTTATTTTGGACTCACTGCCGACACTGGTGCGGCTTTTGGAGGCATCAATCCAAACGTTGGAAGCATGTTCATGAACTATCCCATGGGCCGCTCGGTTTACAACGGTCTGCAGAGCGAGTACCGGGAACGAGTCAAAGACCCCTTCCGCGGTGTTGGCGCCCTCGATTTGCAGGTTAACTACACTCTGTCCCGCTTCGTAAGCGATGGCGGCAGTGACCAGCATTTCACCCCCAACGCATGGGACTTCCGCAATCCCACCGCCTTCAGCGGACCTACGTCGGAGGATCGCACCCACCAGTTCAAGTTCGGTGCGACCTTCGAGTTTGCTCACAAGGGTCCTCGCCTCAGCCTGATCGGCGGCGTCGCCTCTCCTCAACCGTCCGATCTCAGATTGCCGATGCAGGGAACCGTGGGAGAAATTTTCCGTTCCGACCTGACCGGCGACGGCACCACGGGAGACTTCGTTGACTCAGCTGCCACCGGCATCGGCCATCCCGGAAGTTTTATGCGATCGGTCTCGCCCAGTAATCTAAATGCCTACCTCACGAACTTCAACAATACTGTGGCGGGATCGCTCACCCCTGCCGGCAAGGCTCTGGTAACCGCCGGCTTGTTCACGCAATCGGAGTTAGTCAGCTTAGGTGCAGTCGTTCCCGCGGTCCAGCTCGCCCCTGCTCATAATGCGGGGAACGGTTACTACAAGGACGTAGATACGATCCTGAGTTGGCCCTTCAAATTTCGTGAACGCCTGACCATTTCACCCAGCATTTCGTTCTTCAACGTTTTCAATTTTGTGAATTACGGGATCCTCGGTCTTAATGGAACAGACAGCTGGCTGACTGGAGCTGGCGGCACCGTCAACGGTACAGTCTCTGGCCCAAATACCAGCTCCAACACGGTTCGAGTCGGGCGCGGAAGCGGAGTGTTTGCAGTCGGTGCCCCCCGCGAAGCCGAGTTCGGCTTGCGCCTTGATTTCTGATTCGCTCACTCGAAAAGAAGCCGGCTAACAAAATGCGGTAATGGCCGGACCAAGACCGCGTCCTTATCCTCCGGTCAATGCGTTCGTCGCGACCGTTTTGTTGCGCATCGCCAGGCTTGATGCGTTCGATGCCTATGGCCGGCCGCAACCACCAGACGGCGAGTTTGCTCAAGTTGAACTTTGCTCAAGTTGAACAAAGAGTGGGGCCGACGCGAAGGGTACGCCGTTACGCTGCGGACGTGGGCGGGCAGACCACGCTCTTTAAAAAGCCGCTCAAACACGGTGAACGCGTAGTTTTCTTTGAGGGAAAACAGCGCCTCGCAGCTCAGCAGATACCGGCTGGCATAATCGGTGACCGTCAGCGGGTAGCACTATGGGTAATTTCCCAGCAAGAACTCGTCCTTGGAATCGGTGCACCAGAGCTCATTGGGACGCTGGCCAACCATAAACGATAAAGGAGTTCCCTGCGAACGCCGGCGGACCGGACCGCGGCGCTCGACCAGTCCATGACGATCCAGCACCGCATGGATGGTGCTCTTGGGGGCAATGGGGATCCCGGGGAATCTGCGGAGCAGGCGCTCTCGAATCTTGCGGGCACCCCAGACGGAGTGCTCGCGCTTCACGTTCAGGATGTAGTTCTCCACCTGGAAGCGAAGATTCGCGTAGCGATAGGGCGCCGGCTCCTGTCGGTCAGCCCTTGAACCCCGCATTCCTGTAGCGATGTGACTGGTTCGTCGCCGGCCATCCAGCGTTGGGCTACTCGACCCCATTTTATCAACGAAAGGAGTGAGCCTATCCAGAGCACGCTCGTCTCCTCTCGCCCAGGCCTTGAGCAAGTTGGGTGACTTCATCTAAGCGAGGCATCGACATCAAGTCTCCGTAGTTCAATGCAGTAACCGGGCAATGGCAAAACCTAGAGCCCGATGCCGGTTTCCTCGGCTTGGTGGAAGATCGGTTTTATTTGATTTCTTACCTGCCTCCCTGATCGCTTTGACTATCGCTTTGCGCCTTATCAGATAGAGACAACTCGAAGGGAGAAACAGAGATGAGAATCCAACATTTAAACAATACACATTTAAACAGTACAAACGACCAAGAGGTCGCTATGAAACCCGGCATTGGAATGAATTTCGGGCGGCGCTTGCCCTGGCCAAACAGAATCGCCGCCGGATCCTCTTTGGCGATCCTGATGGCCGCAACGGCCTTCGGCCAGAGTCACTTGAACCGAAACATGCAGGAAGTCAACGCTGCCGCGCCGGTTCATCCGATACCGAGCGCGCCTAAGAAGTTCTATACCCCTGCTTCGGCATATGCTGCACCTGGATTGCAGTGCAAGCTTTATGCAATGGGGAGTGCACCCTCCGCAGGTCTTGATGTCTCTACCGATGACGATGGCTACGCCCGGTTCCATGCCGTGCGCGCGCTCGGCAGCGATACCGTAAAGCAACTCAGCCTGGATTGCACCGACACCGCCGGACACTCTTCCTACTATTCCGTCGATCTGACGTCGGACGATACCTTCGCCCCGCGTCCGCTGAATCTCGCGAATGAGCGCGGCATCGATCGGCCGGCCCTGAAAGGGGATCCGCTCAGTTATCCCCAATCCGAACTGATTAAGGCCGGCTATGGCCTGCGGCCAGACCCTAAGAAAGACTCCGCCGCGTATTCTCGCTGGCTCACCGCCGCCTCAATAGCGGGGAGGATGCTGGAGGTCAAACGTCCCAGTTTGCACTCGCACACCGTATCGAAGACCACCGCCAATCCATGGGTTGGTTCCGTGATGACGGGCGCTCCCTACTATGTTTCCACCGAGGCAGTCTTCAACGTTCCTCAAGCAATTCCCAGCGGTGACGAAACCGGAGGCAAAACCACCGGGACCGAAATCGCGATCTGGAACGGCCTTGGTGGGTTTGACACAGGTTCAGGTCTGATCCAGGGTGGTGTCGGTATCTCAACGACCCCGTACGCCGCTGTTTATGACAGTTGGAGAGAGTATTGCTGCGGAGATAAGTACAGTAACGGATATCCGGGTGCTTTCACGCCCACACCCAACGACACTATTTACTCGGTCGAATGGTATTGTGACTCGCAGGGCAACCTGAATCTCAACGGCGGTTACGGATGCACCTTTCTGGAGGACGAGCGCAGCGGTGCGATCCTGAGCTGTACTACGCCCTCCACGCCCTGCTGGTCGGTTCGGGCTATTCCAGGTATGGTCCTCGGAAGAGCGGCAGAATTCGTGATCGAAGATCAAACCCCTCAAGTTGCGGCGGGATGGTTAGCGACCGTCACTTACACACCGGGCCAGATCGTTGACTACGGAGTCGGGCCCTACATTTGCTTAGCAACCAACACGAACCAGCCGCCTCCGACTAACCCTGCGTCCTGGCGATTTTATCCGCCATTAACTCCATTCACTGACTTCACTCCACAAGTGAATATGTATGGCTCCGCCTACTCTTCACAGACAGGCAACTACTCGCAAACAATTAGCAGCGATCCGGTAGTTTACGAGCTTACGGATTTCACCAATTACACCTCCCATATGAGCGTCGGGGTCGGCAGCTCGGATAATACGTGGTTCAATGTTTCTCAATGGGAACGAGTCGGCGGTGCAGTGGTTAGCTGGCTTGTCCCCTGCCCTCCGGGTTCCAACCAGGATTGTTATCCCCAGTCCATTGCTGTGGGTCCGAATACAAACGGGACGAGGATCGGAGATCCGTGGGTCCTCGGAGTCAACCAAATCGGGGATGACTACGGTATATGGCATTGGGAGAATAGCACCTGGGTGGCCAAGCCTGGCGCCGCAACTCAGATCGCGATTTCTCCTCAGGGCGTCCCCTGGATCATCAACCATCTGGGACAGATTTCTTACTGGAACGGGAGAGCTTTCCAGTTGGCTCCTGGCAATGGCTGCGCTATCGCGATTGGGGTAGGTCCAGCCACCGGTGCGGATCCCCGGGGCGTTCCCTGGGTCATCGGATGCGATGGTTGGGATAACGTCAACGGCAGCATTTACAAGTTGCAGGCCTCGACGTGGGTTAAGCAACCTGGTGCCGCGATACAAATCGCGGTGTCTCCCGAGGGTATTCCGTGGGTGATCTCTTCTGGCGGGTCCATTTTTCACTGGAATGGGAGCGATTGGACCCTGGTCAACGGCTGTGCGACCAGTATTGCCGTCGGTCCGTCGACCGCGCCGCTAGCGAACCCGTATGGAGACGTTTGGGTCACCGGCTGCGGGGAAGTTAATAGCGACGGTTACGCCATTTACCAGTTCCAGAACGGAACATCATGGGTGCAGATACCGGGTATAGCAACCCAGATCTCGGTATCTCCTGACATGGGCGTTCCGTGGGTCGTGAATGCCGTGGGGCAAGTCTTCGAATAGTGTGATCGAAGACATGAACCCACGAACTCGGCTGGCGGAGAAAACCCACAGGCGAACTGCAAAGACTGTCTCAGGGCAAGCAAAAAGGGGAGCGGCAAAACGCTCCCATTTTCTCTACGTGATGAAAAAAACCCGGCACGTCGCGATGAATCCCGATTGTCTCGCCTTTCGGATTCTTAATATCGGCAGCCTTTTTGCCTGCGTCAATCGCAGTCACCATGTAAGCCCCGGGCAAACCATGCCGCGTAACGTGATCACCGACTTCCGAAAGGGAGAAGAAGTGTAACCCGTGTGTCCGGTAGGATCTGTCACCTATGTGTGGGGTCGCTCATCGCTGTTCTTCACTACTTACGACGTAATAAAAGCAGCTAAGAACGCCCTGGCGATTTTGAGTTTGCTTCCTTTGATTCCAGCTTCTTGCGGATGCGGCGCAGCTCAATAAAGCTTAGAGCGGTCATCGCACTAAGCACGGATCCAAACAAGATCATCATAAGAGTGTCCATCGTGCACGGGCTCCTCGTTTAAGAATGCAGGGTCATTTGAATTGAACTGGCTGCGTTTGGAAAATACGGTGCTCGTATTGCTTTCCTTGCGTATTGCTTCCGCTGTGGCGGATCGTGTCCACCTAGCGATTCGGGGGTGATGGCCAGATTCGCGGCAAAACAAAGCGCCCCCGACTCAGATCCGAGTCGCGAGCGCTTGTTGGGCAGCCCTCCCCCAGAACTGCTCAGTCACAGGGTAGAACTGTTAGCAGACCAAGGGAATGGCACGCGCGTGCTATCCAGAAGATCTGTTTTCTGTACAGGGCAGAGGACCCGGACCGCTAAATCGGAGCGGAAGCCAGGGCTAAAGGCCGATTTGCCTTCATAGAGTTTCGCCGCGCCCAATTGCATTCAAAGCTTGATGTAAGATTCCAGGCATATATCCCAGAGAGGATGCATGCGCTCGTTTGTCAATTCGCACGCCCTGGCTGCGGCGGCGATTCTGCTAACGGCAGCGCTGCTAGCGACAGATGTAGACACAAAGTTTCGCAACGCTCAGGTTTCGGCACAGGCGGCGAAGAATCCGTACGCAGGGCAGCAGGAGGCCGCACAGGCCGGCAAAATGCAATATGAGCGCAATTGCCTGTCGTGTCCCGGGAAGACGGGAAATGGCACCGGCAAGACGTCGTCGCTGGTGAACGGAAGGCTCGATTCGGTTACGCCGGCTGAAGTGTTCTGGTTCCTTTCGCGGGGCGACAAAGATAACGGCATGCCCGTCTGGGCATCTTTGGCGGTTAAGCAGCCCTGGCAGATCGTGAACCATGTAGAGTCGATGGCAACGTCGATGTCCGCCCAGGAGGCCAGCGCACCGCCACCGCCCGACATGAACCCATCGAAGCTGAAGGCTCCCCCGCCGACCCCGCCATTCACCGATTTTCGTTACGAGAAGCCGGGAACGCTTCACAAGATTACGGTAAGCGATCTGCCCCCACCTTATGCGACCAAATCGGCGTTCAAGTTTCCACTCCCGGTTGCCCGGCCGGCGAACGTGTGGCCGTCGGCGCCGGCCGGATTCAAGGTGGAGTTGTATGAGGCTGGGCTCGAGAATCCCCGGACCTTGCGCACGGCTCCGAACGGCGACATTTTTCTTGCGGAAACCGATCCCGGACGCATTCGAGTGTTTCGCGGGCTGACCGCCGACGGCAAGCCCGAGCAATCGGCGATATTTGTCAGCGGCCTGAAACAGCCATATGGTCTAGCTTTCTATCCTCCGGGTCCCGCCCCGCTATGGCTATACGTGGGCAGCGCCGCCCAAGTAGTTCGTTTCGCTTATCACAATGGCGATTTGAAGGCGAGCGGATCGCCGCAACACATCGCCGATTTGCCGACGAGCTGGTTCGGGCACACGACACGGGCGGTAGAATTCTCGCGTGATGGCAAGCGAATGTTTGTTGCGGTGGGTTCGGGTTCGAATGTGGACGATCCTGACACGCACCCGGGAGAGAGGAACCGTGCTGACATTCTGGCATGCGATCCGGAGCATTGTGTGTTGACCGTGTATGCCTATGGCATTCGCAACGCGGGAGGTGGGATTGCAACGAATCCGCAGACTGGCGAGTTGTGGTGCTCGGTGAATGAACGCGACGGATTGGGGGACAATCTTGTCCCTGACTACATCACTCACGTGCAGGAAGGTGGCTTCTACGGTTGGCCTTGGTGGTATTTGGGCGGGCATCAGGATCCGCGGCAGCAAGGCAAGCATCCGGAGTTGAAAGACAAGGTCATCCTCCCGGATGTGCTTCTGCAGCCGCACATCGCGTCGCTGCAGTTTACTTTTTATCAAGGCCAGCAGTTCCCTGCCGAGTATACGGGAGACATTTTCGCCTCCGAGCACGGCTCCTGGAACAAATCAGTGCGCGCGGGCTATGAGGTGATCCGAGTGCCGCTGCACCAGACCGGCCACGCCAGCGGCGAGTATGCAGACTTCCTCACCGGCTTCGTGCTGCCAGACGGTAAAGTATGGGGGCGTCCCGTGGGTGTGACCGTGGCTCGGGATGGCTCGCTGCTGGTGAGCGATGACGGATCAAACTCGGTGTGGAGAGTCAGCTACGGGGGAAAGTGACGCGGAAAGTTCCCCCCAAAGAAGCGGGAGCGTTATGCAATTCACAGTTATTGAGAAGGCAGTGGAGCAGTGAATTCCAGTCCAAAACAGTATCCATCACGATAGCGGACGATGGCCATCATTCGTAAACGGTGTGGAATACCGAACTCAACCTCCAGCAGATCACCCGGTTTTAGCAGGAGTCCGGCATACAATTCCATCCCGCCTTCACTTAACTCCGTGCCTCGGCCGGGAACCATGACGGTTGAGAACCCGTTTGTGACGGCCACCTGAACCGGAAAGTCGACGGGATGCCGCTGCCATCGACGCGTGCTTTTGGAGGGGGGCATTTTGCTCGATAGTGCCCGAAGGCAGGTCCGGGTTCAAATTACGAAAGTGCAGTAAGCTGCGCTGGAGTGTCGGTTGCGGGCAGCCCTTTCGCTCGGCAAATTCTTAGCAGGTCTCGCCTTGATTTCGTCACCATAATTCCGATACTGTCGGATGGGTAAAGGACGCGATGCCTTATAGAATCTGAGAGGTAACTGGAGCAAGTGGCTATGGAAACACAAGGCGACCGCAATCCCGAGGAAGTTCCAGCCCAGACAGCAGCGCATATTGCAAGTGCTCACCAGATTTTAAAAGCCCTGCAAGAAAGGATTGGAAAGCATCCAGAACTGGGTGCGGCCATTACGAAACTGGAAATGGCGCTGAATACGTTGGCGGTGAAGACAGGCGGAATGCTCTAGCGGCGAGCGAGATAGACGGTCACTCATTGATACCCGGTTTCGACTGAACCGCCGTTCCTTGACTTCCTTTGGCGCAGGGATGAAAATTTCTTTATAACCCCTGCAAGGAGCGAGCAGGTTGACAAGCACACTGCGCGCTGCCGTTTTAGCGAAGCGCCCCGTCTAAATGTGCTGGACTACTGAGGCCGCTTTCTGTGCATTGTTGTCTGATTCAGGTTGGGCGTACAGCGCGCTGGATCCTGGTGATCGCTTCGCTCCTGGCCTCAATCACGTTCAGTGGGTGTGGATCTGGGAGTGTTCAGTCGGCGGTGCCCGCAGTTACGATACCGCCAACCGAGGCGCCGCCACCTGCGATCGCTGCGGCTGAGCCTGTACTTCTTTTCAATGGAACCGGCACTACCTCCTCAGACGTCGCTGCGGTCGAAGCCGTTCTCGACACTCTGGGCGTCGGCTACGTCACCGCGGATTCAGCTCAACTGAACGCCCTGACCGAACCACAGCTGGGAGGATACAAGCTGATCATCGTCCCCGGCGGGAACTCGATCACAATTGGGCAGAGTCTCACCGCGGACACCGCATCCATGATCCGAGGCGCGGTGGAACAGTATGGCGTGCATTACCTGGGACTTTGTGCCGGTGCTTTCTTTGGGGGATATTCCATTTACAACGGAGTCGATCTCACTGGGGGGGTGTCGTTCGATTTTTATGCCGATGAATATAAGGGAATTCATCTGGAGCCGGTCGAAATCTCTTTGCCTGATAGCGGTCCGCTCGATGTGTACTGGCAGGACGGTCCCCAGCTTTCAGGGTGGGGCGCGGTGGTCGCCAAGTTTCCCGATGGCACACCGGCGATCGTCGAAGGCCAATCCGGCAAGGGATTTGTAATCTTTACCGGCGTCCATCCGGAGGCTCCGGAGAGCTGGCGAGGACTACTGATGT
>Ga0210391_10005376_pt1 | contig 10553 bp, 5 predicted proteins | sample IncBWC12OmetaG_FD_160573 | JGI IMG/M metagenome (GOLD analysis project Ga0210391, IMG submission 160573) | Forest soil microbial communities from Barre Woods Harvard Forest LTER site, Petersham, Massachusetts, United States - Inc-BW-C-12-O ...
ATGCGCAAACCACCTACGAGAGCGAAATGGCGCTCTTCTTCGAGTGCATGCCTCAGTGCGCTCAAAAAGTGTTTGACACTGCCGACATTGTTAGAGATCGGGATGTTATGCCAGCTCTCGGTCTCGTATAGAATCCGGCGCAGACGCGGACGTTCCCCAACTTCTCGCCGGCTCCTTAGAATTTCCACAACTTCGATGTGACGTCTGACCTTGTGCCCACTACAAAATCGCGCGATCATGGTCGAGGCCGTGATGGTTGGGTGAACCCAACGCTCCGCGCTCCTAACTCGTTTATTCTCTAGATTTTGACCTCTAAGCTCTTTGAAATCCGTATTTTGCCGGGAATTTCCTGCTAACGCGATGATTCCACGGATAGGTGGGGGGAGGGGGACACCAATGTTTCAGCAAACAAGCGGACGACCCGGCCATCGCCGAACCATCGCTGCCAACTTTATTTTCAAGCAGGAATCCACAGCCCGAGCAGGCGACCCTTACCCGCTGGATCAAAACTGAGAACTGAGAACTGAGAACTGAGAACTGAGATCTGAGATCTGTTGCGCCTTAGTTAGGCAGCTTGAAGTTCACCGTGATCTGTGTCTGAATCTCAACCGGCTCGCCGTTGAGCAAGTAGGGTTTGTATTTCCACTGCTTCACCGCGTCAGCTGCTGCGCGCGCCAACTGCGGATTTCCGCTGGCAACCTTCACCGCGGAAATGTCGCCGCTCTTGGAGATCGTTGCCACAAGCTCAACCGCACCCTCGATGCGCATCTGCATTGCGCTTGCCGGGTATACGGGCGGCGTTTTCTTCACCAGAAGTCCTCGCGACACTCCCTGCGACACATTCAGCGTCCCTAGCACGGGAGCCGGCGCGTTGCTCTCCCCGCCCATCAGATTGGGGAGCGCTCCGCCGCCGTCCCCAGCGGCAATGCCGCTCATGCTCGGAGCCTCTGCATCAGGCGCCGCCGCTGCTTTTGCGGCCGGCTTTTGCGAAAGGTTGTTTTTCATCACAATCGCCGGCTCGGCCGATTGCGTGTCCGGAGCTTTATCGGTCGTCGGAGCAGAAGCTTTGGCAGAGTTCGCTTTCGGACTGACCTTACCCGAACGGGCTGCCGCGTTCTCCGCATCGTCCCCGTCTGACGCGTCGGAATCGGAAGTAGTCTTGGCAGCCCCGGTTGATTGTCGAGTCACTTCGGTCTCGGGAGTCGAGGATGGAACCGACGGAGGCGCAGAGGCCGTCGCGGAAGGAGTCGCAGCGGGAGCCACCCTCGCCGCCGGTGGAACCACCGCAGGCGTTTTCGTCGCCGGCTCGGCAACTTTCGTGAAAGGAGTTGCGGCCCCGCTCGAACCCACCCATTGCATCCACAGTGCGTAGCCGCCGACGGCCACGAGCACAACCGCAGCCACGATCAGCAGAGTTTTCTTGCTGCCGCCGGAGGCGGGCTTGTCATCACTGCTGACATTGCCGCCGAAAGTGAACGCGGGTGCAGGCGCAGATGCTCCCTCGCTCGAAGAGGTGTCCACGCTAAGGTTGGTGACTTTTCCGGCGGAACTCTCGGGCGCGACCGTCGACGATGTGAGGTCCGTCGCGATGTGGGATTTCGTCTCGCGGGCGGGAGCCGGAGCGCTCGCTGCGCCTGACGCTACCCCTCCCGAACTCGCCGACGACAGATGAGCCGGCTGACTCACCGCTATCTTTACTTCAGGCGCGGCGATCGACGAGGAAACGCTCGACGGGGAAACGATCGAAGGCGAAGCCACTTCATCGCTAATCTCCAAAATGTCTGCGTCGCTTTCATGGATTTCAGCGGGAGCCGCCGCCACCACTTTAGGCTGCACCGGTTTCTGAGCCGGAACACTGGCCGCCGCCGCATTCACCAAAGGCGTGGCGGGCGCAGCCGGCCGCGCAGCAACCACCCTTGAATTTGGTGCCGGGGACACGGGCTTCAGAGGCGCGGGCGCCGGCTTCACGGTTGTCGCCGCTGCCGCAGGCGTCGCCGGTGCCGCCGGCTTTCCGGCTTCGTTCTTGCGCAAAAGTCCGCGGGCAACTCGCAGCGTGCCTTTCGCCTGTTCCACATTGATGGGCTTGGTGAGAACCAGGTTCGCCCCGATCCGGAACGCCTTTGCCACTCCAGCCTGCCCTTCCACCACAGCCACCGCCAGAGACGACTGGTTGGCGGGCGTGTTCCGTGCGCTCTTGAACAGCAACGTGGCGTTCTGCTCGTTATCGCAGTCGACCACAACGGCGTCGAAGTGCTCGCCCATCAACTTCTTGACCGCTCCAAATGGTTCGGTGCAGGGAATGACGTTGAAGTCCAACTCGCTGAGAACCTGCGTCACAGCGCGAGCCGTCTTCTCATCGGGACAGAATAAGAGCGCTTGATAACCCATACTAAGGTCATCGTAGGTACACCCGTAAGCATCATCAAGTTACGGTGGTAATTCCGATTCAGCCCGTTTTTCCGGGCCAGAAAGCCTTTTGGCCCATCGCGATTCCTGCTTGCGATTCAAGCCTGGCCTGCGCATACAATACCGTCTCATGCGCATCCCACTCTGGCTCAAGCTGTTGTGGACCGCGTGGGTAATCGCCTGGGCGCCGGTTTACTGGCGGCAGTATGGTCTGCAGAATTTCCTTTTCTTCTGCGATCTCGGAAACATATTCATCGCCGCCGGCCTTTGGCTTGAAAGCCCGCTCATCTTCTCGTGGCAGGCAATCAGCCTCCTGCTTTTCCAGACTCTGTACACCATCGACCTGGCCGGCACTCTTGCAACTGGACGTCACTGGATCGGCGGGACGGAATTCATGTTCGATCCGCATGTTCCGCTCTGGATTCGTCTGCTGAGTTTGTTTCACGTGGTCGCGCCGCCCCTGTTGCTGTGGGCGATCTGGCGCTTAGGCTACGACCGGCGAGGTTGGAAGTATCAGACGCTGACCGCATGCGTCGTAGTCCCGATCAATTATTTCTGGCGTCCGCAATACGATGTCAACTGGGCCCGTGGCCCTTTCTTTCACGAACAGCACGTCATCCCTGGATTCCTATACCTGCTGCTGTACCTGATCACCGTCCCCGCCGTCGTGTATTCTCCAACGCACCTGTTTCTTGTCTGGCTCACGCGACGCTGGCACGCCAAGTCCTAATCATCTTTCCCGGCCTTGTCTCTTGTATTCCGCGCCGCCGAGTCCGGTAGCTGACGGTCAGCCGCCTCCGCGACGGCGGAAGTCGCCGGGCTGACCGCAGCATCGATCTTTTTCTTCGACGCCGGATCGCCGCCCAGGTAAAGCGTCTGCGAGGCCGCAGCCAGATTGGTCCCGGATTCCTCGACAAACTTCATGATGCCGAGCAGCAATTGTTCGCGTGCTGTGGCGAACACATCGAAATCCCTTGTCAGCACATAACAAAAAATTTCCGCGTTGATGGCAGTCGGAGTCACCTCAGTAAGCCGCACCCGAGCGGTGCTCGCCTCAATCTTAGGTTGGTTGGCTAGAACGTTCCGGATCTCCGCAAGCACAAGCCGCACCTGGTCGGGCGCAGTTTCCGGGTGCAGTCCCAGCACAGTCTTGAATAGAATCTTGTCCCGCCGGCTCAGGTTTTCAACATTGATGGTAGCGACCGTGCCATTCGGAATCGCCAACAACGTCCGCTCTTCCGTGCGCACCCGAGTCGAGCGCAGCCCAATATCTTCTACCGTTCCCGTGCGGTCGCCGAACTTGCAAACGTCCCCCACGCGAATCACTTCATCGCCCAAGACCGAAACGCCGCCAAATAAATTCGCGATGGTCTGCTGCGCCCCGAAGCCAACGGCCAAGGTGCCAATTCCCACCCCCGCCAGCGCCGTGCTCATGTTGAAGCCCAGCACGCCCAGGATGAAGAAGATCGCCATCACGACAACGATGGCCTTGATGATCCGTTCGCCCAGCAACATCAGCGAGCCAGTGCCAGAGTGGCCATGCGCCAGAGCCCGGCTGCGCATCCGCTGCAAAAACCAGCGGATCACCCGCCACAGAATCCAGTTAGCACCGATAATCACCGCGACGGTCGTGACCTGCACGTAGTAGTGCCGTTGCAGAAGCGGCATGCCGAGGTAGTGCGCCAGAATCCGGTGAATTGCCGTACCCACCAGCAGCCACGCCGGACCAGAAACCAAGTACCATGGCCCGAGTTCAGTCTGCGCACGCCTCCGCGCCCACCACCGCACTGGAATTTCAAACACCGCGAGCAGCAGCCACGCAGCCGCGGCCGCCACGGGAATGATCAGCAGCAGAGCCAGCCACTGCCACAGCGGCATTCCGGCCAGCTGGTGCTTCACCACCCAAGGCGGCAGTCGCGTCTCCACCTGCCGCGCCTCGACCTGATCGTAAAGTTCCGGAATCTTCTCCAGCGTGTCGGAGGAGATCAGCCAGATTTTCCCCAAGCTCGGATCGGAAACGCGAACCAGTTCCAGGTCCGCCTCCACATCACCCGACGACATGGATCCCAGCTTCTGCCGTCCCGGCGGAATGCCTTCCTGCGGCATGCCTTCCGGCTGCGTACTTACATTCTTCAGGCTCCCCGCGTATGCGCGGTCCATCACAACTTTCAGATTCCTCGCCAGCGTCTCGCCTTCGCTCTGGCGCCGCCCGGCGCTCATCTGCAGATATTGCTCAGCGATGCTGTAGTTGCCTGATTGTGCCGCCTGCAGAAAACCGAAGACAGTTCCGTAAGGCGTACCACGCCCCAGCGCGTCCGTCGGAAGATTGGAGGAAGTGCTAGCGGCCGTCGTAGGTTGAAGAATCTGGGTCAGCGGACTTTGCGCGGCGAGCGGAAAGCAGGGCGCGAAACCAAGAACGAAAAGAGCAATCCCTTTGGAAAAAGTAGGCATGGGTTCTTCCCCAGATTACGCGCGTTTGGGGCGAAATACGTGTGTGCTCGTGCCCAAGAAAACCTCCGCCGCCTCCATCACTGTCTCCGAAAGCGTGGGATGCGGATGGATCGTCATCGCCACATCGCTGGCCAGCGCAGCCATCTCAACCGCCAGCACTCCCTCGGCAATCAGTTCCCCGGCGCCCACGCCCACAATTCCGACGCCCAGAACGCGCTCCGTCTGCGGATCGATGAGCAGCTTGGTCATTCCCTCCGGACGGTCCAGAGTAACCGCGCGTCCCGACGCGCCCCAGGGAAATTTCGCAACCCTGATTTCGCGATTTTCTTTCTCCGCCTGAGTTTCAGTCAGGCCGCACCACGCAACTTCAGGATCGGTGAACACCACTGCAGGGATCGCAGCCGGTTCAAAGGCAACCTTCTGCCCGGCAATGGCCTCGACCGCGACCCGCCCTTCGTGTGAAGCTTTGTGCGCCAACATCGGTTCACCCACCACGTCGCCAATGGCGTAGATGGAAGCATCAGCCGTCTGCAACTGCTTGTTCACCTCAATGAACCCTCGCGGATTTACACGCACTTGCGTGTTCTCAAGGCCGGGGATCTCCGAATTCGGCTTGCGTCCCACCGATACCAGCACGCGATCAAAAACCTTCTCCCGATCCTTCTCCTGTAACGCCGCGCCGGAGAACGTCGCCCGAATTCCGGCGCCCTCGTCCTTGAGCGAGGAGACGGTAGTGTTCAGCAGAATCGCCTCAAACATCTTCTCCAGCCGTTTATGCAGCGGCAGAACCAAATCGCGATCCGCGCCCGGAAGCAGGCCCGGCAGCATTTCCACCACGGTGACTCGCGTGCCCAGCGCGGCGTACACCGACCCAAGTTCCAGGCCGATGTATCCGCCTCCAACAACGAGCAAACTGCCAGGAATGTCTTCAAGATCAAGCGCGCCGGTCGAATCCATCAGGCGCGGCGAATCCAGTCTAAGCGCGGGAATAATGGCCGGGCGTGACCCGGTCGCGAGAACAATCCGGTCAAAGCTGAGAACCACTTCGGTCGCATCCGTCTTGCTGATCCGCAGCGTGGTCGAGTCCTGGAACGCCGCGCGGCCCTGAATGTATTCCACATGCCGCTGCTTCGAGAGCAGTCCCAGGCCTCCGGTGAGCTTCTTAACCACGCCTTCTTTCCACCCGCGCAGCCGCGCCAGATCAATCTTCGCCGGAGGAAATTCAATTCCCCAATTCTTGGCCTGCTGCGATTCCTCAATCAGCTTGGCCACATGAAGCAGCGCCTTCGAAGGAATGCAACCGCGATACAGACACACGCCCCCAGGATTCACCTCAGGATCGATCAGCGTGACCTGCATGCCAAGATCAGCGGCCAGAAATGCAGCAGCGTAGCCGCCAGGCCCGCCGCCCACCACGGCGAGGCGCAACTTTTCGGCTCCTTCAGTGGACGTCTGGTTCAGGGTTTCGTTCATGAAATTTCAGTGCGTCATCCCGAAGCCCCGCGCTTTCACCAGCGGGGCGAGGGATCTCCCGCATCACGACCGCTGTGCCGATTCCACACTGCACGACTGCAGATCATCACTCACGGATCCCGCCGCTATCCCTGCACACTCAGCAGAAACGGCTGCTCAAACGCCTCCGCCACCCAGCGCAGGAAACGCGCCGCGTCCGCGCCGTCAATCAGGCGATGATCATAGGAAAGCGAGAGCGGCAGAATCAGCCGCGGCTCGAACTTCCCGCCAATCCATTCCGGCTCCATACGCGAACGCGAAAGCCCGAGAATCGCAACCTCGGGATGATTCACAATCGGCGTAAACGCCGTGCCCCCGATGCCTCCAAGGTTCGTGATGGTGAAAGTCCCACCCTCCATGTCGGCGAGCGTGATTTTCTTTTCTCGCGCCTTCTGCGACAGTTGCGACAACTCCACCGCCAGTTCGACGATGTTTTTCTTGTCCACATCGCGGATCACCGGAACCAGCAGCCCGCGATCCGTATCCGCCGCGACCCCGATATGGATGTATTGCTTGTAAACAATTTCTTCTTTCTCCATATCAATGCTGGCATTGAATTGCGGGAACACTTTCAAAGCCGCGGCGCAAACCTTCAAAGCAATCGCAGTCACGGTCATCTTGCCCCCGGCCTGTTCAGCCTTCGGAGCAAAACGCGCGCGCAAGTGTTCCAGTTCGGTGATGTCGGCGCGGTCGTGCTGTGTGACGTGCGGAATCGTGTTCCAGGATTCCGCCAGGTGTTCCGCCGTCTTGCGGCGAACTCCGCGCATCGACACTCGTTCGATCTTTCCCCACTTGGCGAAGTCTGGCAGCTTCGGTTCAATGAAGTGTCCGGCGCGCGGCGGAGCCTGCGCCGCTGCAGCTGCGCCGGCGACCAGGGCCTTGGCGTGGGCCTTGACATCGTCTTCACTAATGCGCCCGCCCGGGCCCGTACCCTTGACTGCGTAAATATCGACGCCGATTTCGCGAGCCAGACGGCGCGTCGAAGGAGCTGCCGGAACTGGTTCGCGGTGCTCGGTTCCCGCGACCTTCCCTAATTGCACCGGCATCGAGAACGCCGGAGGCCGCGGCTGCGGCTGGTCCGGAGGCAACGCCTGTTCCTCCGTTTTGCCTTCCGCCCGAATTGCAGCCTGGAACGCCAGGCGCGCACCATGCTGGCCCGAAACGTGTTCCACGGGACGGCTTGCCGGGCGCGCCGTTTCGGCTTGCGATGCCGCCCCACCTTGCAGCGTGAAAATCACCTGCCCAACTTTGATTTTCTCGCCTTCTTTGACCTTGACGTCTTTTACTACGCCGCTGACTGTGGAAGGAACTTCCACCACCGCCTTGTCGGTTTCGAGTTCCATCACCGGCTGGCCTTCCGAAACTTTGGCGCCCGGGGCGACCATCAAGCGCACCAGATCGCCCTCCGAAATGTTTTCTCCCAGTTCCTGCAGCCGGAATTCGCGGGGAGCCGGAGCATCCGTCGATCGGTTTCGCGGTGGCGCAGCCTGGGATTGCGCCGTCGGTGCGGGAGCCGGCGGCACCTTTACCGCGGCTGTCGGTTCGCCCGATGGACGTTGCGGGGGCGGCACGACAGACCCCTGAGGCGCAGAACCCTGAGATGCGGATCCTTGAGGCGCGGCCGCGGCCACCGCGGTGCCAGCGTGATTCTCCAGGGTAAAGATCACCTGCCCAACCTTGATCTTCTCCCCTTCCTTAACCAGAATCTCCTTCACTTTCCCGCTCACGGACGAAGGCACTTCGACCACCGCCTTGTCGGTTTCAAGTTCCATCACCGCCTGACCTTCGCTGACGGTTGCGCCGGGCGCGATCATCAGGCGCACCAGGTCGCCCTGTTCAATGTTTTCACCGAGTGCGGGAAGTTTGAATTCGATCACGGATTCTTGAATCACGGATTCGTTTTCCTTATAACTCAAAGCTATTGACTGGTTTAACGTTTAGCTCGTAGCCGGGTTCAGCTTTTCCGCATCGATCCCCAGGTCATGCACTGCCTGCTTCACCTGATCGAGGCCGATTTTCTTTTCCCGAGCCAGCGCACCCAGCGTGGCCAGCACAATGTGCTTGGCGTCCACTTCGAAGAAGTCACGCAACGCGACCCGGTTCTCACTGCGGCCAAACCCGTCTGTCCCCAGGGAGACCAGTTGTCCCGGCACCCACTTCGCCAGCGATTCCGGCAGCACCTTCATGTAATCCGACGCCGCAATGAACGGCCCAGGCGCATCCTTCAGCGTCTGCGTCACGTAGGGAATCCTCGGCGCTTCACCAGGATGCAGCATGTTCCAGCGTTCGCAGTCGTTGGCGTTGCGGTAGAGTTCTTTGTAGCTGGTCACGCTCCACACATCCGCCGCCACGCCATACTTTTCTTTCAGGATCGTCTGCGCCTTCAACACCTCGTACATGATGGTTCCGCTGCCCAGCAGTTGCACCCGAAGCTTCGCGTCTGCCGCATCCGACGTATTGAATCGATAAAGCCCGCGCAGAATGCCCTCGCGCACATGCTCGCCCTTCGGCATCTCCGGCATCGGAAGCGGCTCGTTGGTCACGGTGAGGTAATAGAAAATCGATTCCTGATCTACGTACATGCGCTTGATGCCATCCTGAATGATGATGGCGATTTCATAAGCGAACGCCGGATCGTAGGCCAGCAAGTTGGGAACCGGCAGCGCCAGCACGTGGCTGTGCCCGTCCTGATGCTGCAAGCCTTCACCGGCCAGCGTGGTTCGCCCCGCCGTGCCGCCGATGAGGAATCCACGGCAACGCATGTCCGCCGCGGCCCAGATCAGATCTCCGATGCGCTGGAAACCGAACATCGAGTAATAAATAAAGAACGGGATGGTATTGATGCCATGGTTCGCATAGGCTGTGCCCGCTGCGATGAACGAGCACACCGACCCCGCTTCGGTAATTCCTTCCTCCAGAATCTGTCCGTTCTTCGCTTCCTTGTAGTAAAGAAGCGTGTCCATATCGACCGGCTCGTAGAGCTGCCCCACGCTCGAGTAGATGCCGACCTGGCGGAACAGAGCTTCCATGCCAAAGGTGCGAGCCTCGTCGGGAATGATGGGGACGATCAGCTTGCCCAGTTCCGGATCGCGCAGCAGCTTCGCCAGCAGTCTCACAAAAACCATGGTCGTTGAAGCGTCGCGTCCCTCGGTACCTTTGTAGAACTCTTCAAAGTACGATTCCGGCACTGGCTTCAGCGGCGTGGCGCGCACTTTGCGTTGCGGCATGTATCCGCCGAGCTGCCGCCGCCGCTCCTGCATGTACTTGATCTCCGCACTGTCGTCAGTGGGCCGGTAGAAGGGCGCGTTGTGCAGTTCATCATCAGGAATCGGAATTCCGAAACGTGAACGGAAAAGCTCCAGCTCATCTTCGTTCAGCTTCTTTTGCTGGTGCGTGATGTTCTTGCCTTCACCCGCCTCGCCCAGGCCGTAACCCTTGATGGTCTTAGCCAGGATGATCGTCGGCGATCCCGTGTGATTCACGGCGGCGTGGTATGCGGCATGTACCTTGATGGGATCGTGTCCGCCCAGGCGCATGCGTGCCAGTTGCTCGTCGGAAAGGTGCTCGACCATTTTCAGCAGGCGAGGATCAGTACCGAAAAGATTCTGGCGGAAGTACGCTCCGCTCTCGACAAAATATTTCTGATATTGCCCGTCGCTGACTTCTCCCAGACGCCTCACCAGCAGGCCGTCGCGGTCGCTCCGAATCAGGCTGTCCCAGTCCGAGCCCCAGATCACCTTGATCACGTTCCATCCCGCGCCGCGGAAGATGGCTTCGAGTTCCTGAATAATCTTTCCGTTGCCGCGCACCGGGCCATCGAGGCGCTGCAGGTTGCAGTTCACTACGAAGATCAGGTTGTCCAGGTTCTCGCGCGAAGCGAGTGTGATCGACCCCAGAGATTCCGGCTCGTCCATTTCGCCATCGCCCATGAACGCCCACACTTTGCCGCCAGTCGACTGCTTCAGACCGCGGTTCTCCAGATAGCGGATGAAGCGCGCGTGATAGATCGCCTGGATCGGACCCAGTCCCATCGAGACCGTGGGAAACTCCCAGAAGTTTGGCATCAGCCACGGATGAGGATAGGAGCTGAGCCCGCCGCCGGGCTTGAGTTCGCGGCGAAAGTTCTCCAGCTTTTCTTTTGGGATGCGGCCCTCGAGATAGGCGCGGGCATAAATTCCGGGCGC
>Ga0210391_10005377_pt1 | contig 10553 bp, 7 predicted proteins | sample IncBWC12OmetaG_FD_160573 | JGI IMG/M metagenome (GOLD analysis project Ga0210391, IMG submission 160573) | Forest soil microbial communities from Barre Woods Harvard Forest LTER site, Petersham, Massachusetts, United States - Inc-BW-C-12-O ...
TCAACTTCATTCTCCATGCGGCGCAGTTCTTCCACATCTCGGCGGCGAAGCTGGCGGCGCTGCGTTTGCAGATCCCGCTGGACGGTCTCCTGAATCTGAATCAGCCGGGGCTCGCGGGGATAAACCGATAGTCCTTCCTCGATTCGCGACATAGCACCCGCCGGATCAGCAGCCGCCTGCAACTTGCGCGCTTGGGAGACACATTCTTCAACGAGGGTTTCCTTCTTGTGGTCGAGGATGAGAGTCTTGATCGTCTTCGCCATGGGATGCCCGGGATTCAAGTCGAGGGCTTCCAGGGCGAGTTTTTCGGCTTCGCGCCAATCGGTTTCTACGACGGAGTGGGCCATTTCGACCAGCGCATTGGCCAGAACTGCGCGCGACAAGGAATTGTTTTCATCGAGTTCGTAGGCCTGACGCAGCAAGGTGAGCCCATCGGTGGAGTTTTTCTGCGCAAACCGATTTTGGCCTTCGGCCATCAGGCGGTGGGCTTCGGTCTTGCGCTTGACGCCATCCTGGGCGAGCTTTTCGAGTTCCGTCAATTCCGCATCGTGGGGGAATTCTGCCGCTGCGGATTCGAGGAGATCGAGGGCGCGGGCGTAGTCGCTGGAGTGCAAACACGCATCAATCTGTTCGACCAGCCGCGTCTTTGACTCGATTCGAGTCTGCTGCTCGCGCCGCTTCTGCAGACGATCGACTTCGAAGTTTAATCCTGGATATTGGCTGTAGATCGTACGCAGGATTTCCCAGTCATTCAGCGCATCGCTGTACACCCCCTGTTCTTCGTGGAGATGAGCTCGCGCCACGATCGAGTTCACAAGATCGCGCTTGTCTTGGACCAGCCGCAGCGCGCGCTCAAAGTGTGACTCTCCGGGATGCTGATCCAGTGCTTCTCGCAGAATGCTCACGCGCTTATCCAGATCGGGTTCGGTTTCGACCCGGCGATCGATGGAGGCGATGAAGGCCGAAAGTTCCTGCCGCTGCTGCTCCTCAATGTCGTAGCGGAGAGCCTGGAAGATTGCGTTGTTCGGATACTTTGCCAGATATGCCTGGCACGCGCCCATCGCCTTGGCGAAATTGTGCTCGGTGAGTTGCCGGCGAGCTTCGGCGTACGCGGTATTCATCGCGTCATGCTCGGAGCGGACTTCGTTGTAGAAGCTCTGATAGTTGGCGCCGCTCTCGCGGTTGATGGAATCCGGGGCGCGCCGGTCCAGGTCCAACACCACACCCAGCTTGGAAAGTGCATTGCTCACCTCACCCTTTTGCCAGGCCTCCATGGCGGCACGATGGAGCTGCTCTTTCTCCTGCCGGAGTTTTCTGTATTCCTGTTCCTGGCGGTCGACCTCGGCCAGCAGTTGCAACGCTCGCGCTTCCTGCGGCCGGAGTTGGAGGACGTTTTGCAAGGCCTCGCGGGCATGCCCGTAGGCATGGTTGTCAATGTGCTGCCGCGCCAGGCGATACCAGTTATCGATCTGGCGCTCGCTGCGGCGATTTTCAATTCTGCTCTTCAGAGCCAATGCGTTGGCATTATCCGGTTCGATCTGCAGTGCCTCTTGCAATTTCTGGAGGGCGAGCGGATCCTCCTCCTCCTCGAAGCGTGCCCGGGCGGCATCGAGCAATTGCGAGAGACTCTTGCGCCGGACAGCGCCATCGAGCCTTCTACGCAGAGAGCCCAGGGCTTCATCCATGTGGCCTTCTGCTTCCAGTTCGCCAAGAATTTCTCCCGCGAATTGAAAGTCGCCCTCTGCCAGCGCCTTGGTGGCGCGCTGCAAGCGCGGACGGGTGCGTTCGGGATCAAAAAACTCGATTGGCTCGTTGCGCAGCGCCTTGTTGAGCGTGTCGCCGAAATCGCGGGCGCTGGCAAAACGATGCCAGGATTGCTTGGCCATGGCTTTGTGCAGCACGCGGCTCACGGGCTGGCTTAGGGTGGAATTCAGTTCGGCCGCCAGGGGCGGAATGTGATGGAGGATGGCGTCGACGACTTCGTCGCCGCGGGCGCGCTGGAAGGGATTGCGGCCAGTCATGGCCTCATAGCAGACGACGCTGAGGGAAAAAATGTCAGACGCGGGTGATAAGGGCTTCAGTTCGATCTGCTCGGGAGACATGTAGAGCAGAGTCCCCTTCTGCGCGCGCGTGGTATGAGCGTCGGCCATGTGAGCCACGCCAAAATCGATGATCTTCACCGAGTCGTCTTCCATCACGAAGATGTTGCTCGGTTTTAAATCGCGATGGACGAGACCACGTTCGTGCGCAGCCTGCAGGCCGCGGCAGGTCTGGGAAATGATGTCGATCGTGCGCTCGACAGTGAGACGATGGCCGGCTTTGCGGATGAAATGTTCCAGCGTGGTTCCGGGAAGAAGCGGCATCACGAAGTAAGGCTTCTTCTTGCCTTCTTCTTCGAACTCTCCAATGTCGAAGATCTCGACGATGTTGGGATGGCTCATGGAGGCGAGCACGTCGCACTCTTTGTAGAACAACTGCAGCGACGTGGGATCGGGAATGTCGAGGATCGTTTTCAGCGCGACTTCGCGGCGCACAACGATGTCGTAGGCGCGGTAAACCAAGCCCATGCCGCCCTGACCGAGCACCTGGCGAACCTCGTAGCGGCCTGCTAATTTTCTTGGTGCGGAAGGAGTATCCATGGCGCATCCCGGCTCCGGGGGGGCCTCAAGCATCTTAATGGATTTAGGCGAAAAATGTAGCCATGGAGCCCAGAGACTCTAGCCGCTCCTGGGGCGTCGGGGCAGTTCCTAAACGATTCGCTGCCATCACGCCCGCAGCAGGTTACGCGCGACAAATAAGGCATTCGCCGGACGCTCGCCCAGCCGACGCATGAAATAGGGATACCACTCGGTGCCAAATGGGATATAGACCCGGACGCGCCAGCCGTTGCGCACCAGGCTCTGCTGCAAGTCGCGGCGGATGCCATAAAGCATCTGGAACTCGAAGGAGTCGCGCGAGAGCTTTTCGGCATTCGCGAAGGCCTGGGCCTGCCGGACGATGCTTTCGTCGTGCGTAGCCAGGCCATGATAGATGCCGCTCTTCATCAGGATTTTCATCAGCTTGAGGTAATTCGCGTCCACCTCGTGTTTGGCGGTGAAAGCGATCTCGGAGGGCTCCTGGTACGCTCCCTTGCAAAGACGAATGCGAATCCCCTCGGCCAGAAGTTTTTCAATATCGCTCTCCGAGCGCTTCAGATACGCCTGGATCACCGTGCCAACCGAGTTGGCGTTGCCGGGCGTGCGGTGGAGTTCGTGGACGAAATCCAGGGTGCGTTGCGTATAGGGCGATCCTTCCATGTCGACGCGCACGAAACCGGCAGGATTCATGGCGGCGCACTTGGCGACGAGTCCACTGACGAGTTCGCGGGCCAATTTCTCACCCACATCCAAGCCCATGTGAGTGAGTTTGAGACTGATATTGGCATTGAGTTGGTTGGTGGCGATGGCGTCGAGAATTTGATGATAGAGCTGGGCGCTGTGGCGGGCTTCGGCGGGATTGGTGACATTCTCTCCGAGATTGTCGATGCTGACGCTCATTCCGGCGCGATTGATGGCTTCGGTGGCGCGTACGGCGTCGGAGATCTCCGTACCGGCGACGAACCGGCCAGAGACCCGACGGCCCAAAGAAGAACGCTCGGCAAAATTGCGCAAAGAAGGGTTCTCAGAAAGATGGACGAAGAACGCTCTTAACATGCCTCACCTGACAAGCGGTAAGCGGTCGATTCAGATTGTTGCAGGAAGATCACAGAAAGTTGTATCACAAGGCGGGTATGGCCTAGGTAGCAGGGCGATTACAAGCCGATGGAAGATGGCCTGACGACCGATCAAGTCAGAAAGTGAATTTCAGTTCGATAATCTCGTGGGTTTCGCGAGGACCGGGTTCCCACCTCCACAGGTGCAGTGCGTCTTGGACAGATTGAACCAGCAGGGGATGACCACCCTTGATTTCGTCCGACTTCATCGATCCGTTGGGTTCCACCAAAACGTCCGCTTTCACAGTCCCTTGGATTTTCATCGATCGAGCCAGGCTGGGATATTGCGGGGCTACCCGCACTAGAACTTTCCGACCGCCTTCCCCCTGAGCAACCAGATTGGCGGAAACAGCTGCCACGAGTACTAAGAGCGCAAGAGCCACAAGCGCAAAGCTGTGCCGGAGAAAGGGTTTCATGGGGTGAAGGCACAGTAAAGGTAATCTCATGCGGGGTGAAGATTACGTTGGTAACCCCGGAAGGCCGATGCTTGGAAGCTCTTGGAAACCGGGATTCAGCTGTTCTCTTATGCCGGGAGCTCTTCAGCTCCCCTGCTCTTCCAGAAATTTCTCAACCTCGATAGCTGCCATACAGCCGCTGCCCGCGGCCGTGATGGCTTGACGATAACGGCGGTCCTGCACATCACCGCAGGCGAAGGCTCCGTGGACGCGAGTCATCACGTAGTTGTGCGTCTTTAGATAGCCATCCGCGTCGGTCTCGAGCTGGCCTCCGAACATTTTGGCGTTCGGTTCATGGCCAATGCCGAGGAACATTGCACTCGCGGGGAAGTCCGAAACAACGCCGGTTTTCAGGTTCTTCAGCTTGAGGGCGGTGACTTCGTGCTTGCTGGGATCGTAAACATCCTCTACCACGGTGTCGGTGAGGAACCGAATCTTCGGGTTGTGCTGGGCTCGCTCCAGCATGATCTTGGAAGCACGGAAAGTCTCTCGCCGATGGATGAGCGTGACTTTGGAGGCAAAACGAGTGAGGAACAGAGCTTCCTCCATAGCGGAATCCCCACCGCCGATCACCGCAATTTCTTTTCCGGAGAAAAAGAAGCCGTCGCAGGTGGCGCAGGAGGATACGCCGTGACCGATCAACTTTTGTTCGTTAGGCAGGCCGAGCCACCGCGCAGAAGCGCCGCTGGCGATGATCAGGGATTGAGTGTGCACTTGATGTTTACCGAGATGGAGCAGGAATGGACGCTGGCTGAGGTCGGCACTGGTGAGATGCGCCATGCGGTATTCGGCGCCGAAACGCTCCGCCTGCTTGCGCATATTCTCGACCAGTTGCGGTCCCATGATTCCCTCAGGAAAACCGGGAAAGTTTTCCACCAGAGTGGTCATCGAGAGTTGGCCGCCGGGTTCATGGCCCTCTACCAAAAGAGGTTTCAGATTGGCGCGGGCAGTGTAGAGAGCCGCGGTGTGCCCGGCGCAGCCGGAACCGATAATCACGACATTGCGAGTTTCACTCATGATTTTTCAGATGTATTCGTTAGATTGCGGATTTCAGATTTCGATGCATTGCGCAGCTTCGTGCCGTCCAGAGTAAAACTTAAGCACAACCAGCTTCGGCGAAAGAATTGTCACTCACTTCTTTTCCTCTGCCGGCTTCACGGGCTTGGATTTTGTGGCCGTCGTCGGTGCGGCGCTGGGAATCTGCGCCAGTTCCGCGGGCACCGTACGCCTCACGCCCAGCTGGCGGCGATAATCAGCCAGCACTTCGGAGGCGCTACGAAATAGCGGTTCATACGCGCTCTGATCGGGCGGCGCGCCGTTATCCGCTCCGGCGCAGCGGGCCAGCGCCACCGATGATTTTCCGAATCGTTCTAGCCGGATGCGGCTGGCAGGGGTGTTGGCGGCGACCATGGTCGCGACGCTGCTGATGGCCGAGGCACTGTCTTCCATCGATACCTGGATCAGATCCTTGGGGTCGCGGACATGCAGCACGAGGGTCTCCACCATGGTTTGCCCATCATCGCTGAACGAGTACTGCACGCTCGAGAACCAAGCCGGGGCCGAGAACTCACGGCGGATGCGAACATAGCGCGCGACGGAAGGCTCGCCAGAAATTTGCGTGCTTTGTCCGGGCTGCAGGAAGTTCGGCGCCTCGGTCAAGGTGGAGACGCCATGAGAAACTTCAAAGTCAGGACCGAACGAAGGCTGCTTCGGGATGCGCGCCAGGGCGGCGGAGATTTCCTTTTGCTCCTCGGCGGAAGGCGTGCACACGTTGAGCACGTTGACCTTTACCTGTGGTTGGGGCGAGGGGCTCTCGGCAGACTGTTGCGCCAAGACCGGAACGGCGAATAGCCCGCCGGCGAAAATAAGGATGATTTTTAGGAGCACTGCGGAATTCTAAATGATGACCGCGTGAATTGAACCAGGAACCGTGGAGAAGGTTTTGCCCGGGAGAAGAAGACGGTTAGAATTCAAAGATGGCGAATCTCACGCTGGTTTATGGCATGCGGCTGCTGCCCTCCGAAGATGTGGCCGAAGTCGGGCAAGCTCCGGTGAAGCTTACTAACGGACGTGAGGCCCACGTCACCATGCACGTGCTCGAAGGCAGCAAAGAGGAGATCGAAAAACAGTTGCGCACCAGCCTGGAGGCGTTCTTCGATCTCTATCCCGAGATCTAGCTGTTTTTCGGGGCGGCTGAGTTGGGTCTCAGGTAAATGTCAATGGGGGGTTAGATCTCGGGAGGCTGGCCTCCCAGGAGCTAACATCGATAAGGCCTAACCGCAGGCGGCAAGTCGAAGTCATGCGAGACGCTTACTGGAAATTGCGCGCAAGAATGACGGCTGCTGGTTTGTGGCCACAGGGCTGGATCGCGCGCGGAGCCTGGTATTCACTGGGCCTGGCGGCTGGGCTCTTCATCCTAGAGATGGTACTCAAGGTGTTTGCTTCGGCTGCCAGCAGCAGCCTTGGGGGTTGGGTTCGATTTCTTCTTTTCGACGCGGCTCTGCTGTTTTCCATTCTTGCCTTTCGCGGGATGAAGCGAAAGCTTTTGTGGCGATTGCGCAACCGGCTGATCGTCACCTACGTTTTTATCGGCGTCATTCCAGCCGTTCTGTTGATAGCGATGGCGGTGATCACCATCTACCTTTTTGCCGGGCAGTTCGCCAGTTACGTAGTGACTTCGGAGATTAACTCGCAGCTGCGCAGCATGCAGGCAGTGAATGCTGCGGTGAGCAATGAACTGGCGGCGCGCATCGAAAAAGGGGAAGCGCCCACGGCGGATTCGCTGGAGGGGCTAAGAAAGAGGGACCGCGCTTGGGGAAGACGGCGGGTCTGCGCCTGGCACGGTGCGCGGATTTTGTTATTCAGCGGCGGCGCGCAGAATTCGTCGGCCATGAGTTTTCCCGGGTTCTTCAATAAAGACGACAGCGAGTTCGCCAAGGCGATTCGTGAGGGCCAGCCCTTCAAAGAAATTATTCGCGACAACAACGAGTTGTATCTGCGCGTGGCGTCGGTGTTCGTGGTGGGACCGGAAAAGCTCACAGTCGTCACCGGCGAACCTCTGGATAAAGACATGATCGCCGACATCGCGGCGAACCTGGGCGAAATCACGCTTTATGCAGCCGGGATCAAGTTCGACGACTCACAAAAGAAAAACCAGAACCTGAGTGCTAAGGGAAGCGGTTTTGAAACGCGCCTTTTTGATGACCCCAGCAAGGGTAAGGTCGAAGGCGGCACCAGCGACGCGGGGACGGCCCCCAGCCCGGATGGCGATCGACGGGTTTTCCGTCCGACGTTTACCGTAGGATCGCTTGCAGCACCCACGGGTACGATGGACCGCGAGATCACTTTTGGCACGCCACTGCCGGTGGTGGATTGGAAGACGGGTGAACGGGAGCGGGCTGGCGCTCTGGTAAGTGTTCGCACCCGGCCTTCCGTGCTCTACAGCCATCTGTTCGCCGCCCTGGGAGATATCGCGCGGGGGGTGGAGTACATTCTGCTGGGGATTCTCATTTTCTTTGCGGTCATTGAATTGATTGCCCTGATCATTGGCACGCGCATGACGCGCACTATGACCAGAGCCGTCGGCGAACTTTACAACGCGACCAGAAATGTCGATCGCGGCGATTTCAGCCATCGTATTCCGGTGAAGTCCTCGGATCAGATGGCGCAGCTGTCCCTGTCGTTCAACTCGATGACTGAATCCATCGAGAAACTGATTCAAGAGCAGAAGGAAAAGCAACGGCTGGAGGGCGAACTCGCCATTGCACAGGAGGTGCAGGCGCAGCTATTTCCGCGGCAGGTTTCAGAACTGGAGTCACTCGAAGTGCACGGTTTCTGCCGGCCGGCGCGAACCGTCAGTGGCGACTACTACGATTTCTTGACGGCGAGCTCGCACAAGCTGATTTTGGCCGTCGGGGATATAAGCGGGAAGGGAATTTCGGCAGCTCTGCTGATGGCGACCATCCACTCGGCGGTGCGCGCCTACAGTGTGGAGAGCCTGCCGCAGATGCGCGAGCCGGTGGCCGTGGGCGCCGTGGCCGGCGCGGGCAGAATCATGGCGGCCTGGCCGGAGGGCATCGAAGTGTCTCCCGGGGCGTTACTCGGCCTGCTCAATCATCAGCTCTACGAAAGCACACCGCCGGAAAAGTATGCCACGCTGTTTCTGGGGATTTATGACGGACGATCGCACCAGTTGACCTACAGCAATGGCGGACATCTGCCTCCGATTCTCATAGGTGAAAACGGCGGGGTGCGACGGTTAGAGGCAGGCGGGACGGTGGTGGGCCTGTTCGACAACATGACCTATGACGAGGGCTCGGTGGAAATGCATCCCGGCGAAATCTTTATCGCCTATAGCGACGGGGTGACGGAGCCGGAGAATGAGTTCGGAGAGTTTGGCGAGGATCGGCTGATCGACCTGGTGGGGGCGAATCGCCATCTGCCGTTGGTGCAGATCAGCCAGGCAGTGACCTCCGCGGTCGATGACTGGATCGGGGACAACGAGCAGCCAGATGACATTACGCTGGTGCTGGCGCGGTCGCGGTAGGCAGTTTTCGGTTCCCAGTTGCCTGGTTATGGGTATCAATCCGAGGATTTGCCGCCAGGCGCGCGGGCCGCACCATGTGGCGAAATCCTGGCGGCTAGATTCTCTTCTTCTTCCAGCGGCCTTGCTTGAACAGGATCGCGCTGACGGCGGCCATCGAACTCTCGGCGATGGCAATGGAGGCAAATACGCCATTCGAACGCATATGCAGCGGGAGAGCGAGCCAATACGCCAGCGGTATCTCGAACAGCCAAAAGCCGAAGAAATTCACGATGGTCGGGGTAATCGTGTCACCCGCGCCATTGAAGGCCTGCATCATCACCATGAAGTAAGCGTATCCGAGATTTCCGTAGCTCACGATGCGCAGGCAGGCCGCGCCCAAAGGGATGACGGCCGGATCGTGCGTGAATAAGCGGACAATGGGCTCGGAGAAAAATATGAAGACCACGCCAACCGCGCCGAGAAAGATTACGTTGTAGAGGCCGGTACGCCACACTGCTTTTTCCGCGCGTTCGGGATGGCCGGCACCCAGGTTCTGACCCACCAAGGTGGCAGCCGCATTGCTCAACCCCCACGACGGCAGGATCACGAAAATGACGATGCGAATGGCAATCGTATATCCGGCGAGAGCCGTGGCGCCGAAGATGCTCACGATGCGCACTAAGCCAATCCAGCTGGTGTGAGCGATGGCGAACTGCAAAATGCCGGTCACGGAAACGCGGACCAGACGCAACAGCACCTCGAAACTCAGGCGTACCTGGCTCCTAAGGATGCGAATCCGCTCGGTGCCGTGCATTAGGCGATAGAACTGGTAGAGGACCCCGATGCTACGTCCGGTCAGCGTGGCCAAAGCCGCGCCGGTCACGCCCAGTCGCGGAAACGGTCCCCAGCCAAAGATCAGGCACGGATCGAGGATCAGATTGATGATGTTCGACACCCAGAGCAGGCGCATGGCAATGGCGGCATCTCCAGCGCCCCGAAAGATCGCGTTGTTGAGAAACAGCAGGAGCACGGCAAAGCTTCCGCCCAGACAAATTCTGGTGTAGCCGCTGCCGGTGGCGACGATCTCCGAGGATGCGCCCATCATGCGCAGGAGGTTCGGAGCAAACATGAAGCAAGGCACACCGATCGCCAAGGAGACGAACCAGCCAAGAGCGATCGCTTGCACGCCTGCAACCGCCGCGCCTTCAGGATCTTTTTCGCCAATGCGGCGCGCCACCATGGCGGTCGTGGATAGGCTGAGCCCCATGGCCACAGAGAAAACTAAACTCAGCATCGATTCGGTAAGGCCGACCGTGGCCACGGCGTTCGCGCCCAGCCGTCCCACCCAAAAGACATCGACCACGGCGAACAGCGACTCCAGCACCATCTCCAAAACCATGGGGACGGCCAGCAGCAAGATTGCCCGGTTTAGGCTGCCGCTGGTGTAGTCCTGGTGTGAGCCCCGAACGGCTTCCAGCACAGAGGCCCGGAATGTGTGCGGCTTCTCGGCAGAGGAGGTTGTGGATTCCATAAATACCTTTGAGCTTTCGGCGCAGGGTCACCAGAAAAAATCTGGCGACGGCGCGATCAAAGTTACTAGAGACGGAGCAAAACGTCCGGCTTGCGGACTCGGAGGGATGGCGAACTACCGAGGGTTAAACATTGTCATTTCCTTGCTGCGGATCGTAAAACGGAACGCAGGCCCAGCTGCAAACCAACGACTAAATTAGAGGGATTGTATCGCGAAACGACGGCATCCGCCAAACGGATTGCGTCCAGCAGGACGCGGATTACTTTTTTGCGAACAGCGTCACTCGCGCCG
>Ga0210391_10005379_pt1 | contig 10549 bp, 11 predicted proteins | sample IncBWC12OmetaG_FD_160573 | JGI IMG/M metagenome (GOLD analysis project Ga0210391, IMG submission 160573) | Forest soil microbial communities from Barre Woods Harvard Forest LTER site, Petersham, Massachusetts, United States - Inc-BW-C-12-O ...
GTCCAGGTACAACGAAATCTTCGGCGACACATTCCGGTTCTATTTGGGTGGTCTCAAGGAGGCGATCGTTACGATCGATCCCGCTGTCATTCAGCACGTGTTAAAGACCAATGCGGAGAACTACCAAAAATCCGAAATTCAAGTAAAGCGCATGGGCCACTTCCTGGGGAAAGGTCTTCTCACGACGCACGGGGAAGCCTGGCGCACGCAGCGGCGTCTCATCCAGAAAGGCTTCGATCGAACGCAACTCGATGCGCTGTCCTCAATTATGCAGGACTCCCTTGCCGAGTCGCTGCGCGATTTCGACAAACAGGTCCGTCGCGGCCCCGTCGATATCTACCCCCAGCTTATGAAAATTACCTTCGCGATGGTCGCCCGATCGCTATTTGGCGCACGGTTGAAGGACGAAGACATTGATCTTGTCAGCCATACCATCTGCACCGTCCAGGAATTCATTGTTCGGCAAACCCTTCAGCCCTATCTGAATCCCTGGTTCGCTGTCTCTGGTGAACTTCGCAAGCACGAAGACATGCGCGCCCGCGCGGACGCTGTTCTGTTCGAATACATCAAGAGGCGCCGCAACGAACCGCCCGGTCGCGATCTGTTGCAGACTTTAATGGATGCGCGCTACAGCGATGGCGAAGGCATGAGCGATGAGCTCATCCTCAGTGAAAGTATGCAACTTCTCGTCGCTGGCCATGAAACATCGTCGAATGCGCTATCGTGGCTTTTTTATCTTTTGAGCTCGCGTCCGGAATGTCTAGAAAGGGTAAGGCAGGAATTTGATTCCGTTCTAGGCGAAGCGCCCCTGAGGTACACCGACGTCCCCAAATTCGAATTTACGACTCAGGTCATTCAGGAGGGGCTCCGCCTCTACCCACCGTTTTGGATGATCGACCGCATGGCTGTCGCGGACGACCGCGTAGGTGACCTCGCCATACCCCGCGGATCGACGGTCATTGTGTATGTGTACGGTGCGCACCATGCTCCGCGCTACTGGCAGAATCCGGAGACTTTCGATACGGAGCGTTTCACCAAATCGAACGACAAGCTGCGCACGCCCTTCACTTTCCTTCCGTTCGGCGGCGGACCGCGAGGTTGTATCGGTGGAAATTACGCGATGTTGCAAATCCTCATGATTTTGAGCGATCTGCTCAGAAAATACGATTTCCAGCTGGCTCCGGGCCAACTGATCGAAGCTCGTCCGATGGTAATTCTGCGGCCGAAGCACGGGATCCGAATGACGTTCACTAATACCATCCCGTCGGCCCCGTGCATCGCATAAGACGCGAAGAATGGTTTCTTGGTGGGACTCTAAGGATCTCCTTGAGACGACCAATTGCGTACTGATCGGACCCACGTTTTGAAATTCGTTTCCGCTCAGCACACCAAAACCGTACTTCATTTTCCAGGATGCTGTTTCACGGCAACAACGTTCAGGTTGCCTTTCGCGATTGCAGCAGGGAATGCCACCAGATGAAGGCGACTGCCGTCAACATCTAAGTAAGTTTGATCCCCATGGCCTACATGATCCACTCGCCAGCGGGAGGTATAGAGAAAACCATTCAAAATTGCGATGGATGACAAAAAAGAGTATTTCTCCGAGCTCCGGTTCAGCTTAATGCGGATGCATTTGGGCGGAAAACCGCACCATACCTTTATCGCTGCGGTGGAGAATTGAATTGTGCAGATTAAATGGCGGAGAGGGTGGGATTCGAACCCACGGTACGGTTTCCCGTACGCTCGCTTTCGAGGCGAGTACTTTCAACCGCTCAGTCACCTCTCCGCGGTCGTGGCAAGTCCCATCGTAGCAAGGCTTCTGGCTCCGGGCAATCGAGGGTTGCCTAGACAGCGAGGGCCTTTTCTCAGCTGGATGTAGATGATTTAACCAGCAAGGATGAGTTGAGAGCTAGCGCAATTGTGAGGTGAGCGCTTCGTGTTTGCGCGACCGAGAAAGGCGTGCGTCTCGGTACGGCGATTTAGCGGCGAGCGGCGAAGAAGGATTGCAGGACGGAGGCGCAGTCAGCAGCGAGAAGGCCGGGAACGACTTCGACTTTATGATTAAGAGAGGCGTTTGTGAGGACTTCGAAACAAGAACGGACGGCGCCACCCTTTGGATCGTCGGCGCCATAGACGAGGCGTGGGATACGGGCTTGGATCATTGCACCGGCGCACATGCTGCAAGGTTCCAGGGTGACGTAGAGAGTCGTGCCAGCCATGCGGTAATTGCTGAGGAGGCGAGCGGCTTCGCGGATTACGATGATTTCGGCGTGCGCGGTGGGATCGCAGTCGCGAATCGTGCGGTTGCCGGAGCGCGCGAGAACTTTGCCGTCGTGCACGAGCACGGCGCCGATAGGCACTTCGCCGGCTGCGGCCGCGGAGAGGGCTTCCTCAAGGGCCATTTGCATGAATGCGATGTCCGTTTCCATCTTGGGCGAGAGGATAACATGCGAAGGTAAGGAATGAAGTAAAGACAAAAGGAAACGTGGAAAAAGGGGTCCGAGGCAAAGCTAGGTTTGCCATCAAAACATTCCCTGATGAAATCGATTTTCAGCTTGCTTGACAATTCGGAAGCAGAGAAACAAACTACGGCGATGCGAGTGCGCTCATTGCAAGCGTTGCAAATCGATTTTCTTGGACACTGCGCGCGGTTTTACTGTATGCATCACTGCACGCGCGAGATCTGCTGAAGAAACCTGAATGGAACTCCGAAAAGACCCTATCACTCAAAGTTGGATCATACTTGGCCAGCGGGAAGTCGGCGGCGAATCGCTTGCTGAGTGTCCATTCGAACCAGAAAAAATAGAAAAATCAAAGCCCATTCTGAGCTGGCCGCCGGAAGGACCGTGGCAAGTGCGCGTTGTGCCTCACCCTGAGCCGCTGTACCGGGTGGAAGGCGATCCGGGCCGGTTGGCCGAGGGCATGTACGACAAAATGGGTCCGCTCGGCGCGCACGAAGTTGTCGTGGAGACGCCAAGCCATGAGAAACGGCTGCCCCAGTTCACCGATGAGGAGATTGAGCGGGTGCTGTGGGTTTGGGCGGCGCGGATCGCCGACTTGAAGAAGGATTCCCGGTTCAAATATGTGAGTGTATTTAAGAATCAGGGCGTGATGGCAGGGGAAGAGTGGCCGCACGCACATTCCGAAGTGACCGCGACGATATTCGTTCCGCGGCGTATTAAATACGAATTGCACGCTGCGCATGACTGGTTTAAAGACAAAGAGCGATGCATTTTCTGCGATTTCGTGAAGCAAGAGGAGAAGCAAGGAAAGCGAATCGTGGACGTGCAGGGGGACTACTACGCGCTCTGCCCGTACGCTTCGCGCGTCCCCTATGAAGTTTGGGTGATGCACAGGAGGCACAATCAACTGTTCGAGCAGCCGCGACCGGGTTCCAATCGCAAACAGTTAGCTGCGCTTTTGGGCCGCGTGCTGCGCAGATTAGAAAAGGTGGCGCCGGCCTATCATTTGGTAGTGCACACTGCGCCAAACACAAAGAGCAAAAAGGGCGAATTGGCGGGTTATTGGAAAACATTGGCGGAAGACTACCACTGGCACATCGAAATCATGCCGATCGTGGAGAAGCGCAGCAAGTCCTACAGCATCAAAGAGGTTTACTTCAATGCCGAATTGCCGGAGCAAGCCGCCGCGCACTTGCGAGGCTTGGATCCGAATTCGTGAGCTGTTGTTTTTTGGTCAAAACGAGCGCTGTCCAGTACGTCTAAAATATTCCCAAACTAAAAAGTAGCGGAGGGCGAAACATTTTTACGCCGGAATATTTGGAAGATATCTTGGAGAGCGTTTTGGTCGCCGACGGTGCAGCATTAAAAATCAATGATGTATCATACTTTCTAGTTAACGCAGAAGAATCACCGTGGGGATGGTAGGGATTTGATGCCGAGAGGGAGGGACCGAGGCATGCTATATCGCTATCTATTGTGGATATAGCCGGACTGAAACCACAAAGTATGGTGTAGCGCTTTAGGAAACACGCTAGATTTGCTACCCCGCATACTTGTTTACAGCCGCTAAGTGCTGTAATATCTTCACGCTTCTGAGTCGCGGTTCCTCCCAGCACTCGATCGGCGGCTTCGAAAATCCAATTTTCGTGGTCGAGGTGTCAGATGTGGAAAAAAGAAGACGGTAAGTCCCAAGCAGCGCCCGAGATTTCCACAGCACCTGTGGGCGCTTCAGCAACGCCAGTTCCCATTTCGTCCCCAATCCGTGAGACGCCGAAGGAAGTACCAGTTTCTTCGAAAGCCTCCGCCTGCATCAGTCAAGGAATCAAAATAAAAGGCGAGGTCACGGGGAGCGAAGATCTTTTCGTCGACGGCCAAGTGGATGGAAAGCTGAGTCTTACCAATGGGAGTTTGACCATCGGGCCAAACGGCCGCGTGAAAGCGGATGTGTCCGCCCGCGAAGTGATTGTTCGCGGAAGCGTGGAAGGAAAAGTTTCTGGGCGCGACAAGGTGCAGCTCTGGAGCACAGGGCAAGTAATCGGCGAGGTTCAAACCGACCGACTGGCCATTGAAGATGGCGCGATGCTGCGCGGCAAGGTCGAAGCTGGAAAAACCCCCGGCAAAACAGGAGAAGCTCAGGCGGCCGCAGCGGGTGCTTCGACTTCAGCGGGGAAGTCGTCTAGCCCAATTTCGATGAGTTCCGGAACGGCGGCGGATTGATCCATGAGCTTCCTGCATAAACTAGGCATTGGCGTGGGTACCGGAACAGCCCGCGAGGTTTCACGTCCGATCTCTCAAAACGGAAGAACCCACAACGTCGCCTCTGTCCCGGCCGTAGGCTCGCCTCGCCCGCCAGAAGCGCCGGGATCTACGCGCATTTCGAATGGATTGAAAGAATTTTTGTGGAACCTGGATGGGCTTGGCCGTGGAACGTTGCTGGATTTAGGACCGGCGTGGCAAACGACGCTGAGCTTTTTCATCGAGCGCGGTTTTCGCGTGTCCTCCGAAGACATTTTGCGGGGTTGGAAGGATTTTCTAGGCGAAGAGGAAGTGCTATTAAACCAACCGGGTGTCGTTTCCGGAGCTGTGGATATGACTCCGACCGGACGAGCCGTGCGATTCCTCGAATCTAATTTGCAATATCCGCGGGCGTCGTTCGATGCGGTTTTAGTCTGGGACTTGCTCGATTATCTGGAACCTGCGCTGGCGAGGCAGGCTGTAGCGAATTTGACAGAGCTCCTGCGTCCAGGTGGAGTTGTGTTTGCGCTGTTCCATAGTAAGAAGCCGGAAGGGTTTCAGCGCTATCGCATCGCGGATTCCAACTCTCTGCAAATTATTTCGGCGACCCTGCTGTGTCCCGCACAAAAGGTTTACCAGAACCGCGAAATACAAGACCTGTTCAGCAGATTCCGCACGATGAAGTCTTTCGTGAGCAGGGACCAGCTCAGGGAAACACTTTTCATCAAGTAAAAAGCTGTATTAGGAAAGCGAAAATAGACGGCTGTGGAATTGGTGTGTTCGCTCACTCTTTGCTTGCAAAAGGCGTTGCGTGGGAGTACACGAGAGATGAGAGCTCGACGAGCTCCGGAGGGGACATGACTCCACCGGACTTAGAGCTGAACCAAAACTGAGCACACCGCTCTCGCGGTGCGAGTCGCTCACGAAACATACGCGCAGTTAGCGCGCTTCGGAGACGACACAGTAAAATGGCAAAAGGGGGAGCCGCCCGGCTCCCCCTTTTGATTTTGTCCGATGTCAGGCTATTGCTGCGGTGACGCAGAATGATGATGGTGATGGTGTTTGCTATGCCGGCGGTGGTGCCGATCATGGGAAGAAGCCGCATTGGATGATTGTGACTGGCCATTGCTGGCCATTGAAGAATGAGCCGACCGCGCTTGCTGGGTGGTTGCATGCGCAGAGGCCAGAAGAACCGGTGCCGTAGACAATACGAGAACACTCAAGATGTGTTTCAAGGTATATCCCCCAAGAATCAAAAATCCCCCGCATGGGTATTGAATCATAAGAAAGCGGTAAAGTCGCGATGGATTATTAAGAGAGGCTTATCAATAACTGTGAGCGCCGCAATGAGGCTTAAGAGGGGAGACCAGGCACGCGGAGGGAGGCGTACCTGGCCTTAGCAGGGGCCTGGGCAAAGTCAACTAACCACCAAATTTGAGAGTTTCGAGCCACTGAATGGCTTCGCGCTGATTGGCGATGATCTGAGCCTGCCATAGCAGGGCCATCGACATGAGACCCATGGCGACGATGCAAAGCGCCAAAACAATGCCCATGGTGGATTCGGAGGCCGGAATGTGAAGCTTACGAGTGAGCCATGCCATAGTAGGGGTTCTCCTAGTACTCGGTCCGCTGAATTCTCAGTAGCCCGTACTAAATCGAGAAGTCAAATGCGTATAACTGTGATTGACACTCGCGTATACAAAGGCAATCAGAGGGCCACGGGAGGGGACTGGGAAAAAATCGCTATCATCGCGAAAACAGGAGATTTGGCGAGAATGCAAGAAACCGAAAATGCGCCCTAGATGTCGCGCGTGTGAAAAAGTAGTCGCATTACCGACATTTTGTTTCCAAGAAGTTCTGTTAGATCCCTTGGATTTCTATCGTTTCGTAGAGAGGGTTGCGAGCACTTGTTCCCACGTGTCCGCGGCGCGTAGTGGTAGTTCCATTACTCGATCAGGGTGTGCCGAAACTTGCGTGGAGGAAATATTGGAAAGACTATTACCAGAGTCAGTCAACAGGATCGCGCGATCGCAGGCCGGGAAGAGCGCTTTCTCTTGCCCCGGGGTGGCGATTCCGATCGTGCGTGCGTGGGACCGAAGAGCGCGATCATAGAGTTTGGAAAGCTCTCCAACACATCGGCGAACGTTCGCACCTATAGCCAGGGACCACAGGACGCCCCTCTGGCGAAGCTGAATATTTCGGCTGCGCCCGACCTCCTGAAAATTCTCGATGTCCTGTTCAGAAGCTCCTGCGAAGAAAAACAGTTCGTCGAAGTCACGCTGCCGAGCCAGCTCCGCTTCGCGGGGAGGCAGATTCGCGTTTTGTGCTAACTCCCGAGGTGGGAGAGATCGCAGAGAGACGACCGAGACGCCCGTTTCTTCTGCAAGGCTCTCTAAGGCATCCGAAGCTGCGGGCTGCTGTTCAGCGACGGGCAGGCAGGTAAAGCGGCCTAGGCGGACAGTGGGTATGCCGCGTGGCTGCGATGTGGAAGCATGCGGCCGCAGGTGAAAATAGTCTTCCGGCAGAAAAACACCGCAGCCGTCTTCGGCGATGAAAGGGTGGGTGTGAGCTAGCTTGCGGCGGGGTTCATCTAATTGCAGCCGGGTGCGGCTGGTGAGCCAGACTGCAGGAATGCCGCGATGATCAAGGGCGGCGGTGAATTCGTCGAGTCCAGGGACGCTTTTTCCGCGGGCGGGGATGAGGTCGTCGATTGCGATGTACAAGATGAAAGAAGTTTGATGCAAGCCATTCTCCGCTTTGCGAGCTTCCATCTTAACGGAGTTTGAGGAGAAACCGGGGAATGGCTCCAAAAAAATTGGATAAGCAGGTTGTGAGAAGCGGAGAGAAAAAGAAAGCGGGCAGGAATCCCTGCCCGCTTGGCTGCCTCGACGGCCGAAATGGCCTGAGTAAGTGGCCGTTAGTTTCCGGAAGTGGTGGAAGTGCTGGCCGGCTGTGCATTCGCCTTGGGGATGCTGACGTAGCCGCTAACCGTATCCTTGCCAACCTTGTTCACAACGATCTCTTCAGGAATATGTGTGCCGGAGATGTAGAAGAAAATGGGCTCGTTTAGAGCACGGTTCTTCTTCTCGAAGCGCTTGTCTTCGACGGTCATGGCGAGATTCACCTGGTTCTTCTTCTCGTTGACGCCCTTGAGCTCGACGGTGACATTGCCGACCTTCTGGGGCTTGTTCTTGCCAGCGATGGTAAATTCGACGTAGTCACGTTCGCCGAGGCGGCGTAGTTGGTCGATTTCATCATGGTTGCGCGCGATGAGAGTGCCCATCTCGCTCTTGGCCATCTTCAGGTCTTCCTTGGTGGTGTTGAGGTCGGCGCTGACTGCGGTGACCTTAGTGTCGACGGTCTTCACGTCATCCGTGGCGGCCTTGGTCGCCAGTTCGGTGTGGACGGACGTGTCAAGAGCGCTGAGCTTTTGAGTGGTCTCGTCGTTCTGCTTCGCGGCTGCTTCGGTCGCTAGACGCGCCTTCTTGAGCTGACCCTGGGTAATCTTGAGCTTGTCTGTAACAACCTTCAAATCGCCCTGGAGATCAGAATTGGCTTTTTCGTCTTGCGCAATGCGGTCTTTCAACGAAGACATGTCTTGCTGCTCAGCCTGCTGAGACGTCTTGACCTCCGACGTAACGGCTTGCTGCGTAGCATCAAGCTTTGAAGAGGCGTTCCATCCAAATCCCAAGCCGGCAATCGCGACCAAACCCAGCACGATGATCGCAGGCAACTGCCAAGATGAATTGTTTCTCGTTTCCACTATGTGTTCCTCAACCATGTTGGTCTTTTCTCCTCACCCTAATGTGGGCGAACGATTTTGTTTTTTTAATCGGCCCGTAACACAGAGGTAGCAAGTTGTGAGCCAAAGGAAGTACAGGGAACAATGGGCGAACCTACCCGTAAATTGATGAATAAATGGGGGTTGCTTGGGGGTGTCTCAAGGGCCATCGGGCCAGGGCAGTACTAGTCCTAGCAATCTTTACGTTAGAAAGGACCGTTTTGGACTTTCTTACGCTTGTGACGGGCTAGGGCAGATCGACTCCCAGGGATTTTAGGTCGGAAGTCAGCTGAGTTGGCGATTGAAACTGTATGCCGGCCAAGCCAAGTCTCTGAGCGGCTTCGACATAGGCCGCAATGTCATCAATGTAGACGGCTTCCTGCGCTTGGACTTTGAGGGCGCGGAGCGCTTCACGATAGATCAAAGGATTAGGTTTGCTGGCGCCGACGGAACAGGAATAGATGCGCGTGGGAAAGAACTTGAAAAAAGTGTAGTTAGCTTCGAGATACTGGACGTGGATAGGGTCTGTATTAGAGAGAAGAGCGAGACGGTAGGTCTTGGAGAGCTCTTGGAATAAGGTGTCGTCGTGAATTGGAGAAGGGTCTAGGACACGATTCCAGATTTCCGTGAATTGCTCGAACGTAAAGTTGCCGCCGAGCCTTCTGCTGAGATGCAGATACCAATCACGGGGAGCCATTCGCCCTTCCTGCCAGTCGGGCCAACGAGGATCTTTCTCTATTGCGGACCAAAGGTCGATGGGAGAAAGAGATGTTCGGGATGAGAGTCCTTGCATGGCGCGGGCGACATCGATCCGCACCAGGACGCGGCCTATGTCAAAGATAATGGCTCGTAGTTTGGTGGCTGGCATGGGTTATTCAACCTTGTGGTTGAATACGGCAGGTTCTGAAGGAGAGTTTGAAGCACTCCTGGAGCGGAGCACGCCGATGATGGCAGGAAGAATGGAGATGACGGCAACTACGGCAATGACATAGTGAATGTACTGGCCGATGTTGGGGATGAAATGCCCCAGTGAGTAGCCGCCAAGGATCATGGCGCCAATCCAGAAGACGCCGCCAAAAACGTCGAAGAGCAGATAGCGGGAATAAGGCATTTTTGCGGCGCCCGCCACCGGTGGACAAAACGTTCTAACGATGGGCACGAAACGCGCGAGTATCACCGCGCGGCCGCCGTATTTCTCATAGAACTCGTGGGCGCGCTGGAGATGGCTGCGGCGGAAAAAGAAAGAGTCTTCGCGGCGATAAAGGGCAGCCCCGGCGGAACGGCCAATCCAGTAGCCAATCTGATCACCGGCGATGGCGCAGAGCATGACCGGGAGCAGAAGCCACTTGAGGGGAATAACTCCAGCATAAGAGAAGATGCCGGCGGTGATCAAAAGCGAGTCGCCAGGAAGAAAAAACCCTACAAAAAAGCCCGTTTCAATGAACACGATAGTGCAAACAAGAGGTGCGCCGCCGGAGCGGATTAACTCTCGAAGTCCCTCTGGGCTGTAGAGCGAGTGGAGAAAGTGGAGGATGGATTGGAGCAAGCGGAACGGTTCCTCGAAAAGTTTATTTGAGAAGCGGGGACCGGGACGAGCGCACGTGAGCGCAAGGTCGTAAAAGCACCCAGTCCAATACGGTAGCAGAAAACCCCGACATCCTCTCCGCATTCATGCCAGAGAAGGAGTGAAGCGATAACGGCGGCGATCAACGACGCCAGGCGAATCATCGGGATGCCTCCGCGAGCCAGAGATAACTTTGGGCTTCGGCTTCGAGCCGAGCCTGGAATTCGGCATGAGGGTCTTTGCGAGGATTGAGCAGCGCCTGGATGCGAGGTAGCGCCCGGTGCGCGGCTGCCGCACCGGCCTCGATGGCCTCGTCTGCACGGTCAAAGTCATCCCACGCGAAAGACTGGACGTCGGGGCGGAGAACCAGGTCTGCGTGACGCTCCCAAATTTCGAGCTGATGCTTTTGGGCGGCGCTGACGGCGCGGCAGACCACTTGAAAGATGTTGGAGGGAGCGCCGCGATGTCCATCTTCGACTCCAACCGAAACGGCGATGACGTGCTGGG
>Ga0210391_10005380_pt1 | contig 10549 bp, 11 predicted proteins | sample IncBWC12OmetaG_FD_160573 | JGI IMG/M metagenome (GOLD analysis project Ga0210391, IMG submission 160573) | Forest soil microbial communities from Barre Woods Harvard Forest LTER site, Petersham, Massachusetts, United States - Inc-BW-C-12-O ...
TCCTACGAGCCCGACGATCTTGTAGTCACCGCCGTCGAACCCTCGGCGTCGATGCGCGCGCAGCGTCGGCCGCACTTGGCACCCGCCATCGACGCTCACGCAGAAGCCCTTCCGTTCCCAGGGGACATTTTGACGCCAGCATGGCGACCTTCACCGTTCACCAGTGGACCGACCTTCGCGCCGGCCTTGCGGAAATGCGCCGGGTGACACGGGGTCCCGTCGTCATCTTGTCCTGCGATCCGGACGCTCTCGAGGGCTTCTGGCTTCACGAGTATGCGCCCGAGGTAACGGTCGTTGAGGCGGCACGGTACCCGCCGATCGCGACCTTGGTGGCGGCCCTCGCGGGATGGACTGAAGTCCTCCGAGTGCCAATTCCGCTCGACTGTCGCGATGGTTTCAACGAGGCGTACTACGGACGACCCGAGCGGCTTCTCGACGAAGGCGCTCGCGGCGCCTGTTCCGGGTGGAGTTTCGTCCCGCCGCCTGCCGTCGACCGCTTTATGATCCGATTGCGGCGAGACCTCGACGACGGGACCTGGGACCGTCGTTACGGGCACCTCCGCAAACAGCCCACGTTCGACGGGCCGCTGCGATTGATCGTGTCTCGTCCTCTTACGGCCGCCCCTTGAGTAGTTCCTCCGTGCCGCCCCTGACTAAACGGGCGCGGCGACGGAGGAGCCGAACGGTGATCCGTCGCATGGCGATTTCGAGAGCGAGCCGAAGGCGCGCCGCGTCCCTCAAATGGGCTGTTGCACGAGCACCCGCCGTACCCCGCGAACGCTTTCGATGTGCGCCATCAGCTGAGGGATGGTGATCTTGTCCGGGAACTGGACGTCAAAGCGCATCACGAGTCGCTTCCTGTCATCGTCCAGCCGCTTCTCGTACTCGACGTCTGAAAAGCCGGCGCCCAAAGTCGTGAGCGCCTCGAGTACCGAGGAAACATCGGCGGCCTCTTCACCCAGAACAATGGACACCCGCCGCCGCTGAAGATGATCGTCCTTGTACTCAAAACGCCGTAGTACGGTTAGCGCTACAACGCCAAGGCACGTTGCGGTGATGCCCTCGACATACATTCCAGCGCCCGTGCACATCCCGATCGCGGTCACCAACCATAGGCCTGCTGCGGTCGTCAGGCCCTGAACGGTGGCCCCCGTCCTTACGATTGCGCCACCCGCCAGGAACCCGACGGCCGAAACGATGGACGCCGCGATGCGCGAGGAATCGACCTCGACCAAGTCGTCTTTCCCAAAATGCTGCCAATAGACGAACTGCGAGGACACGACCATAAAGGTCGCCGCCGCCATCGACACGATGAGGTGCGTGCGCAGGCCCACAGGGCGCCTGTGGCGATGCCGCTCGTAACCAATGATGCCTCCGAGGAAGGCCCCCGAAGCAATCCGGATGATCATTTCCAAGTGGGAGAGCATGAATTGACGGCAGTGGCTGAGGCCGGCGCATGATCCGCCACCAATCCCCCAGCTGTCAATTTTCCGGGTCGAATGGGCGTCCTTGAAGCAGCTGGCACTTATGAGGGGCGTGGGGACGGGAGGGCCGTGGCTGCCGGGGATCGGAGTCGATGAAGAGGTACGCGACGGCTAAATTAAGCCTAGTGGGATCAACAAGGAGCGGCGGGAACTGGGCCACCTCACATCCCCTGTCGTACGTTCCGCGTCGCCATGCCGTCCCTCCGATCCTCGCTCGAAGCTCTCGCTGAATCGTTCGCCGACTCCGTCCTCGACGTCGTTCGCTCCGCGAACATGGACGAACTCATTGGCACGCAAGGCGCACGCTCCGCGCGCGTTGTGACGACGGCGCCGACCGCCAAGCTGACGCGCCCTACAGCCAAGCCCGCGAAGCCGGGGCGGCTCCCACGCCGTTCAGCGGAGGACATCGCCGCCGCTCTCGGTCATGTCGTCGCCCTCGTGAAGAAGAACAAGGAGGGGCTCCGCGCCGAAGAGATCAGGGCGAACCTCGGGCTCGAATCGAAGGAGCTGCCTCGCGTGCTCAAGGAAGGCATCGCGACGAAGAAGCTGAAGACCAAGGGGCAGAAGAGAGCGACGACGTACTTCGCGGTGTAGACTTCATTCGTCAGCACCGAGTGAGTGACCCCCTCCTCACCGCCGTTGGCCGGCTCCGACGCCCCCAAAGGGTGTCGTCCGTTGTTTGCACTGGACCGCTGCGTCCGCCAGTTGGCTGGCTTCGACACGGCCTTGATGGGCATCCGTTCTCCATCTACTTTGTACGTGCCGTACGTTTGGCGGGGCTCTCGCACTACAAGACGTGCGAGGTTATTTACAATGACGGCGAATAGCTGATCTGGCCAAGCGCCGAGGTTGGAACGAGCGCGCCACGAGTGCTTCCCACGTGGTTGGGTATCACGCCGCCGCCGGCTTGCGCGCCAAGGCGAAGATTCGCGCCCCATCGGTCCGGATCCCGTCCGGCGTCCGCAGCCGCTCGAGCTGCGCCTCGATCTCTGCGCGCGCGGGACCGCGGAGTTCGGCGGGCAGCTGCGACAAGAAGTTTCCGAAGGAGCTAGCTTGCGAGAACTCGATCGCAGCGCCCGCCGTCGAATAGGTGGCTGCGTTCGGCTCGAGGTCAATGGCGGTCACCTCCAAGCGCGATTCCGTGAGGAGCCGGCGCAGCTCGTCGGCGTTGAGGCGATGCGCGACGCCTTCCTGCGCATCTGGATATCGGCTGTACGGCTCGCGCGAAAGCACATCTCGGCGGATTTGCTGGAGCGAGTTCGAGTGGTCCTTCGAGCCCGTGGTGATGCCGAGTCGCCCGCCCGGCTTGAGCACGCGAAAAAACTCCGCGAGAGCGCGGCGCTGGTCGGGAAGCCAGTTAAACACTGCGTTGAGATAGACGACGTCGAAGCTGCCGTCCGAATAGGCGCCGAGATCGTCGGCCGTGCCGACACGGAACGCGAGGTTTGGTTTGGCCCTCGTGCTCGCAAGCTGGATGCGGTGCGCCAGCGGATCGACGCCCGCGACGAAGCCTTCGGGCCCGACGAGCGCGGACGCATATTGCGCGACGAGGCCGGTTCCCGCGCCGACGTCAAGGACGCGATCCCCCGGGCCGACGCGGAGTCGCTCGACGAGCTTGCGACCCGCCTTGAATTGCCGGTCGGCGCTCAGGTCGTCGTAGCGTTTGGCAAGCTCGGGCGTGTCGAGGTTGAGCTGTATCGTGGACATGAGTGCCTCGATTCTATTTGCGATGTATGCGTGCCACACAATTCAGACGAGTCGCCGCTCGGAGCCGACTTGCGCGAACTGCTACCCGACGTGCTGTGACAGCGGGTGGCCTCAAAAGAGTGGCTGATCGACCCAGCGCTTGAAGCCCGCGCGCTCTTTGACGCGGCGGTACCAAGCCTCGACCGAGCTCGCGCTGGGCCGCTCGATTGGCAAATTGAACCACCGTTGGGCCACGGTCGCGAGGGGCAGGTCCCCAAGAGTGAGGTCGTCGCCCGCCACGAAGGCACTTTTCGCCAATTCACGATCCAGAATACGCAAGCTCGTCTCGAGCCTCTGGCGAGCGGCAAGGACGATCCCCGGGTCGCGCCTTTCTCCCGGCGTACGAACCAGCTGGACTTGGAGCGGCTGGAGGGCCGGCCAAAAGGTCGACGAGTTCCATTCGATCCAGCTATCCGAGCGCCCACGTATGCCGAGATCGCTGGGCCAGAACGGCGCCGCACCATACTTTCCGGCCAGATAGCGGAGAATCGCGTTCGACTCCCAGATCACGGTTCGTCCGTCTTCGAGCGTGGGGATGAGGCCGTTGGGGTTCAGCGTGAGGTAGTCCGCTTCCTTCACCTTTCCGTACGGGCCTCCGGCGTCGATACGCTCGTATTCGACCCCGAGCTCGTCGAGAGCCCATAGGACTTTCGTCACGTTGATCGATTTGGGGTGTCCCCACACGCGTAGCTTGCTCATCTCGTGTGCTTTCTTGGCTTCGAGTGAAGTGCCTGTTAGACGCGAACTGCGTCCGCAGAATTCGGAAACCATGGGACTCAATATACAGGCGCATCATCCGAGGCAAATTGCGGCAACTTGCCATCTCAGGCCACGGCAGACTGGAGCGGTACGTCGAGGACTTTGCGGACTGCTTCGATCACCGGGTTGGCCTCTGTACGAGCCATCCAATCCGGAGTCACGTCGACGTAACGCACGACATGATCGGCATCGATGACGATGACCGCAGGGTGCGTTAGCTCCTCCAAGCCTTGGGCGATCGACTCAGGCTTAGGCGCGCCCTCGGACTTGAAGGTCAAGCCGAACCGACGCCCTAGCCGCGCACCGGCGTCGGACGCAACATGGAACTTGAAGTCGTGCCGCTTGCGGACGTTGACCAATGCGGACGCGATCTGTGGGCTAATTGCGACGAGCGGCACGGCGCGCGACGACAACGCCGGCCAAAGGTTGCGGCTATAGTAAGGAAGGGCGATGTTGCAGGCCGGGCAGCTCTCGTGCCGGAAGAACACGAGAACCGCAGGCCCCCTCTTTACCAGGTCTTTCGACCGGAGCTCGCCGCCCTCGACGTTCTGGAGCACGAAGGGCGTGACCGCGGTGCCGACCTTCGGGGCCGCCTCCGGGTTGAAGCGTTCGACGTTGATACGGCGCTGATCAATGTTGCGTTGCAGTTGCTCTGGCGGCCAAGTGGTGATCCGTTCGGCGTGCAACGCCCCCAGTAGATCGACGAGACGCTCGGTCATGGTGGTCTCCCTTTTCGGGGTACTATCCAGCGCGCGCGACAACTTCACCAGCGAGAGTTCCTCAACCTCGATATTGGCCTCCATCAACGACGCCGAGTCCAACCTCGCGGTCGATCGGCGTTCACTTCCTTGAACGCCGATTGCGCCGCAAGTCGCAGGCGGAACAACGCCGCGAGTCTCCTTACAAATCGCTCCACAGCCGTTCGTCAGCGATCAGCACGCGTTCGAGCACGCGCGGATAGTCGCCGTAGTTGCGCACCGCATAATGCACGGCGGCTCGATTGTCCCAAAAAGCCACCGAGCCGGGACGCCAGGAGAACCGAACCTGGTTTTCCGGCCGAGCGTATTGGTCGGCAATGAGCTTCAGAAGCTCCTTTCCTTCGGCCAGATCCAAGCCGATGAGGTGTGGCTTCTTTCCGAGATCGACCCAAAGGATCTTCTTCCCGGTTTCGCGGTGCGTGCGCACGACGGGGTGGGCGACGACGGGATATTCGTGGCCGTTCTTGAGGAGCTCTTCGCGGAAGTCGACGGTCGCGAAGAGTCCGTCGAGCCGCGCCTTCAGGTCGTCCGGCAGGCCATCGTAGGCCAGCCCGGCGTCCACCCAGATCGTGTCGCCCCCGACGGGCGGCAGATCCACCGCGCGAAGGACGGCGCCCCAGCTCGGCACGAGACGCCAGTTCGTGTCGCTGTGGAACCCCCTCCAATACTCGCGCTTCAGCGCCTCCAGGCGTTCGTTCTGTTCCTTGTTGGCGGCGATGAGGTGCAGCCCCGGTGCGCCGCTCACCGGCTTCGCGGCAGCGTAGGGCGGCGTGTAGATGGGCCCGAATTGCTTGGCAAAAGCGATCTGCTGATCGCGGTCGAGACTCTGGTCGCGGAAGAAGACGACTTTGTATTTGAGCAGAGCGTCCTTGATCTGCCCGCGGAGCTCGGTCGAGAGGGGGTGGCGAAGGTCGATTCCCGAGATCTCCGCGCCGATCGTCGGCTGGAGGGGTTGAACCTTCAAGACCTCGGACCTCGCCCGTTCGAGTTGCGAAACTGCTGCGCTCATTGTTTTCTCCTTGTCGAAGTCGCCCTTCGGGCGTCGCGAAATGGATATGACTTGCGCGCGAAGCATTCGTCATCGATGCGCTCTTGTTCAAACAAGTATTTTCGAATCACGGCATGAACAAATCTCATAGGAGCGCACCTGGAAGTGCTCCCTCGACGGCCGCCCGCGTCCCACCCTGGCCCGGGCGCGCGCGGTTGTTTGGGCGCCGAGTGGGTGAGAGGCCATCGACGCGGGGTCGCCAATGTCTATAATAACGGACACGAGGTGCCGCGCATGTCCCGGTTCAACCGTTTATCGCTGGGATTGGACTCACAATCCCTGTCCCGCCGAGGCTTCGTACTCGGAGCGCTCGCGGCCCTGTCGGCCCGTTGCTCGCGCAGCGAAGCGCGCCAAGAGACAGACCCCGGCAACGGAGGGGCTGGAAACGCTGGCGGCGAGCTTCGCGTCGCGTTCGACGGAGCCGGCGTCTCCTCGATTACTCTCGACCCGCAGAACTCGGGCTATGCGCCACACAACCGCGTGATGCGCTCGATCTACGACAGTCTCACTCGCCTCAATTCCGATCGGACCGTGAGCCCTTGGCTTGCCGAGTCCTGGGTCGTCTCCCCCGATCGGACGGCCTACGAATTCAAACTGAAGCCCGGGATTCACTTTCACGACGGAACGCCGCTCGACGCGGCTGCCCTGAAGGCCAACTTCGATCGCATCGCGGAGCCGAAGAATGCGCTGAGCTCCCGCGTCAATTTGGGGCCCTACGCCGGTTCGGACGTCATTGACCCCGAGCGGGTGCGCCTGCGTTTGGCCGAGCCGTTCACGCCGCTTCTACGCAATCTGTCGTCGACGAAGCTCGCCATCGTCTCGCCGGCCGCCGTGGACAAGTACGGAGCGACCTTCAACCAGCAGCCGGTCGCAACCGGCCCGTTCCGCTTCGTCAAGCTCGAGCCCGGCCGCGCCATCCATCTGGAGCGCAATCCCGACTACCGCTGGGCCCACGGTGCTGCGGCCCACAGTGGCCCGGCGTACGTGGAGCGTCTGATCTTCACGAACGTCCCTGAGGAGTCGACGCGTATCGGCACGTTGAGGGCCGGCGAGGTGCACGCGGCGGATCTGATCCCCGCGCAGTTCCTGCGCGATTTCCGCGCGAGTCCTGCCTACACGCTGCTCGAAAAGGAAGTTCTGAATACGAACTATTCGCTCTCGCTCAACGCTGCTCGCGAGCCCTGGAGCGACGACGACTTGCGGCTCGCCGTGAGGCTCGCGCTGGATATCGATCCGATGGTTCGCTCGATCTATCTCGGCACCTTCCCGCGCGCCTGGTCGTATCTGAGCCCGAGCATGTTCGGCTCGGGCGAAAAAACGCTGGCCTCCTCGTGGCGGCCAGATCCCGCGCGCTCGCGCCAGATCCTGGACCAAAAGGGCTGGATGGTAGGAGCCAATGGCCTTCGCGAAAAGGACGGGAAGAAGCTCACGCTCCACTTCATCGATTCCCAGGGCAATCGCGAAAAACGCCTGGACCTGATGCAGTTGGTCAAAAACGAGCTCCGGCAAGTCGGGATTCAGTTCATCGTCGATAGCCGGCCAGGCAGCGTCGTACTGGGCGCGATGCAGAAGGGCGACTTCGATGCGGTCGCCGGCGCAAGCTTCCATCCCGATCCGGACATGCTGCGCCAAACTTACGATCCGGCCGTACGTTCCGCGTACGGTTGGCTGCGCATCGCCGATCCGGAACTCGTCGATTCGCTGCGCGCCGGCGCGCGGGACCCCGACGGTCCGGCACGCGAAGAGGACTATTACAAGGCCCAGAAGCGGATCCTCGACAAGACGTACGCCATTCCGTTTTACGTCTTGCTGTACAATATCGCTGTCGCGAAAGGCGTGGCCGGCGTGACGATCGACAACCACGGGTTTCCCGAGTTTTACGACGCGCATTTCGTCGGCTAAGCGCACACGCTCAAGGGCCACCTCGCTTCCGCCGAGGCCTCCGAACGACTCTAGGTAAGAAATGGACCCCGCCGAAAGATCTTCTTCGACCGAGCGTGTCAACGAAGGCAGCGGCGCAGCGGGTCCTGCGCCGCTCATCGCACGGCGCCAATGGCTCGAAGCCAGCGCGTTGGCCGTTGCCGCGACCGCCCTCGGGGCGTGCGCCGGGCGGCAAGCGACCGCGCAACCCGCGACGACCGCGAGCACGTCGGGCCTCGTGCGGCTCGACCTGAACGAGAACCCATTCGGGCCCTCTCCGCGAGCCATCGAGGCGATTCGGGCAAGCCTCGGACGGCTCGCCCGATACACAAGTGGGCGAGGCCGATTCGCTCCGAAAGGAGATCGCCGACGCCGAGGGCGTCGCGGCGGAGCAAGTGGTGATCGGAGACGTGCTGGACGCGATCGCGATGCATCTGGCCTTCGAAGGCGGAGCGGGCGGCGAATTCGTGTACTCAGCGCCGGGATACTCCGCTTTCGCGGACGCGGCGAGGCTCGCTGGGGGCAAGAGCATCGCCGTTCCGCTCGACGCCCAGCTCGAGAACGATTGGCGGGCGCTTCGCGCAGCCGTCGGCACGCGGACGCGGGCGCTCTTCATCGTCAACCCGCACAATCCGTCCGGGACCGTGTCGGAGCCGGGCGTCCTGAAGAACGCCCTACGCGCCGCCTCGACCAGCGCATTCGTGCTCGTCGACGAGGCCTACATCGAATACACGGACGAGCGGGATCGTGCGCCGACCTCGTTCGCGAGGGCCGCAACATCGCCGTTTTTAGGACCTTCTCGAAGATCCGCGGACTCGCCGGTCTTCCGTTCGGCTACGCCCTCGTGCCGTCGGCGCTCGCCGCGGCTCGGCGAGGCTGGGATCGGCAATCCCCACTCGCTCGATCGGCTCGCCGTCGCCGCGGCCTCCGAAAGCCTGCGCGACACGGCGTTCCAAGCGACCGTGAGACAACGAATCGCCGAAGAGCGCACCTAATGGTTTGCGCTCCTCCACGGGCTCCGCTTCCGCTTCGCCGATTCACGCGCGAACTTCATCTTCTTCGAGACGGGCCGTCCGCACCGCCAATTTGCGGACGCGATGCGAGCCGGCGGCGTCGAAATCGGTCGCGCGTTTCCCCCGCTCGACTTGTGGGCACGCATCACGATCGGTTTGCCCGGGGAAAACGTGCGCGCGAGAGAGGCTGTCCACCGCATTCTGGGGTAAGCACCGCGGTGCTGCGTGCGGACGGCCCGTCGGACCGGCTTTGATCGTAGCCGCTGCCGACGTATGAGTATCACATATTATCATTCATCATGATTCGCCAATGACGCCGGTGATGCTTTCATGAGCGTATGCTTTGGAGGGCGACATGACCAAGGTGTGGGGCCGGGCCGGATCGAGCTCGGTACAAAAGGTTCTGTGGACGTTCGCGGAACTCAACGTTGAATACGAGCGCGTCGACGCCGGATCGGGTACGGCGTGACCGATACACCCGCCTATCTCGCCCTAAATCCCAATGGCACGGTTCCGACGCTCGAGGAAGCGGATGGCTTCGTGCTCTTTGAGTCGAATACCATCGTGCGGTACCTCGCGAGGCGTTACGGGCAGGGACGCTCGCGCCCGCAGATAGTCGCGAGTATGCGCGCTCAGAAAAATGGATGGATCGGGCTTCGATTGGGCTCGAATCGTCGCTCTCGCCGTTGTGGATCCAGCATCTTCTGAAGAATATCCTGCGTTCGCCGCGCAGTCTCCGGCGGTCGCGGCGCGCTACGCCTCCGAGTCGGACGACAAGCTGATCGGCGCCGTCGTTCACTGGTTCGAGATCCTCTCGGCGGGCCTTCCGCCGAGCGGCTACCTGCTTGGTGAGCGATTGACGATCGGCGACATCCCCGTCGGTCAGCTCATTAGCCGATGGTACAAGCTTCCAATTCAGCATCCTCCGCTCCCGCGCGTCCGGACCTACTTCGAATTGCTTTCGGCGCGCCCGGCGTACCGGGATCACGTCATCGCCGCTCGCGCGCTCACTTGAACGCACCCACGCGTCGATCTGCTGTTTCGCGTTCCTTTCAAACGTGCGACGAGTCTCCGACCCGACGATCGGAAGAAGGAGCGACTTCGAGCGGACGGAGTGCGTTCCTATGCCGAGGCGCTCGCCGACCTGCCTCGCTGACCTCGCGTGGTGCTCACTCTGGAGGGCAAGCCGCGGGGCGGCAGTTCACAAGGGCTTCGGCGACGTTGGCGACCACGATCCAGGGATGCGGCGCGCAATCGGCGATGCGGTGCACTTCGTCGTGAAGCGCCAACCATTCCTCCTCGCTGCGCGGGGCGGATGCAAGAACGACGGCGCGAGCGTCGCGGATTGCCGTCACGTCTTCCGGATTCGGCTCCGTGACCGCCATGAACGAAGGCTTCCCCCACGAGGTTGTCAGACGTGTTTCGCACCGGTATTCGCTTTGAGACGCAACGCCGCCAACACGCGCGGCAAATGCTTCGGCTCTCGTGAGAGGCAGCTGGCGAAACTTAGGAACTCCCCGAGGCGGGAGATAGGCTCGTCGGACGACGAAGCAAGGCTAGGTTGTGCAAGGGCAACCCAAGGGGTCTCCTCGTTCGTCGGCGAGCGCATCGGTACGGACGCCGAATGCCCGCGCGCCGCCGCGCGATGCCAAGGCGCTTGGATCCTCGACGCCGATCGACGTCAACGAAAAGCGCGCTAGTGCACCGCCGTCGAGATGGAATCAACGTCGAGCGTCGCGGGTTCAGGCATCATGGGCGCACCGTCCGTGGTCGAGATCAACGCTGCACAACGGCTGGAGCTTGAGAGAATTGTCGCGCGGC
>Ga0210391_10005381_pt1 | contig 10547 bp, 6 predicted proteins | sample IncBWC12OmetaG_FD_160573 | JGI IMG/M metagenome (GOLD analysis project Ga0210391, IMG submission 160573) | Forest soil microbial communities from Barre Woods Harvard Forest LTER site, Petersham, Massachusetts, United States - Inc-BW-C-12-O ...
AAGTCGTAGCCCATAATGCTCAAGCCTTTGGGCGTGCCGTTCTGGTTATACGAGTGGCAAACGATGGCAAACTCGCCTGCGAACCATTCGCATGATTCGGTATACACATATTTTCCGCTGTGACTATAAGCGGTTGGTTTGACTTCCTCCTCGTAGACCCATTTCCCTAGGAAATACGCAAGTTTTTCATGTTCGGCACCGTGCTTGGGCAGGTGCTCCGGAGTTTGCGCACCAATTGCTGGAATCAGGATCGAAGTGGAAAGCACCGCGAACAGGAAATATGTTGTCTTGTACAAGAAAATCCTCGTTGCGCATTCATCCGATGCTGGGCAAACCCCCAAATCCTAGCACAAGAAAAACCTAAGATGAAAGGAAAGAGGAAGGTGCTGGAGTTGAGCAGTGATGAAGAGGAACAACAACGAAGACGTGATTTCATCTCGCTGTCAGTTTGCGTTAAACCATGCGAGACCCCGGTTAAAACATAACTTCCGGATGCCCGTTATCCGAGACTTGGGCGTCTGAGGATGACAGCGGGGATCACTTGTACGAGATGCCGGCTTCACTTCTACTAGCGTGAAAAGACCACTCCATGGGGCTGGCCAGTGCCCGTCCACCCATGGGGCCAATTTCGATTGGCGAAGTCAAAACCGGGTTTCCCGTTCGAGTCATGAAAGGCGTTGTCCATGGTGAGAGCGCCGGTTGACTGGTCCAGCTTCACCAGGTACAGGCGTGCCTGATTCCCAGTCACGACCAAACGTCCAGTCTTCGCGTCCCATCCCGTCCAATGGAAAAAAAAATCATCGTTGAGCTTCAAGCGGGAAACTTCCACGGGTTTGTTTCCGTTTGAAATGTCCAGCGCAATCAGGCCCTGCATGAGGGGCACGCTCTGGATCAGATAGTGCCCGACGATCGTCGGCACGCCGCAGAATGAACCCGGAAACGTATAGACGAGCTTCGATGTTGGCTGGTCCTTATCCACATCGGTGACGCGCTCAATGCCGCAGCCGAGTGTTTGAATGTAGACCGCGCCATCAGGCCCAAGACGCGCCTCCTCCGGACTGACGTGGCCATAGAGATTCTTATTCACATCGAGATTGGCCGTGTTCAGCAACTTAAGATCCGACAGCCGCCACACCTGATAGGTCACGCCGCTAAAAGCATTCACTTCGTCCATTGAGGAGTTGGTAGAGATGACCCTATCCAGTTCCGGAAGCACGGCGAGACTATACGGTGTTAAGAGCGCGCCGGTGAAAGTGGGGTCTTGCGAACTTGCGGAGCGGACCAACTTGCCCTGATCATCGATCTCCACCAATCCACCGCTGCCGCCCATCTGCCCTTCGCCCTCGCCGTGGTGAACATGCTGGAAAGTGGCAAGCACGTGCCCATTCGGAAGGCGAAGGTAAGAGTGTGGATGCATATAGCCCGCCATGTCGGTAAACGAGGTTACCGTCTTCGGATGCAATGGGTCGCGCAGATCAAAGATGAATGTGCGACCGGCATCATGGTCGTTGGCAAATAGCATTCCGCTGGCTGGCATAACGTATTCTGTGTGATGAACCCGGACTGTCTGTTGGTCGGTTGCCAGGGTCGTCATCAGCTGCCCGTATGATTTCGAAGCTGGGTCTGCATCGATGACCGCGAGAAAGTCGTTGCCCTTGTGTGCGGCATCCCCGGTCCAGGCAAAGAGGTAGTGGCCCGCTGCATTGGTCTGTTGCTCTTGCGACTGCAGCGTGGAAAATGATGCCGCCATCACCCTGCGAGAGTGACCTCACCATGAGAGATTGGCCGGTTAAGAACGGCTAACCTTCCCTTACCCGGATCAGGTAAGAGATTCGGAAGCAACGCGCCCGGATTCCGGCGCGAGCCCTTCGCAAACTCGGCGACGACGTTCCTATCACCCCCATTAACCCAGCTACAACTGAACCCGCGGTCCAAATGTAGTGGAGGTGATTTTCGACGGAGTTGCCCGTCATCCGACCGGAATCAGCGGCAATCATCGATCGACCGGAGCGATACTTGGTGCCTTTCGCGCTGTCAAAAGGGTTTGGCCGAGCAGTAATTGGGTACGGTCGCCAGACCCATCGGATTGTCGATTGCGGTGAGGTCGGCCGGCTTTTCCTTCCACTCGCAACGCCCTTTCGCAAGGTCTTCTCGCTTCTGTTTGAAAGCCTGCACCCACTCTCGCAAGACGGAAGCCTCATCGACGCCGGTTTTGAAGCTGCCGTCGCTGTTGTGGTACTCGGGCATTTCGGCCGCGCGCGAGGCCTTGAAGAGGGCTTCGATCTGGCCATCCGTGAGCTGGCACATAAGGCCGGCGTCAAAGCGCCGCCCTTCTTCGCTGATCATGGGATTGTCCAGGCCGTCGTGCGCCGCCAAGCTCTTGCGCAACGCGGCTTGGCACTGCTTTGGCGCGCCGTCGGTTCCCACTTTGTTCCAAAGCTTTTTGCTCGACCATCCCTTGAGATTCATTTTGGCCTGGGTGTTGCTGGTGAACCAACCGCCGGTGCCGAAGGTCGCGCCGACGTCCTGCACCAGCATTACGGACTTATCGCAGGTGGTGGTAAAGGGCTGCGTTTTCGTGTCGACATCCACTTTGTGGCAGGTGAGGCGCTGCTGCGGCGGTTTGTTGTCGCTGTGCTTCATGAACGCGGCCAGCAGTTTAAGGCCATCCCTTTCGTAGGTCGGACGGGCATTGGCAGTATCGAGTTCCTTCCAGCTCCAGCCTTCCTCAGGCTTGTTAATTTCGGTCATCTTGCGCCAGGAAAACTTTCGCACAATGGTCGCGGGGTCGAAGGTGTGCGTCCCGGTTGGCCCTTTACCGGTGATTGGGTTCTCGGGGCAGTTGTGGCATTCGACGCGGACCGGAAACCACGCGTCGGCGTAGTAGCCCAAAGCCCACATCAGTCGCGTGGCGACAACTTCGGCATAGACCTCGTTATCGTCAGCCCCGAACTTGACCTTGACCGGATCTCCGTCATCGATCTCAGGAGTTAAGGTCTGAATTTGGCCGTTGACGCTCTCGACGCCGGTGATCTTGCATGCAAACTTGGGCGTCTTTCCACCCATCTTTGCGCCGGGCGTAGCAAAATCGCAAATGACTTTGTCGTTGAAGTGAAGTTGAAACTGCTTTTTGTTCTGGGTGGGGCCTTCCATAATATCGGCCTCGGCGACGGCTTTCGGGACAAGCAAGCGAGCGTCGTGCATTGCTTGCAGCCGGTCTTTCGCGGAATAGAACTCCTTCTTCACCTTATCGTCGTCGGGCTTAGGCTCGGCTTCCTGCGCGTAGACGTTGCGACCGAGAGCTCCCACCAGGATCAGAACGAGCAGCGAAATCCGCCATACCATGGCGTTGCCGGAAAGCGGAACCAACCACCCCCGAGAACTGCGCGGTCGGGCATTAGGACCGCTTGCCCGCCTGCACGAGAGCCTCTTATGTTCGGTTGACTCTGGAGTTGTTGAGGTTGAAGCGGATCGGAAACTGGGGCTCACTGGGCTCCTCCTTATTGTGTTGCGCGAAGGACTAGCTGGGCTCTCGTGTACTTATGGTCTGGTGTCGCGCACCGCACGCCCGCGATTGAGATTCTGTCAACCGGGCCACGCTTTCGGTTACCAGGAAACTCAGCTCAGGCCTGACCTCGGCTGGAAACCAGCCCTCCGGAGTAATAGTGGCAGGCCGCGACGAAACGTTTCACGTCGTGAAACGCACTATCTACCAAGCCCGCAAAAGAGGTCCCACCCGCAATTCGGGCTACTCATCGCAGGATCGGCGTTAGAAGCTCGATCGCAGACTCCTGCCGGGAGAGATGATTATGCTTTTCGTTACCCTTCATGGCGGCAAGTCAGGGAAAAAGCCGCTCAACAACAACGTGCATGCCTATGACAAAGACGGCCAGGAGATTACTCCCTCCGTGCTTGAGGACACAGAGGGGGTGATACTGGATGAGCTACGTGGCATCTGCCACTTCGGAAATTATCTGTATGTGGTCAATGCTAACCAAACCCAAAATAGCGTGCTTTGCTATCAAGGGTCGGACACAAGTTATCGGTTTGTCGGCAAGTTCGTGTCACCGGAAACCTGCAAGGGCGTCTTGCACCCCTTTGACCTCACATTTGACGGCGCGGGGTACTGCTACGTATCGAGCCAGGATACAAATGTGGTCACACGCCTGGCGGTTTCGGCGGACGGCAAGACTGCCAGGCCCGCACCCGTGGCTCCGGCGCTTCCCGCGAACGGGAAGTTCCTGCCGGGGACTTTTGTGGCCTCGAGCGTTGGCAACCTGACCTCACCGACCACGCCCGTGCCGGCTCCGGCCGGGTTGGAGTACTCCGGTGAAGGAGAAAAGAAGCATTCTGTGCGGGGCGTGGTATGGGCGAACAACGCACTCTATGTTACCGACCAGCCGGCGTGCCGCATTAAGGTCTACGACAAAAACGGAAAATTTCTGGGACAGAGCAATGGCGTGAAAGAGCCGGTGCATCTCGCGGTGCACAACGGCAGCTTATACGTCAGTGGCGGCAACGAAGTGCTCACCGCGAAGCTCTCAAAGCCGGCTGGCGATTTCGCGCTGTCGGCAATCCCAGGTTTGCAAATCAAGAACGGCTGTGGGATGGCGTTCAGCAGCTCCGGCCATTCTTACATCGCGAGCCGCACGGAAAACTTCATCCTGAAGTTCGATGCCAGCTTCAAGGCGATGAAGTTTGAATGCATATTACCTGACAATCCAGAATTTCTATTACACGTCTAGCACCTTGCAGGCGCTTCCTCGCTGCTCACTTCTTAGCGCACACAGGAGATAATTCCTGGGGCACCGCCATGCCAAGTCCCGCATGCAGGTGGAAATGGTACGCGCTCCAGAAACGGCTTATTGGGGGAGATCGATAGCGAAGTCCCCGAAGCTTCCCAGTACCGATCGTGCGTGAGTGGTCCGGTTCGGCATTGGCGACCGCCAGCCAACATGTACACGCTCTCGCTCGTAGAGATACCCTGATACGAAACCACCACGCCATCATTTAAGGACCAGGTCGGCTGGCCAGTTCACAGACGAGATCGGAAATCATCGCGGCCGGGCGTTCACCGAGTACGATGGTGTAATGCGTTGTGCCGGGAAATTTCCGGTCCTCGAGATGGGGCAGGTAAGCCTGGAATTGCGCTGCGAGGGCATCCGGGAAGAGCGGCGGCTGGCCGGGGATGAAACCGCTCTCGGCGCGGAGCAAAAGGGTGGGCACACGAATGAGTTTCAGGCGTTGGTTGATTGCGTCCGGCTGAAATGCTTCCCGCAGATCGGCAAGGACCGCCGCTTCTGATGCTTTCGGCTGCACCGGTGAATCGCCACCGACTTCATAATCCAGGAAAGCTTCCACCCATGGATTCCATTCTCCGGCGGGAAAATGCGGTTGGGTTCGCCAGAAATCCTTATAGGCCTGGCGTGAAGGATAGGTGTCGCGCAACTGCGTGATGCGCAGCGCAAGCGCGGCCGCCACGCCCTTGCCGGCATCATCCCCGATCGGTGTACTCGGCACAAGCCCGCCATCGATGAGAATGAGACCGGAAACAAGACTCGGCTCCTGAGCGGCGAGCGCGGTGGCCACAAAGGCGCCCATCGAATGGCCGACGATGATGCTTGGGCCAAGCCCCATAGCGCGCATGGCCGCGGCCGCATCGCGCGCGTGCTGGACAAATCCGTAGGGGCCTTCGGGTTTGTCGGAATCGCCGCGCCCTCGTAGATCGAGTCCAAAGAGCGCGCATCGGCCCGCCAGACGCTCGGCGATGCCGACGAAGTTCATGTGCGACGCGGTCAGGCCGTGCAGCGCAACCACCGGCGCACCGCGGCCGGGCCAGTAACCGAACGCAAGTTCGACGCGATCGCCTGACACGCGCCCCTGTGCGGGACGACTTACCTTGACAGAGCCTTCCGAGTTCTTCATGCGTAGAAGTGTAACTTGAGCGCGACCTGAATCATTCGCGCCCGGTGGTCAGAAGTTGTACTTCAGGGCAAACTGAATAATGCGGGGCCCCGCGTTGGTTTGCGAAATGCTGCCGAACTCATTGGTCTCGATCTTGTTGCCAGGCCCGACAGTCTCGACAAACTGATTGTTGTTGGGCTGCGCGAAATTGACAAAGTTAAAGATATTAAAGAACTCGGCCCTGAACTCGATCTTTGATTTTTCCGTCACCGAGAAAAATTTGATCACGCCGAAGTCCACATTTTTCTGTCCCGGACCGCGCAGGAAATTGCGAGATGACGTGCCGAAGGGCGCGACATTGTAAGCATCCGAACAGGTGGAGAGGTCGAAGGCCGCTGGATTGAAATAATCGTTCAAGCGCGACACCGTCGAGCCGGAAGAGGTTACGACGGGAACTCCAGGAACGATGTTGGCTCGGTTGTTTAACGACGAACCGTCAGAACAGATCACCGAAAAAGGCAGCCCGCTCTGCAAGGTAACGATGCCAGTCGTTTGCCATTCATTACCGAATGCTTTTCCGAAGTGCGAACCCCCGTGATAGAAATCCGGCAGATTGTAGACTCCGCTGAAGACGAAGCGGTGCTTGCGGTCAAAGTCCGACGATCCAAACTGAGTTGCAAGGTTCTGCTGATCGCCGGGAAGCGGAGCGATCTCACTTTCCGCCCCGACGTTGTTGTTCGCGGAAGCGTTGTCGATCGAGTGGGAGTAAGTATAGGAGGCGAGGAACTGTAACCTATGCGAGAAGCGCTTGGTCAAACTGGTCTGCAAAGAGTTGTATTCCGACGTTGCCTCGGTCTGAACCTGGTCGGCGCCAAAGAGCTCCTTGTTGGTGGAAAAGCCGTCGACGGTGTAAGGGGCTGTCGAGAGCAAGAGTCCCTGATTCAAGTTGTAGAGGTTGAGAAGATGATCGCCTCGGTTGCCGACGTAGCCAATATCCATCAGCCATGTATTCCACGGCGACCATTGCACGTCGAGGTTATAGGCGAGGGTGTAAGGCATGGGCATGTGGGGCGAAGGATAAAACCCGTTGATCGGGTTCTGCTCAATGGGAAGAAAACCGTCGATCAGGAGCGGGATTGGAGAAGGCGCCTGCGCGGGAAGCGGAAAGTTGTATCCAGTGAGGTTAGGGAACGGAGTGGAGAAGAATCCCGCCGTGAACAAACCCGTCCCGATGGTGTCGTAGGGGTAGGTGAATACCTGGAGATTTGCGAAACGATCGGAGAAGCGATCGTAGAACATGCCAAATCCGCCGCGGATCACAAGGTTATTGCGATCGGTTGGACTCAAAGAAAAGCCAATACGCGGTGAAACGTCGAGCTTGCTGGGATTCAGTTGTGCGCTCGGCGTGCCTAATGTGAACGCATTCGCGCACGGAACAGTCGCAGTGCACGCGGGGTTGGGTGGAAATGCCGCTGGATTGAATTCGGAGAATCGTCCGCGGATTTCGCTGAATCCGCCAAAGTGATCGACTCTGATTCCGGCGTTAAGCGTCAGATGGGAAGTTGCATGGATGTCATCCTGAGCGAACCATCCGCCATCGCTGGCGCGGAAGCCGCGATCGGGAACGCCGGCGCCGAGGAGGGAGACATCGACGCCGGTCGGGGAGCCGCCGGCCAGGAAATCCTGGAAATCGTTGAAGAGAACCTCGCCGCGCGAGAAGGAATGGAAATAGAAATCGATGTCGTAACGCCGGAATTGTCCGCCGACGCGGAGAGAATGACGTCCCACGGTGTAAGAGAGAGTATCCTGCGCCTGCCAGGTCTGAGTCACAGACTTCTCGTCCGCCAGCGGAGAAGATCCAATGGTGAATAATCCCGTAACACTGATCGTTGCCATGCCCGGATATTGGGTTGCAAAGGGATTGGTGATGCCGAACTGCGCATTGGTAAAGGGCTCGTCGGGCGTGGAAACGGCGCGAATGCGGCTGAACCCGAAGCGCGCTTCGTTAATGAGGTGCGAATTAATAATGTGGGTATCGGCGAGACCAAGGATGCGATTATGGAAGCTGATGGAGCCTCCGTAGCCCGGAACTTCGAAGGGATTGGCTCCAAGAAAGCTGAAGATCGCTTGCTGCTCGGGATCGTTGGAGAAAAAGAATTTTCCGGTCAGCTTGTTGTTTAAAGTAATTTGCTGATCGACGTTGAAATTGAACTGATCTTCGGTGAAGCGAGAGACACCGCTGATCGGAGTGGGCTTGGCCATTGTCGACCCGGCGAGAGGATTGCCGGAGCTAGGGATTGCGAATTGTCCATTGGGCAGAGTTGCTTGCAAGATCCCCAGGCTCACCGGACTTAGGGCGACGCCATAATCGTTGAACGCCATGTTGGTCAGCGTCGTGGTGCTGCGATCATTGGTCAGATCCTGCGGAATCAGAGGCGATCCCAGGCTGGAGGTGGGCGAAGTGCCATTGCGTTCGCGCGTTCCCTGATACGAAATAAAGAAGAAAGTCCTGCCCGTGATAATAGGGCCGCCCAGGGTACCGCCGAACTGGTTGCGCTTTAGTTCGGGGCGAGGCTGACCTGTGCTATTCAAGAAGAAATCATTCGCATTGAGGGCATCGTTGCGAAAGTATTCATAAAGATTGCCATGAAAGCTGTTCGATCCCGACTTGGTGACGAGCGCGACATTGCCACCGCTGTTGCGTCCCTGCGTCGCATCATACATCGACGTCTGCACGATGAATTCTTCGATGGCATCGGGCGCGGGTACCGACAGACTGGGCGTTGAATTCGTCCCAGGGCTGTTGACTTCCGTGCCGTCGATGATCACGTTGTTACTCGTGCTGCGCTGTCCGCTTACGTTAATGTCGGCGTCGCCGCGGCCGAGTTCGGCGTTATTCGGAAGGCTGCTGATGGCGCCGGTCGACAGGGCGAGCAACTGGGTATAGTTCCGCGTGGGCAGCGGAAGTTGGTTGACCTGGGTTTCACCGATAACTCGGCCCATCGTGGCGTCTTCCTCGACGACGCCGGGCTGGTCGCTAACGGTCACAATCTCGCTTGAGCCTGCAACGGTCAAGCGCACATTGGCGGGAGCTGTTTCCGTAATGCGCACCTGTACTGCGCCCACCGTGGCGGACTTGAAGCCGGACGCTTCCACTCGCAGCGTGTAGGCACCCGGATCAAGCAGCGGAAAGCGGTAACGTCCGTTCGTGTCGCTCGTAGCCTCGCGCGCAGCCCCGGAAGAACCGGTGAGCGTCACTTTCGCACCGGCGACTACCGCTCCTTGTTGGTCGAGGACTTGACCGGTGATTTCGCCGGTAGTGGGCGATTGCGCCGACACCAGACCGGCAAACAAGAGAAAACCTACCAACGTGACAAGTGAAACTGCCCTCCGCAGTTGCATACTACTCTCCTTAGTCTCAGTCGCAGATCCAGCCGCAGGTTCGCGCTACAAGTTTCAGAACTAAGTTCGCCGGCGCGATACCACGCGCCCTCCGGTATAGAGAAGTACGAGTTGATCGATGGCCTCGTCGTCGCTCATGCCTAAGTGCCGTTTCGCGCCGAAAAGTTCCTCGGTCAGGAAATAAGTGAAAAAATGCAAGTAAATCGTCGTGTAAGCAAGCGAAGGATCGACGCCGGGCGGAAATGCGACCCTGGACCCGCGGATTACCGCATTTGCGTAGGTGCGGAGTCCGCCCGCAATTTCACGAAAGCTATGAATGAAGTGCTTGTGCCGAAACTCAACCACATCGATATACATCAGACGCCAGTAGTCGAGATTTTCCGAGACCACTCGCCCGATCGCTTTCGCGAGTTTTCGCAGTGAATCCGGATCGAGCGATGCCATCAGGGGAATCAGTTCCTTCTGGCGGATGGCCTCCATATTGCGGGCCAGGTGATTGGACAAGTCGATAAAAATGTCTTCTTTGGTGTCGTAGTAGATGTAAAGCTTGCCCATCGAAATGCCGGCCTTCTTGGCAATTTCCCGAACCGTAGTGCCGTGGAAACCTCTTCGAGTAAAGAGGTAAAGGGCGGCCCGCTCGATCTTGAGCTTGTTTTTTTCGACGGTTCCATGCAGCAGCTTGGGCATTGATTTCACAATCTACATCTATATGGGCTACATCAAAGCGAGCGCTCGCTCTTTATAACGAGCCATACAGCTTTTACTCTGGTTCGAGGTATTATGTCAAGAAACTTTTCCGTGGGCGTAAGAGTCAAGACCTAAGGAGGCATTCTGTGAAGGGAAAAGTGGCCGTTATTACCGGTGCTGCCAGCGGAATCGGGTACGCCATCGCAAAGTCCTTCGCACGGGCTGGCGCCCACTGTGTGATTGCCGACCTCGACCCGGGTGCAGGCGAACGCGCGCGCGCCGAACTTGAAGCGGCCGGCCCGGCGTGCAACTTTGTCGTCACCAATGTTTCCGATGCCCCGCAAGTCCGTCGGCTGATGGAGACGGCGGTCGAGAAATTCGGGCGACTCGACATTCTGGTGAATAACGCCGGTCTGCAGTATGTGTCCCCGGTTGTCGACTTCCCGGAGGAGCGCTGGGACTATCTCATCGGAGTCATCCTGACTGGCACATTTCTGGGTTGCAAGTACGCCTTACCTCACATGATCCGGCAGAAGTGGGGCCGCATTGTGAAT
>Ga0210391_10005382_pt1 | contig 10547 bp, 7 predicted proteins | sample IncBWC12OmetaG_FD_160573 | JGI IMG/M metagenome (GOLD analysis project Ga0210391, IMG submission 160573) | Forest soil microbial communities from Barre Woods Harvard Forest LTER site, Petersham, Massachusetts, United States - Inc-BW-C-12-O ...
CACTCTGGAGAACCAAGATTTCCTGGGCAGGGTGTCGTTCGTCCGACGAATCAAATGCTTGGCTTCCAGCGCCTTGATGAATTCGCTTGCGTCTAAAAGGAGCTGAGTTCGAGGGACGGAGAATTCCTGACCCAGGGCATCCGCAATCTGATCGAGGGAATGCCGCTTCTTCAACAACTCCCAGATTTTGAGTCCGACTGGATTGAGGCTGAAACAGATGCCCTGTTCAATATCCAGGAGCACCGCCCCATCTTCGGAGGCAGTCTCCCGGACGCCTGTCGCGATTGTGAAGTCTGTGATGGATGCTGGCTCGCTCATGTTGCCTCCCGCGACAGATCCGTTCCGTCCTGCCGTTGTGATACCGTCCAAAATAACTTCGGTTTCTGGGTACGCGCCAAAGACTATTTCTGTTGCAAGAATCTGTGCAGCGAGGAACCTCGACGAGATGATTTCCACGAGCGTTTTGAGTCAGCCCCATCGTCACGCTTTTCTGGTCCCTGCACGAATTCGTGCAGCCGACCGGCAGAAATGCATGGGCAGCCATCCGTTGACTTCCTTGGCAGAGGAAACCACTTCTCCCGTAGATGTCATTCGCTCATTGGGTTGCGGAGTTCGGTGTCACAGCACACAGTCGACGGTCAGATCTCTTCACGGTTGAGATCCTTGCAGCAAAAAAGATTTGTCGCGTAGCTTGCCGAGAGTGTTACGTAGCACAGGATGTCGAGACAGAATGGCCAATCCCTGTCTTCTGCTGTCTCCTGGCTCGTCCGTTACGTTCGGCCCTTATTGTCCCTGGCGATTGCGGATCTACTCTGCATGATTCTGGGCAGCGGGCTCTCGTTAATCGACCCGCTGGTCGTGAAGTGGCTGATTGATGTTGCTCTCCCGAAGCGTGATCTCCACCTCGTCCTGTTGGGCACATCGACCTTTTGCGCCGTATACCTGACAAGCCTGGGGACCAATTACTTGGCTTCCTTTGTGAGCAGTCTGCTCACTCAAAAGATGGTATTTCGGATCCGAGTCTCACTGCTACGCCAGATCCACGCGCTACCTCCGCAGCGTCACGAAGATTCAGAAGTGAGAGATACGCTCTATCGGCTTGAGCAAGACGTGGACCGCGTGGCCGAGCTGAGCGGAGACATTCTTCCTTTAACCATTCAGATGGCGCTCATGGGCATCATGGTTTTGGTCACCATGGGGATTCTGAATTGGCATTTGACGGTGCTGGTTGCCCCAGTTCTACCGATCTTCTATTTTTTGCAACGCAAGTATGCAACAAAACTGAAGACTGCAGCAGATCACGTTCAGAGTCAGTCTGGAAGGATCAATGCCTTTCTGCAGGAACACCTGGCTGGGATGATGCAGTTGCAATTGCTTAACCGCACCGGCACGCAGGCCAGGAAGTTTGCTCGTCTTGCAGCCAAGGGAGCGCAACTTCAGATTCAACAGCGAGCTACAGAAATGGCCTTCGGAGGGGCTTCGGTATCGGTCATTGTTCTTGGAATGGGTCTGATCCTCGGATACGGAGGGTATGAAGTGACTCGAGGAGCGTTGACGGTTGGCGGCCTCGTGGCGTTCTACGGTTACGTCTTTCGTCTGTTCGCGCCAGTTAGCATTGCAATCGACCTCCAATCGCGGTTGCAGCGTGTTGGCGCAAGCATTCGGCGTGTTGAGGAAATTTCCGACCGCAAACTGAAACCGGAAAGAAGCGGGAGCACGGTACCTCTGCGACCTGACATCAATCCCGACCTGGAATTCCGTTCGGTATGGTTTACTTACGGCGAAGACCGGCCCGTGCTTCGCAATATGAGCTTTCGCGTCCACGCGGAGGAGACGGTCGCCCTGGTCGGTCTTAACGGGTCGGGCAAGAGCACAATCGGACTGCTGGCGACGAGGCTGCGTGATCCGGATGCAGGATCCATCTTCGTCGGCGGCATCGACATTCATGATGTCGAACGTCGAAACCTTCGCGCCCACATTACGCTGGTCCCGCAAGATCCATTTCTCTTTGATCAAACGATCAGAGAGAGCCTTCTGTACGGCAACCCAAGCGCTACGAAACGCGAACTGGATGAAGTCGCTGCGCTTACGCATCTCGACCGCGTTCTTGAAAGGCTGCCAAAAGGACTAGACGAACCTTTGGGACTGATCGGCAGCCGGCTTTCCGGAGGCGAAAGGAAGAGACTGGCATTGGCACGGGCTCTGCTGCAGCAGCCAAGGATTCTGATTGTGGACGAGATCACCAGTTCTCTGGATGCGCCGACTGCCGCCGGGCTGCTTGATGGGCTCGATTCACTTCGCCATGGGCGAACTCTTGTGGTGATCTCCCACCGGCCGGCGACGATTCTATGGGCCGATCGAATCCTCGTGGTGGAGGACGGCGCAATTGCTGACTCAGGAAAGCATCGGGATCTGATGGGCCGGTGTGAAGCGTACCGAAAGATATGGCAATTCCAGGATGACGGCGTGCCTTCGACGAGTCAGCTATCTGTGGACGAAATCCGATCCGGACGGAGGATTCCGCGGAGCGCCCCTTATCATCCTTGAAGGCACAGTGTATTGCCTGCTCGTGCGTGACCTATCCCAGGTGTGGCGCATGGATTGTTGTGCGCGGGAGCGGCACGCGAGGCGTCGACGATAAAACGGCGCCACTCAACACGGCCAGCACGCTTCCCCAATGCGGCCGAGAGTTCTCATTCGCAGCTAGCTAGCGACACGCAGATCTTTGAAGTCCCGTTAGCTCTCTTCGAACGTCGTCACTTCTACAGCTCCGAATTGCTGTCTTCATCTTGATCATTGATTGCGCGTTTCTGCGCAGACAGTAAGGTCAACTCCCAAGGTAGTAACTCCCAACAGTGCCCGATCCTCGGCGGCTATCGACCAGATAAGCCGTCCCCATGGTGTTCCAAGTTCTTGGCACTGATCACAATTTCGACCAGGTTGCTGCGTCAACAGACAAGATATTCGAAGCCGGCGCGACAACGCTCGCTTGCAAGATTTCGCGCACGGAAAAAGTTTCTCGGCGAGCGCCCTCCCGTCGTCTTATGGTGCACGTATTGTTTAACTCAAACATAGGACGATCACAAGTCGTCGAGCTGCTACCTCCGTAGCCCTGAATGTTCGGGAGCGTAAGCACATGGCTCATACAGTAGACGCACCTCCGCCAACAGAAGTCGAATCCATAACCGAAGTTCTACATGGCGTCGAGGTCACAGACCCATATCGGTGGCTCGAAGATCAGAATTCACCGCGAACGAGGAAGTGGCTTGATGCGCAAGTCGCATATACCCGCGCATACATCGATGTGATCGCAGGACGAGATCAAATCAAAGAACGCGTCAAAGAACTGCTGGCGCTCAAGGAAGACATTGCAGAACCTTGGAGTGTAGGCGACCGCTATTTCTTCATGAAGCGGCGGGCAAACGAAGAACAACCTGGCATCGTGATGAGGAGAGGACTGTCTGGGCCGGAGACGGTTGTTGTTGATCCAGGAAAACGCGAAACCGGCGAATCAACTGCGATTGGAATTATCGCGATCTCGGAAGATGGCAGATTTCTCGCGTACTCTGTCCGCCAGGGTGGCACCGATCATGCCTCCTTAGAGGTTCTCGACATTGAGAGCGGTAGCGTTCTACCGGATCGCCTTCCAGAAGGATTCTGTACAGGGTTCGTCTTTGCGCCCGACGGCTCCGGGTTCTACTACTCTCATCGCGAACTCGTCGATCCACGCCCGAACTATCGCGCCGTCTTATGGCATCGCTTTGGTACCGATAGGTTGCAGGATCGGGAGTTGTTCTTTGCCGGTGAGGGTTCGGACTTGTTTCTCGGAATTCTTCATTCGTCTGAAGCTAAACTACTGGCCTACATTGTGTTCCGCGCGGGGAAGATGCCATCCACAGCAGTCTATCTGCAGGAGGCCCAGGTTAAGCCAAGCAAAGCAAAGCTACTTCTGCAGCAAATGCCTGGCTCCTTCGCACCGTTCTTCGTCCGCGGCCAATTGCTCGCCTACTCAGATCTTAAAGCTCCAAACGGTCGCATCGTTCGCATCAACTTGGATGACCCCGACCCGTCAAACTGGCGCGATGTTGTCCCAGAATCTGACCGGCGCATACAACAGTTTGCGGTCGCCGGGAACGATGTCTTTGTAACACGAGTCGACCGCTTCTCCACAAGAGTTCAGGCTTTCGATATTGATGGCAGCCAGAGAGAATCAATTAGTTTTCCTGCCCACACGACGATCGACTTGCTAAACCGGACGACGTCTTCGAACACAGTGTTCTACAGTGAGACGTGTGTGTCGGAACCCGCGGCGACCTCTTGCTACGATCCGCACGATAGACAAGCGTTCGTTTGGGAAAAACCCGGTTTGTCCATTGATCTTCCGGTAATCGAGGTCGACGAAACCGAGTTTTCTTCGAAGGACGGCACCCGAATACCTATCTTCCTCGCAGCGCGTAAGGATCTTTTGCATTCCGGCGCCCTGCCGACCTTCTTGACAGGCTACGGAGGATTTGGCAGTTGTGTTACGCCCCGATTCACAGCTTTCGCGACATACCTGATGGAGCAAGGATTTCTGCTCGCCGTTCCGGCCTTGCGAGGTGGTTCTGAACTCGGGGAGCAGTGGCACAGCGCCGGAAAATGCGGACACCGCCAAAAGACCTTCGATGATTTCGTCGCTGCAGCGGAGTGGCTTATAGAACGGGGGCGTTCTCTGGTTGGTCGTATTGCTATTGGTGGGGGCTCGAACGCTGGATTGTTGGTTGGCGCCGCCGTCACTCAAAGGCCGGATCTGTTCCGTGCTGCTATCTGTCTTGGTCCATTGCTCGACATGACCAGGTACCACTTATTTGACCAGGCGGCTAGATGGGCAGATGAATACGGGTCCCCGGAGGAGGAACAGGACTTCCATTCTCTGTTGGACTTTTCGCCCTACCACCACGTACGCGGCGGAGTCGACTACCCGGCCGTGATGTTCATTTCGGGGGACTCGGACACGCGGTGCAACCCTATGCATGCGCGAAAAATGGCGGCTCGGCTCCAAGCCGCCAGCTGTTCGGGCCGCCCCATCTTGCTTGAGTACAGATCTGCATGGGGCCACACGCCGGTTCAGCCCCTCTCGACAAGGATCGAAGCTTTAACAGACAGGCTTGCGTTCGTTTGTCACGAGCTTGGAGTCACTCTCCAAGGGGGGAGGGCCAGATGATCTTGTTCATCTACTCTCTTTGCGCCCTGTTTATCTATGACATTGTCAGCCTGGTGTGCCCGTTCCGCTGGTTGTACGGCATGGTGAGGGGTTGGAAGGTTGCTCAAGGAGCCAATCAAACTGACGTCATTGATAGGGTTTGCACCGCGGTTAATTACGCCTGCATTTGGTATCCGAAGCAGGCTTTGTGCCTGCAGCGTTCCTTCGTAATCACATATTTGCTCAGGAAGCGCGGTATCTCCGCGCAGATGGTGCTCGGTGCGCAGAAACTACCCTTCAAAGCGCATGCTTGGGTCGAGGTTGAGGGACAAGCCATCAACGAACGATCAAATGTCCAAGCGACATACGCGGTCTGGGATCGATGTTAGAGGAGGCCAAGTGAGCACACAAGCGGGAATATGGAACTTCGATGGCCGCCCAGTCGATCGCAAATTGATATCGGACTTCAGCTCGTTGTTGCAGCACCAGGCTCCCGATGGGGAAAACACTTATGTTGATGACTCAATCGTCCTGTTATATCGGCCGTTTCACACTACGGCTGAGTCCCGTCGCGAGAAACAACCATATGTATCCCGAAGCGGATTCGTTCTTACCTGGGACGGCCGGCTCGATAACCGACGGGAACTAATCGCAGATCTCCGAGATGATCTCGATAAGGCGCCCACGGATGCTGCGATCGTCGCTGCCGGATTCGATCGCTGGGAAACTACGTTCTTCCAGCGGATCGTCGGAGATTGGGCCGTTTCGATTTGGAGGCCGGCAAAGCGCGAACTGCTATTTGCCACCGATTTCATGGGTATGCGTCACATCTTTTATTACCCCAAGGAGAACTGGATTTGGTGGTCGACCGATCTTTCGCCGCTCGTTCTACTGTCCGGGGACAAATTCGAGCTCGATTACGACTACATCGCCAGCTACTTTGCCAACAATCCCCATGCGCACCTGAGTCCCTATCGGGAGATTGCCGCCGTACCCCCCGGACATTTTTTGCGGATTACGCAAGGACATACATCGGTCGAGCGTTTTTGGCGTTTTAATGCCGACTCGCGAATCCGATACAAGCGGGACGCCGATTACGAAAGACATTTTCTTTTCGTCTTCCGTCAATCCGTACGACGCAGATTGCGTTCCGACTCGCCGGTTTTGGCGGAGTTGAGCGGCGGAATCGATTCGTCTTCGATTGTTTGCGTGGCCGATGACATCATCGCGACGGAAGCGCAGCCCCATCCGCGGCTTGATACGTTGTCCTACCACGACAAGACGGAGCCTAACGGCGACGATTGGATCTTCTTCCCGAAGATTGAGAACTTGAGGGGACGAATCGGCCACCATATCGACGCGAGCGCGTCGCTGCGTGGCAACCATCCGCTAAAGGACCGTGAATTCAGCGCCTTCCCTGGTTGTTTGGGCTATGCGAGGAACGTCGAGGCGGAACGCGCAACCATCGTGGCACGAGGTGGCTACCGAGTTGTGCTTTCCGGCATTGGTGGAGATGAGTTCATGGGGGGCATTCCCAATCCTAGCCCGCTGCTCGGCGACCTTATCTGTCAATGCAGATTCGTCGCCCTGGCACGGCAACTCGCTGCGTGGAGCTTGGTGAAACGACGACCATGGATTCAACTGTTGGGAGAGGCTGTCACGGATTTACTTCCACCGTCCTTGGCTCAGCACTTCGCGAAACGCGTAAACATTCCTCCTTGGATTAAGAAACGCTTCGCAAAGCGGACAAGGCTAGCGGTTCGACTTTTGGACGTCGATGAGCACTTCGGGCTTTGGCTGCCCAGTCGACGCTGCCTCATAGCCGGAGTACTAGTGATGGCAGCTAAACAATCCCAGTCATATTCCTCAGGTATGACCCCAGAAGAGGTTCGTCATCCCTATCTGGACGAAGACCTCATCCGATTCGTCTTGTCGGTACCGGCGAGCCAACTTCTTCGCCCTGGAGAAAGGCGCTCCCTGATGAGGCGGTCGCTCGCCGGGATTGTGCCGCAGGAAGTACTGTCGCGGAGAACTAAACAGCTTGGGGTGCGCACACCGATCTTGGCGCTCGAAAGAAATTCGGAAGAATTGCGAGAACTGCTTGAGTCGCCGCAAACGCACGATTTTGAATTTGTCGACCAGGCCCGACTCGTCGCAGCGCTGAACGAGGCAAAATTCGGAAAGGCCGCTCACACGGTTCTTCTCCTCAAGACTTTGTCGCTTGAATTTTGGCTCCGAGACATGGCTTCACGCCACCTGCTGAAAAGCACGGCATCGCGCGATGACATCGTCGCAAGGTCGAACTGATCGGAGTCTAGGGCGAAGATTTCCGGACGCTCGCGCTAGCGGAGCGTCGGAACACACTAAGAAAGGAGGACACTACGATGGACTACACGAGACCAGAAGTCAGTTATCTTGGTCGAGCCGAGACTACCATCACGGGTATTCTGCCAAAACAAGTGGCACCGTTTACCGACGGCCCCCGCCACTTGCCCGTGAACCCGGCTTACGATCTGGACGAGTAAGCAGTGCACTGCTACGTCCAGACATGACGAGCCCGCTCAATAGGCGGGCTCGTCGGATCTTGCAAATACAAATTCCGCAGACCTCTGCGCGAGATACCTTCAGAAAGGAGGCACGGCAATGACTTACGCTAAGCCAAGAGTCAGTTTGATCGGCAACGCGAAAGAGATGATCGCTAGCATCATGCAGAAGACGCAGCAGCCGTCCACAGACGGACCTAAGCACAATCTGCCTGCTTATGACCTGGACGAGTGAGGCATCAAGGTTTCGCCCGTCTGGCAAAGTAACCATACAACTTCGCCTCCCGACTGTTCCCCCAGTTGGGAGGCCTTTTTGCCGTCACGAGATTTCGACGCCGAACGACGCATCGTGATAGCTCGAAGTGCGAGGGAACGCAACAGACAAATTTATTTTTCCCTGCGGTTCCCTACCACGATTGCGATATCTCATGCTGTCGCGATCGCATCCGCCGCCACCGTTCATATTGTTCCTTCTTGGCCGGATCAGCATCATATTCTCCTTTTAGCCAAAAGCAGAACCAGTCGACGTTTCCCTGTTGCGACGCGATGCGATCGGAGGGTCTCTGAAGAATGTGGCTGCCGTCCTGTAGAACAATCATTTCGACTGGCCTCGTGAGTCGGGTCAGCGCAGCAAACCATTCCCATTCTCCCAATATTGACTCTGGGTCAAGCGCCATAATTCGCAGGGGCGTTCGCACTCTACCAACACTGAAGCCCGGAGAACGCTCAATCCAGTGTTTAATTCCGGCACCGAAGGGAGAACCACCGTTATTGCCCTCAAAGCTCTTTGCGAGGTCGGGCCTAATATTGGCAAAGGCCAGGTACTGAAAATATCCGGCGTCGACGCCATCAGTGACCGAGGCAGCGGCAAAATGGTAACGAGAATGGCTAAGCGCATATTTCACGAAAAGGCAAGTCCGGCTAAATCCTGCGATCCCGACTCGTCTTTGGTCGATCAGTCCTTCGCGGCTGAGGTAGCGAACCGCACCTTCGAATGCCGCTGACTCACGAGCGACTTCTTCGGGAGTGTCCATCCCTTCAAATCCTTCGTCAACCTGAAGAACCATAATCTCCCTGCCCGCCAATGGCTGCGCAGCAAAAGAGGTGGTGAAAGGCCCGTCAATCCAAAACTTGTTTGCAGACCACCCGTGTGTCTGAATCACAAGCGGGTATCTTCTTCCGGAAACGTAGTCGACGGGATAGTAGAGTCCTCCCTTAACCTCGTGGCCATCCGTCCCTCTCCACTCGACTTCCCCGACCCTCCCGAAACTCAAATTATTAAACTGTGGATTTAGATCCAACAGAACTTCTTTGTGACTAGGAGACCCAACGACAATTTTAGGCGGAGTATTTTTGTCTTCTTCTAGGCGAATGTCTGGCCGGCCCACCTGATCATTACCACCGGTCAATTCTTGCCATCTTCCAGCGCTCTTTCCGAAGAGTTGGACGGCTCCCTGCTGTTCGCTCACGGAATCAACGTCAAACTCGAGATTGCCGGTTATGCCATCCCAGGTACGAAGTGAAAGGTGCTCCGCCTCGGAGACTATTGTTACTTCCAAGTTCTCGAGGCCAATCTCAACCGCAAATGTTTTGGATCGTCTTTCTCTCAGCTCGCGATCTTCAAGTCCATCGAGCGGTAAATAGACTCCGCCAAGTGCAATTGAACGACCGTCAGGGGACCACCCGACTTCTGCCCGAACACTCCGTATGCTCACAGGGGAATCGAGGAGGATTCGATTCGTGCCTTTGGCAACATTGATCAATACATATCTCTCCAGATCGGTGTACTGCGCAGGAAGTAGATCAACGTTCGACCGTCCATACCATTCTTTTAAGACGACCTGAAAAAGCGGATCCGTGTAATTTCTCCAGATATCAGGAATGCTGAGCACCTGCAATCGAATCACGATGTCGTTTCCCCTCGGAGACAAGGAAAATGGCCGTGCACAACAACCTGGAATTCCACCCTGGGTCTGAACCCGCTCCTCCTCGGATCCCGTGTGTTGCCAAAATAGCTGCGGGTCGCCCCAGACCGCCCCGTCCTTTCGCCCGACAATCAGGTCCGTGAGGGCTTGCCTGGCCACGACGACGCCCTGGTCGGAGTCTTCCTTCTCGAACAGGGGCGCAGACGGGGCCTCGGCAACGAAGGCAGTGTAATTCCCCGACGGAGTCACCTGAAAAAACAGCAGATTTGTGTCGTGATGCGTCAGCCGTTGTAAGCTCTGGGTTCGGATGTTGAACGCGTACAACTGGTGTAGTTCTCCAGGATGCTCGCCGAGAAAAACAAGGGTCTTATTGTCCTCGAGCCACGACACCTGCTCGATGGCTGGTCGGTTGGAAGAGGAGGACATCGTTAGGAGCACGTCCGGACCGGACAAGTCGGAAACCCGAGTGGATTTCCACAACATCAGCTCAAATTCGTTGGTGTTTTGCTCGATGTTTCCTCTCCTGAGGACGACGACAACCGACCTGCCATCGGGTGACCACGTTCCAACACGACCCGAATCCTGATCAGTTTCTGCAAGCCGTGTCATTCGGATTGCATCGGCCACCGTCGCCGGCCGTTTGATGTGGTTTTCGATGCCAACCGCGGGAGAGTTCACAATCGTGACAAGAAGAGCGGCGACGCAGGCAAAGAATGCCCAAGGCAAGGATCTTCTTATTCGCCCGCGAGTTCGAAGAACGTAGATCATGCGACTGGCAGGATGAACGGCGCTGAGCAGCACGACCGCCCATATCGCCGCAGCGGTGGCTCTTGACACTTCGGTATCTATTTTCATTATCTAGACCAGCTCTTCAAAAAATGATCTTTAATGCGAGTT
>Ga0210391_10005386_pt1 | contig 10546 bp, 6 predicted proteins | sample IncBWC12OmetaG_FD_160573 | JGI IMG/M metagenome (GOLD analysis project Ga0210391, IMG submission 160573) | Forest soil microbial communities from Barre Woods Harvard Forest LTER site, Petersham, Massachusetts, United States - Inc-BW-C-12-O ...
GGGTCTTGTCCCACCCGGTGGTTCGGAAGCCGCGTTAGTGTGACCCGGGCCTGACGGTCATCCTGTCGTCCGGTCTAATAATATCCATATGGCCGTTCCCTGGACGCAGCCTCCCGCGCGGTTCTAGCATCGCGATCAAACGCAGGAGGGAACCATGGCCGACCAGCATGGATCAGGTGGTAACGCTCTCGGCCGCCGCTCTTTCCTGACGCTGGCCGCGGGCGCGGGTGCTGCGGCGGTGCCACACGCTGGTTTCGCAGCCGGGCAGGGATTAGTGCTGATTGTCGAGCCGTCGGATCCGGTCGCATCAAGCGGGCCAGCGCAATGGGCCGTTGGGGAGCTGCGTACGACCTTGGCCGCGCATGGGGTATCGGTACGCAACGGCACCATGACCGATCAGTCCACCAGCGGGTCCCGCGTGCTAATTGCTGGCGCCCGCACGCAAGCGGCGCAGACCATGCTGCGGGAGGCCCGTGTTACGGTGCCGCAGAGTCCGGAAGCACTGGCGTTGGTATCGTCTCAGACTGATGCGGCGGCCACGTTGTTGGTCTGCGGCGACGAGGTGCGCGGTCTGGTTTATGCCGTGACCGAACTGACAGACCGGGTGCAACAAACGGGGGATGTGGCGGCGGCGCTGCACCAACCCCAGCCTCTGGTACAGCAGCCCGCCAACCGCATACGCAGCATCGCGCGCTGCTTCGAGAGTGTGGCGGAGGACACATCGTGGTTTCACGATCGTGCGATGTGGCGCGATTACCTTACAATGCTGGTCACGCACCGGATCAATCGATTCAGTATGACATTCGGTGTGCAATACAATTATCCCATGGAGGTAAGTGATGTTTATTTCTATTTCACCTACCCGTTCCTGTTTTCCGTGCCAGGTTATAACATCCAGGCGCGTGGCCTGTCGGCCCAGGAGCGCGACCGCAATCTCGCGACCTTGCAGTTCATCGGTCAGGAGACTGCGCGGCGTGGCCTCGACTTCCAGGTGGGGTTGTGGACGCACGGATACAAATTCGACAGCCCTCGGGTGAATTATCTGATCGAGGGCGTGACGAAAGACAATCATGCGCCCTATTGCCGCGATGCGCTGGCGTTGCTGCTGAAATCGGTGCCGGAGATCAAGGGCATCACCTTCCGCATCCATGGTGAGAGCGGCATCCCGGAAGGCAGCTACGATTTCTGGAAGACGGTGTTCGCGGCCTTCCCTGGTGCCGGGCGCAAGATCGAGATCGATATGCACGCCAAGGGCATGGACCAACGTACGATCGACATCGCACTGGCGACCGGCATGCCAGTGAAGGTCTCCCCCAAATATCTCGGCGAGCATCTTGGCCTGCCATATCAGGAATCGGCCATCCGTGCGGTGGATATGCCGCCGAAGGGTGGGTCGGATGATCCGACCTTCTCGCTGAGTGCGGGGGCACGGAAGTTCACCCGCTACAGCTATGCCGATTTCCTGAACGAGGATCGCAAGCACGGCGTATTGTTTCGCATCTGGCCTGGGACGCAGCGCGTGCTGCTTTGGGCCGATCCGACCTTCTTTGCCGCCTATGGGCGTTATTCCAGTTTCTGCGGGGCCGACGGTTTGGAACTGGATGAGCCGCTGTCCTTCAAGGGGCGCATGGGGTCGGGTCGACCGGGCGGGCGCCTCGCTTATGCGGATCTATCCCTCGCGCCGAAATACGACTGGCAGAAATACGAACTGACCTATCGGCAATGGGGCCGGCTCACGTATGACCCCGATGCACCAGCCGACACGTGGCAGCGCGCCTTCGTGCGCAAGTTCGCCGATGCTGCTGCGCCCGCGGAGGCCGCGTTGTCGAAGGCCAGCCGCATCCTGGCGCTGATCACCTCGGCCCATGGCCCATCAGCGTCGAACAATTCGTACTGGCCTGAGATCTACACGAACATGTCGATCGTGCAGGATGAGTTGGGGCGCCCGTACTATGACACACCGCACCCGCCGCGGTTTACCACGGTGGAAAGCTTCGATGGTCAGATGTTCTCGCGTATCGACGAACATGTGCGCAGTCTTCTGTCCGGCACGTTGGATGCGCGTTATTCGCCCGTGGAAGTGGCACGCTGGCTCGATGCGCTGGCGGGTGAGGCCGACACGGATCTGCTTGCCATCCGCGGCAAGGACGCAAACCGGCCGGAGCTTCGGCGGCTGATCGTCGATGTACGGATCCAGGCGGCGATCGGTCGGTTCTTCGCCGCCAAGCTGCGCAGCGGCGTGTTGTGGGCGATTTTCACCCAAACGCAGACGCCGGAAGCCGCTTCTGGAGCGCTATATGCCTATCGCATGGCGCGCGAAGCGTGGGGGCAGGCGGCGCAGATCGCGCAGGTGTATGTCTCGGAGATTTCTTACGGTCCCGAACCGTGGCTGCGCGGTCATTGGCGCGATCGCTTGCCAGCGATTGACGCCGATATCGCCGAGATGGCCCGCCTGGCGGCGGATACCAACGGCACGCCGCACGGCGATGCGGCACCGGTGCATGCGGCGATCAGCGACGCGCTGGGCAAGGCGCCGCGTGCCAGGGTCAGCGCGCGCCACACGGCGCCGACAAGCTTTGCGCCGGGTGGCGCGCTGACATTGGCCGTGACGGTTGCGGATCCGGATATCGATGCCGCACGATTGCATTATCGTCATGTGAACCAGGCGGAGGCATGGCAGATCGCCGATGCACCACGCGGCGATGGCGGCTTTGCCGCGACCATACCTGCGTCCTACACGGCGACGCAGTTTCCGTTGCAGTACTATTTCGAATTGCGCGGCGCGCAACGGGCGGATCTGTTCCCGGGCCTGGCGCCTGACCTGGCGAACCAACCGTACCTTGTGATGCGGCGGAATACGGCGGCATAGGCGACCGCGCGCTCCTCGCACGCCCAAAGGCGCGCGGCGCCTACTGGTTGTTCCCCCCGCTCTTGCCTGCGGCGAACCGCACCGCTTCCTCCGCCGCCCGCACCAGCGCGCGCGCCTTCTGCCGGCATTCCTCGTATTCGAACTCCGGCACGGAATCCGCCACGATCCCGGCGCCGGCCTGCACGTACATCGTGCCATCCTTCACCAGCGCCGTGCGCAACCCAATGCAGGTATCCATCGTGCCATTCGCCGCGAAATACCCGATGCACCCGGCGTAAATCGCGCGCCGGTCCGGCTCCAGCTCCTCGATGATCTCCATCGCGCGGACCTTGGGTGCGCCGGACAACGTGCCCGCCGGGAAGCCGCCCACCAGCGCATCGAGCGCATCCAGTCCATCGGCCAGCTTGCCCTCGACGTTCGACGAAATGTGCATCACATGGCTGAATCGCTCGACGACGAAACTCTCGGTCACCTTCACCGATCCCAACGCCGCGACGCGCCCGACATCGTTCCGGCCCAGGTCCAGCAGCATCAGATGCTCCGCCCGTTCCTTCGGGTCGGAGACCAGCTCATGCTCCAGCGCCTGGTCTTCCTCATGCGATGTGCCGCGCCTCCGGGTACCCGCCAGCGGCCTTATCGTCACCACGCCATCGCGCAGTCGCACCAGTACCTCAGGGCTGCTTCCCACTACGGCGAAGCCGCCGAACTCCAGATAGAACAGGAACGGTGCTGGATTGATCCGCCGCAGCGCGCGGTACAGCGCAAACGGCGGCAGCGCGAACGGCACGGCGAATCGCTGGCTCAGCACGATCTGGAACGCGTCGCCAGCGAAGATGTACTCCTTACACTTCTCCACCGCCGCCAGGAAATCCGCCTTGGCGAAGTTTGACGTCGGCGCTGCCGGATCGGGCAACATCACCGGCGGGGCCGGGTGGGGCAGGGGGCGTTCCAGCGCCGCGTCCGCCTCCGCCAGTCGCGCCTGGGCCAGTTCCCACGCCGCCTCGGCGCTCGCATCGGCCTGCGGATAGATCGGCGCCACCAATGTGAGTTCGTCATTCACATTGTCGAAGATCGCGAACAGCGACGGGCGGATCAGCAACCCATCCGGCACCCCGATCACGTCCTTGTTCTTTTCCGGCAGCTTCTCCATCAGCCGGACCATGTCGTAGCCGAGATACCCAACCAGCCCGCCCGACATCGGCGGCAGGTGATCCTGAACCTCGAGCCGCGTCTCGGCGATCATCGCGCGCAGGCTGTCCAGCGCGCCGCGCGTCTCTGGCACGAAGGCATGCGGCGCGGACTGCGCGTGCCGGTTCACCTCGGCCTTGCCGGCCCGGCAACGCCAGACCAGGTCCGGCTCCATCCCGATGATCGAGTAGCGCCCGCGCGCCGCGCCGCCCTCCACGCTCTCCAGCAGGAAGGCGTTCGGCTTGCCATGCGCCAGCTTCAGGAAGGCTGCCACCGGCGTTTCCAGGTCCGCCACGCCGCGTCGCCAGGCCAGCGAACCGCGCCCAGCCTCATAGGCCGACCGGAAGGCGGCGAAACCGGGTGGGACGGTGACGTTCATGACCGGGGACCTTCTCCCTACTGACCGCTGATACTGTCCAGGTTCGCCTGATTGATGCGCGGCTGTGCCCGATCGCGCAACGCTTGCGCAAAAATCTCCGTCACGTCATTGCCCATCGCGCGCGTCATCGCTGCGCGCACCTGATCGTAATCCGCCGGATCCTTCGCCGGATCGGGTTCCTGGATCTCGGCCGGCACCGCGACCAGGAAGCCGTCCGGCGTTTCCACCATCGTCGGCTCTCCCAGCTTGAGGTCGAACAGCGGTCGCAGCAGCGCCGGCGGCATGCCGGACACCGCTTGTGCCCGACCGCTTAGCGGCGTGCGTCGTACCGGCACCCCCGCCATCGCCGCGGCATCGGCCAGCTTCTGGCCTTGCTTCACCGCGGTCAGCAACTTGGCGGCCGCCGTTTCCTGCGTGTGCCGTGCCACATCGTGCGTCCAGTCCGCCAGCACCTGGTCCTTCACCTGGTCGTATGGCTTCGCCGCTGGTGCGATCACATCCTCCACGGTCAGCGCGTAATACGCCGACCCGCCGCCCTTCAGCGGCACCTCGGTCAGCCGTGGCGGATCGCCTTTGTGGGCCTGGAATGCCGCCGTGATCAGCGCCTGCCGTAGCTCATCCCCGCCCGGGATCGGCGCTGGCTTGCCATCCAGCGTGTTGCCCTCGGCATCCATCGTCCCGGCCACGCCGACCAATCCCAGATCGCCCGGCAGCTCATCCAGCCCCGCACCCGAGGCCAGGATATTGTCCACTTTGTTGGCCCGATCGTAGATCAGATCGGTTGCCTTCTCGGCCAGCAGGCGGTTGCGCAGCGCCTCCTTCACCTGCTCGAATTCCTGCGTCGACCCGACCGTGACCTTGGTCACCTTGATGACCTGCCAGCCACCCAGCCCCTGGATCGGCGCACTGATCGCGTCCGGCGCGGCCGCAAACGCGGCCTTCCCCAACGCCGCGCCCGGCAGCCCGCTTTCCAGGGAATCATCCAACTCGATCGCCGACCCGCCGGCCGCCTGCGCCGCCGTCTGCATCGCTGCCCAGTCCGCGCCGCCCTGCCACTGCGTCGCCAGGGCCTGCGCCTTTGCCTCGTCCGGCGCCTGCACCACCTGCACGGACCGCCGCTCCGGCTTCACATACTGAGCCCGCTGGGCGTCATACGCCTTGCGCAGATCGGCGTCGGTGATCGGGATGTCCTTCGCCAGTGTCTCCGGCGACAGCACCATCGCCTTGATCCGCCGATACTCGGGTGAGCTGTAGTAGTCCGGGTGATTATCGTACCAACGCTGCAGCACCGCCGCATCGGGCGCCGCCGGCGCGGGCACCGCGTCAAACGCCAGCTCCACCACATCGGCCGCGCGCTTCTCGAACTCATAGGCGAAGATCTGCTTGGTCAGTTCTCCCGGCGCCGCGGCGCCCGCCGCGACCGACGCCAGCAATTGCTGCTGCGCTAGGTTGCCGCGCACCAGATCCAGGAACCGCGCCTCGGTCAGCCCGTTGTTGCGCAGCACCGCCTCCAGCGTGGCGTGATCGAACTGTCCGGACGGGCCGCGAAACGCTGGCATGGCAAACACCTGCTGCCGCACCGCCGCGTCTGGCACTACGATGCCGAGCCGCCTCTCGGCTTGCTGCAGCACCACCTGGTTGATCAGTCCTTGCAGCGCTGTGCTGGCCACCGCGCGCCGCATGTCGGGAGTAGCATCCGTTCCCGCCGGTAGCCGCCGCGACAGATCCGCCATCTGCTGCTGGTATGCCTGCTGCACTGCCGGTGCCTCGATGGTCTCGCCGCCGACCTTCGCCAGCCAGGTGTTCGTGCCGATCAGACGAAAGACATCCCCCACGCCCCAGGTGATGAAGGCGACCACCATGAGCAGGAAGAAGCCACGGACGACCCAACTGTCCAGCGAACGGCGTAGCGCGCCTATCATGCAAAGCACCCCATCAATCAAAGCACCCCATCAATGCGCCCGCGATATACGAGCGGTGCAGCGACGTGGCCAGGGGTGGCACCGCGAGTACTGGCGGTCGTGGCCGCTTGCCGCCAAACTGGTCAGCCAGTCAGGTTGGAGTTTTGCGTCACATACCGCGGCCCGGTGCCTCGGACGGGCCGTCAGCCGATCGTCCGTACCGCGGGCGAGGCGCGGCGAACACCTGCAAGCTTGCAGACGCCAAGGCCCGCTTCAGCGAGGTCGTCCGGCGGGCCCGCAGTTCGCCGCCGCCATGGCTGCGCTGGAGGTGCGGTTTGCCGGCCGTATTCTGTCGCTTACCGACCCGATCGTGCGCCGCTGGGGCGCCATCATCGGCGCGGTCAAGCGCAAGACCGGCCATGTGCCGCCCGTCGTTGACACGCTGCTGGGCGCGCCCGCGATCGAGCACGATCTGGGCCTCATCACGCGCAATGTGCGCGATGTGCGGCTGAGCGGTGCCATGGTGTTGAACCCCTGGGACGCCAACCTGGATGCCCCGGCGTCTGATCATGGTTGATGGCACTGTGCCTTGGGCCCGCAGCGCCCGGGCTGCTTGACCGCAGCCCTGCCGCGCGATCACACTCCGCCCACGCCACGGCAATGATAGAGGGAGCGCACGAATGCCTCAGGTGACACTGACGGTGAACGGAACACCGCACACGGTTGAGGTCGAGGGGCGCACCCTCCTGGTAGAACTGTTGCGCGAGAAGCTGGGGCTGACCGGCACGCATGTGGGGTGTGACACCAGCCAGTGCGGCGCGTGCGTGGTGCATATGGATGGCACCTCGGTGAAGTCATGCACCATGCTGGCGTTGCAGGCAGATGGCACCGAGGTCACCACGATCGAGGGGCTGGCGGCCGCGGACGGCACATTGCATCCGATGCAGGAGATGTTCCGCGAGCATCATGCGTTGCAGTGCGGGTTCTGCACGCCTGGGATGGTGATGAGTGCGATCGACCTGGTGCAGAGCCATCCCGAGGGGCTAACCGAACGGCAGATCCGTGAGGGGCTGGAGGGCAATCTCTGCCGCTGCACAGGGTACCATAACATCGTCAAGGCGATCGCGGCGGCGTGGCCGCTGATGCACGGCAAGGCGAAGGCGGCGTAACCGCACAACAATAAGATCGGGAGGGACGCCATGGGCTACGAGGGCATCGGTGCCGCGGTCCGTCGCCGGGAGGATTTTCGTTTCCTCAAGGGGCAAGGTAATTACACTGACGATATTAACCGATCGCGCCAGCTTTATGCGTATCTGAAGCGGTCTGACCGGCCGCACGCGAAGATCGGCGCGATCGATGTGGCGGCGGCGAAGACCGCGCCGGGTGTGGTCGCGGTGTTCACCGGTGCCGACATGGCGGCGGACAATGTCGGTGGGTTGCCGTGCGGGTGGCAGATCCACAGCAAGGACGGCTCGCCGATGATCGAACCGCCGCATCCGGTGCTGGCGGTCGGCAAGGTGCGGCATGTCGGCGATCCCGTGGTGGCGGTGATCGCGACCAGCAAGCAGGCGGCGAAGGACGCGGCGGAGCTGGTGGCGATCGACTATCGGGATCTGCCGGCGGTGGCGTCACTCGCCGACGCGGTGAAGCCGGGTGCCGCGCTGGTGCATGATGATGCGGGCGGGAACGTTTGTTACGATTGGCACATTGGCGACAAGGCGCTTGTCGACGCGGCGTTTGCCGGCGCGGCGAAGGTCGTGAAGCTTGAGCTGGAGAACAACCGGCTGATCCCGAACGCGATGGAGCCGCGCGCGGCGGTCGGTGATTTCGATGTGTCGTCGGGTGACTTCACGCTCTACACCACCAGCCAGAACCCGCATGTAATCCGGCTGCTGATGGGCGCGTTTGTGCTGCACATTCCGGAGAACAAGCTGCGTGTGGTGGCGCCGGATGTTGGCGGTGGGTTCGGGTCGAAGATCTATCACTACGCCGAGGAGGCGATTGTCACCTGGGCGGCCGGCAAGGTGCGCAAGCCGGTGAAGTGGACCGCCGAACGTAACGAAAGTTTCGTGTCGGATGCGCATGGCCGCGACCATGTGTCGACGGCGGAGATGGCGGTCGACAAGGACGGACATTTCCTGGCGTTGCGGGTGTCGACGCTGGCCAATATGGGCGCCTATTTGTCGACGTTCGCACCCTGTGTGCCGACCTATCTGTACGCGACGCTGTTGGCGGGGGTGTACAAGACTCCGGTGATTTACTGCGAGGTGAAGGCGATCTTCACCAACACGGTGCCGGTGGATGCGTATCGCGGCGCCGGGCGGCCGGAGGCGACGTTCCTGCTGGAGCGGCTGGTGGATGCGGTGGCGCATGATACCGGCATCGATAAGGTCGAGTTGCGGCGGCGGAATTTCATTCCGAATGATGCGTTCCCGTACCAGACGCCGGTGGCGTTGCAGTACGACAGCGGCGACTACACCGCGACGTTGAATGGTGCGCTGAAGGCGGCCGACTACGCTGGATTCGAGGCGCGGCGTAAGGCGGCGGCTGGTAAGGGCAAGCTGCGCGGCATCGGTGTGTCCACCTATCTGGAAGCCTGCGGGATCGCGCCGTCGGCAGTGGTGGGGTCGCTGGGCGCGCGTGCGGGTCTCTACGAATGTGCCAACGTCAAAGTGCATCCGACCGGCAGCGTGACGGTGTACACCGGCTCGCACAGTCACGGTCAGGGTCACGAGACCACCTTCGCCCAACTCGTTGCCTCGCAGTTGGGCGTGCCGATGGATCAGGTGGACATCGTGCACGGCGACACGGCGAAGATCCCGTTCGGCATGGGTACCTACGGCAGTCGCAGCCTTGCGGTTGGCGGCTCGGCGATGGTCAAGGCGATGGACAAGATCATCGCCAAGGGCAAGAAGATCGCCGCCCATCTGATGGAAGCCTCGGTCGACGATATCGAGTTCAAGGACAACAAGTTCACCGTCGCCGGCACCGACAAGGAAAAGACGCTGACCGATATTTCCATGGCGGCCTATGTGCCGCACAACTATCCGATTGAGGAGCTGGAGCCCGGCCTGGACGAGACCGCGTTCTATGATCCGAAGAATTTCACCTTCCCCGGCGGGTGTCATGTCGCGGAAGTGGAGATCGATCCGGATACGGGTGTGACCACGGTCGTGAACTTCGTCGCGGTGGACGATGTGGGCCGCGTGATCAATCCGATGATCGTCGAGGGCCAGGTGCAAGGCGGGGTGGCGCAGGGCATCGGCCAGGCACTGCTGGAGAACGCCGTGTACGACAGCAGCGGCCAGCTGCTGTCTGGCTCGATGATGGATTACACCATGCCGCGGGCGGACAACCTGCCGAACATCACGGTGGGCACCGAGAGCACGATGTGCACGCACAATCCACTGGGCGCGAAGGGTTGCGGCGAGGTGGGCGCGATCGGCTCGCCGCCCGCGATCATCAATGCGCTCATCGACGCGTTGAAGGACTACCGCGTGCGGCATATCAACATGCCGGCCAGCGCGCCGAAAATCTGGTCGATCATCCAGGCGGGCCAACCCAAGATGGCCGCGGAATAGGGGACAGCAGAGATGTACGATTTCACCTATCAGAAGCCCGCCAGTGTTGCCGACGCGGCCAAGGTGCTCGCCGCCGATGCCGAGGCGAAGGCGATGGCTGGTGGCATGACGCTCATTCCGGTGCTGAAGCAGCGGCTGAACAAGCCGTCGGTGGTGGTGGACCTAGCGAAGACGGGCATGACCGGCATCACCGTGTCGGGCAACACGCTGACGATCGGCGCGATGACCATTCATGCCGCTGTGGCCGCCAGCGCGGATGTGAAGGCGAAGATCCCCGGCTTGGCGCATCTTGCGGCGCATATCGGTGACGAGCAGGTGCGACATCGCGGCACGATTGGCGGCTCGCTCGCCAACAATGATCCGTCAGCGGATTATCCGGCCGCGGCGCTGGCGCTGGGCGCGACGATCAAGACGACCAAGCGGTCGATCAAGGCGGACGATTTCTTCCAAGGGATGTTCACCACCGCGCTGGAGCAGGGGGAGATCATCACCGCGATTGAATTCCCGATCCCGGAAAAGGCGGCCTACGAGAAGTTCCCCAATCCGGCATCGCGCTATGCGATCGTTGGTGTGTTCGTGGCGAAGACCGCGGGCAGTGTGCGTGTCGCGGTGACCGGGGCAGGGCAGG
>Ga0210391_10005388_pt1 | contig 10545 bp, 11 predicted proteins | sample IncBWC12OmetaG_FD_160573 | JGI IMG/M metagenome (GOLD analysis project Ga0210391, IMG submission 160573) | Forest soil microbial communities from Barre Woods Harvard Forest LTER site, Petersham, Massachusetts, United States - Inc-BW-C-12-O ...
CGGCTGTGCGGCGATCGTCAATCCTGGGATCGTGCAGCGCTCGATACCGGCGCTAAGCAGGCGCTACACGCGGACCCTGACCCTAAGCGACACGAGCATCGTTTCCGGGGGCCAAGCCGTCTGGGACGTTTTTCATACCGGCGCAGAGACAAAAACTCCGGCCGGTATGGGTAGTTCGACCGCTTCGCTTGGGACTTTGGGCCCAATGCAGGCCGTGGTTTTGAAGCAGTGACGCAGTCGGAAGTCTCGCTTTCCTTAGACCTTTGTTCCTCACAGTCGCGCGTATTTCGAGGCGATGATAGCGCGATGGCCGTCGACCGGTTTTCATGCCTCGACGAGGTTGAAATACTAGAAGCTCGCTGGCGAGAACTCTATGCCGCGGATCCGCGAGCCAACTTCTTTTTGTGCTGGGAATACGTGCACGCATGTCTGGCAACGGAGAGGGTCCCGTGGCTGGTGCTGGGCGTGCGCGACGGCAACGGCCCCTATCTTGCGTTTCTCGCCCTCAACTACAGGCGATTTCCCACGGCCGGGCCGACAGTCAACCGCGAGCTCTCGCTGGCGGGCAGCCCGCGAAGCGATTACACCGGCATGCTCGCGCTCCCCGGTTCGGAGGCTCGCGTCATTCCGGCCCTGGCGCGGCAGATCGACGCACTGCCTTGGGACAACTTCACCCTCGACGATTACTCAGATGAGCGCATCGCGATGCTCGTCGGGGAGTTTTCCCCGCTTCATTATAAGATTGCGCCGGCTCAGCCGTCGCCATCGCCGTACGTCGACCTTCCGGCAACGTGGGATGAGTATCTCGGCAGCCGAAGCTTCGCGACGAAACGCACGTTACGCGCGAAAGTCCGCAAGGTAGAGGCCCTGCCCGGCTTCCGGTTCAGATTTGCGCCGCCGGAAGAAGCGGCCGAAGCGGTCGACGTGCTGCTGCGGATCAACAGCGCGCGGTGGAAAAAAAATCTGGGAAAGCGCCGTCGCATTTTTGGCGATTTGTTTCGGCGCTGCTACGAGTCCGGGCGCTTCGTGGTCGCGACGATTCACGACGGAGATACGTTGGTGGCGGCCCAAGGCTCGTTTCTGGAGCCGTCATCGGGCACGCTGTTGGGCTACATGATGGGCTACAACCCGGAGTTCTCCAGGCTCTCGCCCGGCGCCGTACTCGTCGGGTTGAGCATTCGCCATGCGATTGAAAGCGGCTTTCGGCGCTACGACTTTGCGCGCGGCGGAGAAGACTTTAAGCTATCTTTGTGCACGAACGTTAAATATACGAGTCACACCAAGTTAACGCGCCGGGGGTTCAAAGCGGCGGCAGTCAACGCCGGCCGCTCCGGTTTCTTCGCCGCAAAAGGCATCGCCCGCACGCTGCTGCGGAGGTCTGCATGACGAAGGCCGTCCGTAAAGAGATCGCAATATTTTCTCAGTTTTACGACCCGGAACCGTGCGCCGCGAGCAATCGCGTAGCCTCTCTGGCCCGCAGCCTTGCCGAGCGCGGGCATCACGTGACCGTCGTCACCGGGATGCCCAGCTTTCCGAAGGGCGTCGTCGAGGCATCGTACCGCGGCATGAAGGGCTGCGTCGAGTACGACGGGCCCGTACGCGTCGTTCGCCGCCGTGCGCCATTGGCTGAGCCCGGCGCATTGGCCGGCCGCATGAGAAACTGGATATCGCTTGCCCTCGTGCTAACCCGGACGGCGCTTCTTGAACTGCACCGAACCGATACGGTGATCGTTTCGTCACCGCCGATCACCATGGCGATTCCGGCCCTCGCCGCTTCCTGGCGGCACGCTGCCGCGCTCGTCGTCGACGTCCGCGACGTCTTTCCCGATATGGGCGTGCGCCTGGGACTCTGGAACTCGCGGAGCTTCGTAGTCCGCGCGCTGGAGCTGTTCGTCAAGCTCCTCTACGCGCGAGCCGCGATCGTCGTTGCGGTAACGCAAAGCGCTCGCGAGTCGATCTTGGCCCGCGGCGTACCGCCCCAGAGGGTCGTGCTCGCACCCAACGGCTTCGACTTTTCCCAGGCGATCAAACCACGTCGACGGCTGCAGCGGCGAATCTTCGAGGTTGCCTATGCCGGCAACATGGGCCTTGCAACCGGCTTGGACATGGTCTTGGACGCCGCGAAACTACTGCTCGACCGGCGCGACGTTCGGTTCGTTTTGGCCGGCGGCGGTCTGGACGCATCTCGGCTCGTGGCGCGGATCGAAAACGAACGATTGACCAACGTCCGGTTTCTTGGCGTTCTCTCGCGTCCCGAGAGCCTCGAACTATTGACAGAAGCCGATGCGGCCATCATTCCGCTTCACGCTGGTTTGGTCGATGCGATTCCGTCGAAGATGTTCGACGCTTTGGCCGTCGGCTGTCCGATGATATTGAGCGCTCAGGGCGAGGCGGTGCGGCTGCTGCGGGCCAGCGGGTGTGGGATGCACGTGGAGCCCAACGACGCACAAGCGCTCGCCGGCGGCATCGTGAGCTGCCTCGCGGAAAGAGATGCGCTCGAGCGCGGCGCGCGGGCCGGGCAAGCGTTCGTACGGGAGAACTTCGACCGCGAGCGGATCATGCGAGGGCTTGCGCGCCAAATCGGAGCGCTCGCCTAGATGTCGCGGCATATCGTGCACGTTGCCGATTACGGCAATCCCGCCCCGGGGAGCTTCGTGCCGGCGATCGTGGCGCTGGCGAATGACCTGCACCTTGCGGGCGACCGGTGCTCGCTCATCGTCAAGCGCGTCGACGACGCCGTCTGGCACGAAGCTGCCGCGCGTAACCTCCATTCGTTCGCTGCCGCTTCGACGCGCGCCGAGGTCTTTCGCCTGCTGCGCCGGGAGGCGCCCGACGTGGTCCACGTGCACTTTGCCGGCTGGTCGTTTCCGGCAACTGCGGCGGCCTACACGCAAGGCGCGCGCGTGATCTGGCATCTGCACAGTTCGATGGAAAACGGCGCCGGGCGTCTTCGACGGTTGGCGCGAGCGGGGAAATACAACTGGTTCGGTGCGGGCGTTCACCGGTTCGTCGTGGTCTCCGATTCGTTGCGTCGTGCGATGATCGACATGGGGATCTCGCCGAAACGTGTGAAATTACTTCGCAACGCCGTCGATACCGCGCACTTTCGGCCCCCGAGCGCGCAAGAGCGCCGAAGGGCTCGCGAAACGCTCGGAATCGCGCAAGGCGACCGCGTCGTTCTTTATTTCGGGCGCGATATCGACATCAAAGGGGCCGATATTCTATGGGAAGCTCTGGACGGATCGCCGCCCGTCGTTCTGCTTGGCGTTGGGCTTCCTCCGAGAGCGGTTGCCGAGTTCTCCGCACGAGTCCCGACGATCGCACTACCGTTCGTTGCCGATGTCGCACCGCTTTATTGGGCCGCCGACCTGCTAGCTATGCCGAGCCGGCGAGAAGCCGCACCGTATACGATGCTCGAGGCGCTTTGCTCGGGTCTTCCGGTCATCGCGAGCAACATCGCGCCTTTGGTCGAGATCGCCGCCGAAGCGCCCCGCGTACTTCTCGTTTCAAACGATCCCGCTACATTTGCGCGCGCGTTGTCCATGCGTTTCGAGCGCCACGGCGTGGAAGTCGAGGCCGTGCGTGCTCGTTTCGGACTCGATCGGTGGGTCGAGGAGATGAGGCGCCTCTATGCGGCATAGTCGAACGGGTTCGGTCTTGCAGATCATTGGTGGCGCTAGACAATACGGCGCAGAGAATTTCGTGACGTTGCTCAGCCGCGAACTCGATCGAATCGGCATTTCGGTGGCCATACTTGCGGTGCGGGGCCCAGCTTCGTCGCACGGACCGGTTCAAGTTCTCACCGCCGGCCGGCGTTCGCGCTGGGATCTCGGTTTTTTCTTTCGCATGGTGAGAATCATCCGCGACTACCGGCCCAGTGTCGTTCATACGCACGGTTACCACGGTAAACTATGGGGCCGCTTGGCGGCGCGCATCGCCGGCGTGCACCATATCGTGCATACAGAGCATAACAGCGATTTTAGCAGTCAGGTTCTCCAGCGGGTCGTCAACGGCGTGCTCCATCGCTCGACCGGCGCCGTCGTTACGTTCTCGGAGATGCTGGCGGCGCGTCTCGCTAAAGAAGATAGGGTCCCGCGAGATAGGATCGTCGTTATTCCCAACGGTGTGGCACCTCCGGAACGCAAACTCGGTAAGTTGGCGCTGCGCGTCCAGCCGCCGCTCGAGAAAGGCGCCAAGGTGATTTTGCACGTGGGGCGCTTGATGAAGGTGAAGAATCAGCAGCTGGCAATCCGAGTCTTTCGCGAGCTGCGCGATCTCCGTCCGGACGAGCGCTACTGCCTGCTCTTTGCAGGCGCCGGAGAGGACGATGGCGCGCTGCGTCAGCTTGCGATGACGCTCGGCGTCGCCGACCGCATACGTTTCCTCGGCTATCGCGACGACGTCGACGAGATAATGCGCCGCTGCAACGTCGTGTTGTTCACGTCGCTTAACGAGGCGATGCCCCTGGCGCTGCTGGAAGCGATGTATGCCGGCACGCCAATCGTGACGACGCCTTGGCAAGGGGCGCGAGAGTTGCTCGAGGACGGCAAACTCGGCTGCGTCACGCAGAGTTACGACCCCAAAATGGTCGCCGCCGCACTCGTGCGGTGGCTCGACGACCGTGAAGGTACGATGCGGGCCGCCGACGCGGCCTTCGCTGCAGTGCGCAGCCGCTTCGACATCCGGCTCACGGCGCGCCAACACGCAGCGCTGTATGCGAGGTTTAACGTTGCAAACTAGCACATCGGCCATTTCCGTGCGAAACGTTGAAAAGGCGTTCGTGGTGCGACACGGCGCGCGTTATGCGTTTTCCGGCGATCGCCGGAAAACGGTATTGCACGACGTCAATCTCGAGGTTCGCCGCGGCGAGCTGATCGGACTGCTCGGGCCCAACGGCGTCGGCAAGACGACGCTCTTGAAGATGATGGCCACGCTGACTCTTCCCGATGCGGGCACAATCGAAGTCGAGGGGATCGACATTAAGAAAGACCCGCTCCTCGCGCGCTCGCGCATTGGTTTTTGCGGGAGCGACGACCGAAGCTTCTATTTCCGGCTTACGGCACGCGAAAATCTTAGATTCTTCGGCGCGCTTGCTGGGTTGCAGGGGCGCCGCCTGCAGCGTCGCATCGAAGAGACGCTGGACGAAGTCTCGCTGCGCGATGCGATCGATCGCCGCTTCGGCGAGTTCTCGTCAGGCATGCGCCAGCGAATGACCGTCGCGCGCGCACTGCTTGGCGATCCCGACGTGTTGTTTTTCGACGAACCGACGCGCGCTGTCGATCCGCTTCATGCCGATGAGATCCGCCGAATGATCCGAAACGATCTCGTCGAGAACCGCGGCAAAACGGTTGTGCTGGCGACCAACGTCCTCGAAGAGGCGTGGTCCATTTGCGACCGCGTAGCCGTCGTGAGCAATGGCACGATCGTCGCCGTGGCTCCACCGAACGAACTGGCCTCAGGCCATCGCTTCGCTTCGGTCGACGCAACGCCGATCGAGCTCTTCAAGGCGATAACGGCCTGTGGTTAGTCAAGCGCTCTCTAAGACCGGTGCCATCTTCGTGCGAGACGCGCGCTGCGCGCTGTCGTATCCGGCATATTTTCACTCGCAGTGGGTCGCGATTTTCGTTGAGGTGACGATCGCCTACTATCTGTCGATGATCGTCGCGCCGTCTTCGTCCTTCGGCGCAAACGGGCAAACCGGAAGCTACTTTACCTTTCTCGTCGTCAGCTTCGCCTTCGTGACGTTCCAGAACAATGCGATGCTCAGCTTTGCGGAGTCGATCCGCGAGGGTCAGACGACCGGGACGCTGGAAGCGGTCTTGGCGACGCCGACGAGCCTTTCGCTGATCGTGCTGTCGACGGGACTGTGGTCGTTCACGCTGACGCTCGGACGGGTCGTCTTCTATTTTCTCCTCGCGCTGCTCTTTGGCCTGAACTTGCACCATATGAACTGGCTCACAGCCGGCGTCTTTCTGATTCTGACGATTGCCGCCGTTTCGCCGATCGGCGTGCTGGCGGCCGCGGCAACGATGGTCTTTAAGAAGACCGGTCCGCTGGCATTCTCGGTCAACAGTGCGACGAGCCTATTTGGTGGCGTCTACCTTCCGTTGACGAAGTTGCCGCTCGCGTTGCAGGTCGTCGGCTGGATGCTGCCCATTACGCACGCCCTCAACGGTTTTCGCGCCGCGGTCTACGGCGCGAGTCTTTGGGATCTACGCATCGAGGTGGCGTGGATGGTCGGCCTTACGGCGATCCTCATGCCTACGTCGCTCTATTTATTCGCGCGCACCGTCCATCGTGGCCGCCACGATGGAAGTCTCGGTCAGTATTAATGGAGAGTTTATGAAGCACTTGATTCTATTTGCCTCGCTCGTCCTGGCAGTTTGCTTTGCCGGAACGGAGGCTGCAGCGATCGCCGCGCAGTCGCCGTACGTGATTCATCCAGGCGATCAACTTCTGGTTTCGGTTTACGGAGAGTCGGCCCTGACTCAAACGGTCAGCGTTCTCCCCGACGGGTACGTCGAGCTTCCACTCGTTGGACGAGTCCACGTTGCAGGCAGAACGACGGAAGCGGCGCGGGAAATGCTCGCGCGTGCGCTGCAGCAGTATATCCGCAATCCGCTCGTAACCGTGGAAGTAGCGACGCAAGGCCAGATCAGCGCCTTGGTGTTAGGCGACGTGAAGTCGCCCGGGAAGTACGCCTTGCGGTCCAATGCCAAGCTATCCGATGCGATCGCCGCCGCCGGCGGGCTCGACAGTTCGGTCGATGGCGATCTTCCGACCGCGCGAGTACAAAATGACGGGGGCCCCGTGGAGACGGCTTCGCTTCAAAGGTTGCTGCGCGACGGCGACGCTACGCAAGATATCGCACTCTCCGACGAGGCTGTCGTGTACGTGCAATCCCGCGAGCCGTTCTCGGTCGAGGTGGTCGGAGCGGTCGATCATCCCGGCGACGTGTTGCTGCACGTCGGCGACCGGCTGAGCATCGCGGTCGCCAAGGCGGGGAACAGCGCGGCCGCTCAGTCCGACCTGAGTCATGTGTACATCAGCCATAAAGACACCGCCGGCGTCAACACGACGCAGGAAATCGATATGTACGCGGCCTTGGAACACGGCAACCTCGCGGGCGATCCAAAGCTGCAAAAGGGAGATGTCGTTTTCGTACCTCAGGCAAGGAAGCCGGGCACGAGCGGCTCCAGCATTCTGAACTTCATCCGTTTGGTTCTAGGAATTTAAAATTATGATCGACGTTTACCAGTCCGCTCTGCGCTCGGGGCAACGGCCGCCGGTACGCGACGCCTTTGCCCTTTTCCAGGAATGGGGGGGCATCTTCAACCGGCGTAAAAGGCTATTTTTGATCGCGCTTGGATCGTTGCTGGGGCTTCTCATCCTCACCATTCTGGTAACCCCAAAAATGTATACAAGCGATGCCAGCGTTATCGTTGGAATGGGGCGGCAGGCAAGCAGCGGCGACGCTCCGACGAACCTGCCGATCCTCAATGCGCTGATGATCGTCTCGGGAATTCAGTCGGGTGAAACCTACGCCGAACTGATGTCGGAGGGACCAGTCGCCAGTCAGGTGATCGCGCAGCTTGGCCTGAAGACTTCGGACAAGGCGCTACTCTCGCGCGTTCGGATCGAACCGGTCAACAACACCTCGATCATCCGGATCTCTGCGACATGGCCGAGCCGTGAAATGTCGGCGCGCATCGCGAACGCGTTCGCTACCGCTTTCATCCAGCACGAGCGCAATCTCGTGGCTTCGCAGGCGGAGACCGCGATGAACTTCCTTTCCGCGGAGATGCCCGAGGCCGCGGCTCGACAGCGTGCCGCGGATACGGCGTTGAGCGCCTTTCAAAAGAGCCATCAAGTGGCAGACATGAGCACGCAGGCCCAAGCGACTGTCAACGCGCTCACGACACTGGACGTTAAGGCGGGTCAGCTCAACCTGGACCGCCGCCAGGCTGCCGCGGAGCTGCACAGTGACGTCGCTCAATCCGGCGCGATGAACCCAACGACGTCGGGCTCCGAGTCGCTGTCGCCAAACCCGGTCGTCCAGGAACTGCGCACGCAGCTTGCTCAGGTCGACACGCAGTTGGGCGCGGCCCGCAAACTCTACACGGAGCGGCACCCGGCCGTCATTGCGCTTTTGGATCAGAAGCAACAGATCGAAAAGCAGATCGCCCAAGAGCCGGCTACGGTGGTTTCCGGGACGAGCACGGTCGTCAATCCAGCCTACGAGCAGCTCACACAACAGGCCGCCGGATATCGTGCGGAGATCGCCTCGGACGAGGCCGGCCTTGGGGAAGTAGCGGCGCAGCGGAAGTCGCTCCTGGGAAAGATTAAACTGTTACCTGATGAGACGCTGCAACTGGCGGCACTAGAGCGAAATGCGCGACAGGCGGAGGCTGTCTATGGAGCGCTGCAGCAACGCATGAGCGATGCGATGATCGCAAAGAGCACAGCCATTAGCGACGTCACCATCACGCAGCCGGCCAATCCGGACGACGCCATTTCGCATCCGAGCCGCTTGGCGATTCTGCTAATCGGTGCCCTCATCAGTCTGATCCTCGCTTCGACGCTCATTGTCATTCTCGATTACTTAGATAGGCGCGCGAGATGTGAAGCGGAGATTCGTGCGGCCTTTGGGCGTTACGTGTTGGGAGTGCTTCCCGACCTCGACGCAAGCGACGAGCAATCGCTGCCCTGGCTGCGTGCGATCGCGCTCGAATCGCTTCTGAAGCTCGTGAGGTCGATCTGGTTTTCCAGACCGAGCGACCTGCGATCCATCGCGTTCACGAGTCCTCGCGCTGGCGACGGAAAGAGTACCTTGGCGATCAATGTGGCCTGGACGCTGGCTGAAATGCAGCAGCGCGTGCTGCTGATCGACGGCGACCTCCGGCGACCAACGCTGCACAAACTGCTGAACACAACCAACGATTCAGGCTTAACAGACGTTCTAAGCGGTGCGTCGACCTTGAGCGAGAGCGTCCGTAAGACGGCCGTTCGAGGGCTGGATCTTCTAACGAGCGGGACGCCTCTCGCAGCTCCGGCTCTGCTGCTGCAATCGGGCGACCTCGACGCTCTGGTGCGTAATGCCGAGGCAGTTGGCTACCAAAGAATTATTGTCGATCTTCCCGCAATTATGCCCGTAGTCGATGCTGCGTCCATTGCGGAGAAGCTCGACGGCACGATCCTCGTGGTTTCGGCCGCGACGACGAGTGCCGAGCTCGCGCGCGAGGCCGTTTCGTATGTTGAAAGTCTTGGAATCACTAATCTCCTTGGGCTAGTTGTAAATCGCGTTCGTCGTGATGCGGGACCGGACGCGCAATACTACGTCCGAACGCAGGGGACCCCGCTGGCGCTGCCGTGAGCGGTAGTAACTGCCCTAAAAAGAAATGGGCCCAATTGGGCTAGTGAAGCTCTAGAAAGTGGCCGAATAGGCCGATAAAGGTAGCAGGTGCTTCTTCTTACCTCGAATTCCTTTCAGCAAAGAGGAGATATGCTCACGACTCTTGCCAGTATCGTTCGCCGTTCGGCCAAGGACGAAGAGGGTGCGACGATGGTCGAGTATGGCCTACTTGTAGCTCTGATCGCTATGGTCGCCCTTGTGGGGATCTCGGCTCTCGGCATCAACCTCCAGACGCTCTTTAGTACGTCCGCCGGCTCCGTTTAAGAGGGCGGTTCCGATTGGGGCGACTGCAAAGCAGGATCGCCCCAGCTCCCATGTGCTCGGCAGCGGCAAAAGTGATTGTGAAACGCCGCCGCTCCTGCCTGCGTTGGCGCATTGACGCGCGAAAGCAAGCTTATGAGCAGGCGTACGACAAATTTCAACATTCTCGGATTTATTGGGGACGACGAGGCCGCGACGATGGTCGAATACGGCTTGATGGTCACGCTGGTCGCCATTATTTCCGTCAAGCTCCTGGGGACCAACCTGAGCACGCTTTTTTTACACTGCGGGCCGCAGCATCTACTCGCTCGCTCGGTGATGCGACAAATATCTAACTGACCCACTACCCGGCTAGAAGGGCGTAACATACTTGGCTAAGCAGCCAGGTTGAACGCTGGGGAGGGAACCAAACCCTCCCCCGGCTCCTGAACTTTGAACGGCGGCGACCTAAGGAGAACCGAAAGAAAGGTTGGCGCTGTATGGATTTAGGCGAAACGCCTGACCCCCGCTTAGACGAGGGGGCTAAAGCCCTGCCCTGAGACGGGAATACGCCGCCGCTAGTCTTCGAGAGGTGGAGGTGATTGAAGCGGCTCCTCAGCCTCTAAATCCGATAATCGTTTTCTTAAAGCTCGAAGTCGCTCGTTTATTCCTTGAGCTTGCTCGGCAGTCGTTTTCGGATGGAGAAGATCGGCCTGAAGGTCTTGAATCTTCTCGATTGTATTTTGGTAGCGAACCGACCACCATAACTCCTCATCGGAAGGTGGCGTCTGGTGCTGGCGACGGCGAAGCCGATCAAGGTCCTTTTGAATCTGCTCAGGGTCAAAACCGTCCATGTATTCCCTCAGGGGCGACACGGTGCTAGACTCAGGGCG
>Ga0210391_10005389_pt1 | contig 10544 bp, 9 predicted proteins | sample IncBWC12OmetaG_FD_160573 | JGI IMG/M metagenome (GOLD analysis project Ga0210391, IMG submission 160573) | Forest soil microbial communities from Barre Woods Harvard Forest LTER site, Petersham, Massachusetts, United States - Inc-BW-C-12-O ...
GGAATCACGCCCCAAGCGCCCTGGACTCCCATTTGCATCAGGAATGCGCCGATGACAAGAACGGCTAAGGTGCCGCCAAACGCCCACAGTGGAATGATGACCAAGCATAGTCCCAATGCCGCGATCATGCTCTTGCGGCGGCCGGCGACCTGCGACAGGTGCCCAAAGATGATTGCGCCGACGACGGCTCCTATATTGTAAATAATCGCGGTGTTCGCGACTACGGCCCCGGAGAAGCGATGAATCTCCTTCAAAAAGTCCGGGTATAAGTCCTGCGTGCCGTGCGACATGAACATCATGAAAGTCATCAGCACAACCAGATAGAGAAAGCGTTTCCAGTCGTGCATAACCGTGCGCAGGACTAGCCCCGTGCTGGCGGCGCGATTTTGCTTCCAGGCTTCCGACTCGGGTACCTTCATGCGAATGTAAAGCGCGAGCAGCGCGGGCAATGCGCCAATCCAAAACATGGGGCGCCAACCCCAAGCTGGCAAAAGAAAACGTGCCGCAAGCGCAGCGAGCAGATAGCCGATCGAATAACCGCTCTGCAAAATGCCGCTAAGAATTCCGCGCCAACGCACTGGTGCGGCTTCCATCGTGAGTGACGCGCCAATGCCCCATTCGCCTCCCATTCCGATGCCGAACAGCGCACGCATTACTAGGAAAAAAGTGTAGTTGGGCGAAAAGCCGCATAAGAGCTCTATCAAGGAGAAATAGATGACATTCGCCATCAGCGGTTTTCGGCGGCCGTAACGATCGGATAGCAAGCCGAAAATCACGGCGCCCACAGGACGCATGGCGAGCGTGGCAAAGGTGGTGAAGATGATGTCTTTCTTCAATACGCCGAATTGATGAGCGAGGGTGTCGTACAAAAAGACAACGACAAAAAAATCGAAGGCGTCGAGAGTCCAACCAAAGAAGCCGGCGAGAACCGCGTGACGTGCATTCGATTTGGATTTGGCGGCGGGGTCCGTTATTTGCACGCGATAAGCCTTCGCTGATTTGTTGTTGATAGCTTCTCATTGTAGCGAAAGCTTCCATGCTTTCCATCCCGCGAGCTCGATTGCATTTTCGTTTTACGCGGGCAAAGTTTGTCCACGGGTTTCGGCTCCAAAAGGAATCAAAAGAAGGCCAACGGCAAACGCAAGCGCGGTGGTCGCGACAGGTATTCCGAGAGAACCATATCGCTGCACGCTACTTCCAACTAGAAAGGTGATTGCTGCTCCGCCGAAGCGGGCAAAGGATGTGGAAAACGCGAAAGCGCTTGCCCGGCATTCCGTGGGATATTGCTCCGGCAGCCACAGCGTATATACCGCAAAATTCGCGCCGCCGAAACCTAGAAAAAACAAACACACGAAAAACCACGGAAGCGCGCTCGGACCAAGATAAAAGACTTTCCCAAACGTAAGTGCGATGAAAATGGTCATCAAACCAAAGAAAAAACCAAGTGCGCCACGACGCCCCAGCCGTTCGGCAAGCCACGGCATCGCCAGACATCCCAGAATGGTAGCGAATGCCACAAGCATGGTAGCGTGAGAAGCGAGCTGCGCGGCCTGGGGTCCAACGCGGCCTGCCGCTTCCGCAAGAGTGGTTACCGCTGCAGGCACATAAACCGTTCCCGCCCAAAGCCCGCTAATCGAGGCAAGCATGAATAACGAGTTCAAAATGGTGCGCCGACGCAACGCGGGCGAAAAAAGCGCGGCGAAGGGTTGGTAGATTTGCCAGGACCGCACAACATCTGCCTTGGCGGACCAACGCGACGGTTCCGTGACGCCGTGACGCACCCAAGCCAGAAGGAGTGCCGGCACGCCTCCGACGGCAAACATGGCACGCCAACCATAGTGGCTGCCGATGGCGTAGTTGGCGATCGCAGCAAGAAATATGCCGACGTAGTAGCCCGTGTGCATGTACCCGGCGCCAGCGCGGCGGCGGCTCTCAGGCCATTCTTCCGCAACAAACGTGCCGCCCATAGCCCACTCGCCGCCGATTCCAATTCCTGCGAGTAGGCGAAGAATCGCCAACTGCCAGACGCTGGTGACGAGGGCGCTAAGAAATGTAAAAACCGAATACCACACGATGGTCAGCATCAGTGTGCGAACGCGCCCGAATTTATCGCCTACGGGACCCCACAAGAAAGCGAGTCCCCAGCCGAGCAGAAAAAGGGCGAAAAGCAAGCCACCGTAATAGCCGACGTTGCCTTTTGTTGCGGCGATGCCGGAGCGAGGGAGAAGGTCACGAAGCGAAGGCAATAAGACGAGCGCGTAGATGAAAGAATCCATGCCGTCGAGAGTCCATCCACCCCAAGCGGCCCAAAACCCACGGATTTGATTCCCGGTGAGCGCGACGCGAGGAGATTTGGCGGGTGTCGAAGACTCAACTGGCATCGTGGGACGCACTATATCAAAAAGCGCTTCTGTAAGAAGAGAGAAGTAACCCTCCAAATCCAATTTCACTGCCATCGGCTGTGATGTAGACTCTCTGATTCGTTTGAGACTAAATGTGTTTTATAGGCGGATAGCTTGGGTTACGGTTGACCAGCGTCGATGGAATCCTTCCCTTTATGAATATTCGCGGAGAAACAAGGAATCCAGCACCAGGCTCCGACGGCGCCCGCACCATTCCTTCGCTCCGGTGGTGGATTGGCGGACTCTTATTCGCTTCGACGGTCATCAATTATATCGATCGCCAAACGCTCTCCCTGCTTGCTCCCTATCTCAAGCAGGACTACCACTGGACCAATACGGACTACGCAAATCTGGTGATCGCATTCCGTGTAGCGTATTCCATCGGACAAACCCTCAACGGCAGGCTGATGGACCGCATAGGAACAAAGCGTGGACTCACCATCACGGTTTTGTGGTATTCGATTGTTTCGGTTCTTACACCGCTCGCTCGAGGCCTTCACTCGTTCATGGGGTTTCGTTTCTTCCTGGGACTAGGCGAATCGGGCAACTGGCCGGGCGCAACGAAAGCCGTTTCGGAGTGGTTTCCAAAACAGGAGCGCGGATTGGCCACCGCACTCTTCGATAGTGGATCCTCCATTGGCGGAGCTGTCGCGCCGTTTATTGTTCTTTGGCTGTATTTCCGCTGGGGCACACGTCCTGCATTCGTTGTCCCCGGCCTGCTCGGATTCTTGTGGCTGATTGTTTGGCGCTGGCTCTATCACCTGCCTCAGGATCATCCTCGAATCAGTGTGGCCGAGCGGCAAATGATTCTTGCCGACCACAAAAAGGACGGGCCGCCCGCAAAAAGACCTGCGCGATGGCGCGATCTTCTCAAGTTGCCGCAGACGTGGGGCACCATCATTGCCAGAAGCTTCACGGATCCCGTCTGGTTCTTCATCGCCGATTGGTTTCCCATCTATCTCGTCGCCAAAGGGATCGCCCTCAAGAGCGGCTTGATTGCCGTTTGGATTCCCTTCATCGCGGCCGACCTCGGAAATTTTTTCAGCGGCTGGCTTTCAGGACTTTTGATCAAACGCGGATGGTCCGTCGGAAACGCGCGCAAAGCGTTGGTCGTGTTTGGCGGCTGCGGCGTTTCACTGCTAATTCCTACCATTTTCACGGTGAACCTCTCCTGGCTTACGCTGCTCTTCGCCCTTGCCACGTTCTCTTACGCATCTTTCACGACCATCGCCAACGTGTTACCTTCTGACCTTTACAAAAACGAATCGGTCGCTACGGTCAGCGGCCTTAGCGGAACAGGAGCAGCACTCGGCACAATTGTTGTTTTTGAATTGGCGGGTCATCTTTCCGATGCGCGTATTGCGACCGGGACACATTTGTTCGACCCGCTCATGATCATTGCGGGAGTGATTCCGTTCGTCGGGATGATTCTCGTGCTGCTTCTGGTGAGGAATACAAAAGCTACCGATGAAGGCCTCGTTCGACGTATCTGAACGCTTCCGCCCAAGATTTTGGCAGGCGCGGCAGCAAATAGCGAGATCACTCAGGAAAGCCGACAAAATTGAGGAGGATCGGTGAAGATCACGGATGCAAAAGTATTGATTTCTTCTCCAGGCAGGAATTTCGTCACGCTGAAGGTCTACACCGATGAGGGAATCTACGGCCTCGGCGACGCGACGTTGAATGGCCGCGAGATGGCCGTCGCCGCCTATCTCTCTGAGCATTTAATTCCCTGCCTCATCGGCCGCGATCCTTTTCAATCCGAAGACATTTGGCAATATTTCTATCGCGGAGCCTACTGGCGGCGCGGCCCCGTGACAATGGCCTCGATCGGCGCCATCGACATCGCTCTTTGGGACATCAAGGGCAAAGCTCTCAATACTCCCGTCTACAACCTTCTGGGCGGCAAGAGCCGCACCGGCGTCATGGTCTACGGCCACGCCAATGGTCGCGACATTGAAGAGACCATCGATGAAGTCGGCAAGTATGCAGCTTTGGGTTACCGCGCCATCCGCGCGCAATCGGGAATCCCCGGCATTCCTTCAACGTACGGCGTCTCGAAAGGAAAATTTTATTACGAGCCGGCAGAAAAAGGGCTTCCGCCGGAGAACACATGGTCCACTGAGAAATATTTGCTCCATGTTCCAAAGCTCTTCGAACAGCTTCGACTTAAATACGGCGATGACATTCATCTCCTCCACGACGCGCATCACCGCCTCACTCCGATCGAAGCGGCCCGCCTGGGCAAGAGTCTCGAGCCCTATCACCTCTTCTGGCTCGAAGATGCCGTTACAGCAGAGCTCCAGGAAGGTTTTCGGATTGTTCGTCAGCACACCACCACGCCGCTGGCGCTGGGCGAAGTCTTCAATACGATTTGGGATGCCAAGACTGTCATCACCGAACAATTGATCGACTACATTCGCATGGCCACGGTGCACAGCGGCGGCATCACGCACCTGAAGAAAGTAGCGTCGCTCGCGGAGATGTATCATGTCCTTACCGGCTGCCACGGCGCCACCGACTTGTCGCCTGTGTCCCTCGCCGCCGCACTTCACTTCGACATCTCCGTCAATAATTTTGGAATCCAGGAATATATGCTGCACACGAAGGAAACCGATGAAGTGTTCCCTCACTCGTATTCCTTCAGCGACGGCTTTCTGCATCCGGGCGATGCGCCCGGTTTGGGTGTCGATTACAACGAAAAACTCGCGGCGACATTCCCTTACGAACGCGCGTATTTGCCCATAAATCGAAAGCTGGACGGAACGATGTTCGATTGGTAGAGCGAAGGAAAAAGCGCGGCATCTCGCGCCGAACGCAATCATCGACGGAGAAATCTCAATTCGGAGAAATAAATCATGGGGTACAGCAAGCTCGATCTGAAAGGCAAATCAGCCGTAGTCATTGGCGGCACCTCCGGCATAGGCCGCGCCATCGCCCTCGGCCTGGCGGAAGCTGGCGCCGACGTCGCACCGACATCGCGGCGCCTTGACCAAGTCGAGTCCACCGCTCGCGAAATCGAAGCACTGGGCCGCCGCTCCCTTCGCGCCACTTCGGACGTTACCGACCGCGCCTCACTGCAAGGCGTCCTCGATGCAGCCGTGAAGGACTTCGGCAAAGTCGATATCCTCGTGAACTCCGCCGGACGCACGAAGAAAGCCCCTACCATCGATTTTTCCGAAAAAGACTGGAACGACATTCTCGAAACAAATCTCACGGGAATGCTGCGCGGGTGCCAGATTTTTGGCCCCCACATGATAGAACGCCGCTACGGCAGGATCATCAATATCGCCTCGATTGGCTCTTTTCTCGGTATGCTTCAGGTGTCCGCGTACTCTGCCAGCAAAGCAGCTGTCGCTTCTCTAACGCAGTCGCTCGCGATCGAGTGGGCGCCGCATGGAATCTGCGTGAACGCCATCGCACCTGGCGTCTTCCCTACCCCGCTGAACCAAAAATTGCTCGAAGGCACCCCACGCGGCAACGAATGGCTCATGCGCACACCGATGAAACGTTTTGGAAAAGTCGAAGAGTTGGCCGGAGCGGCCATCTACCTCGCGTCCGACGCCGCCAGCTACACGACCGGCTCAGTGCTCGTTGTAGATGGAGGCATACTCGCCAGCGGCGTAAATCAGTGAACTGACGGAGCAACGCAATCGGAAGAAAAGGACTTAGGAGAGGTTTAGCGCGGGCGGTCGCTCCCTACTCGGTCTGGTGCCAGCGTGACTCTTACCTCGCGACGCGCCTTTATAGCTGAATACTGCCCATGTTTCTGCCCCAAAGAATCTAACCGTGACGATCGCACCAACCCTGTGCGCTTTCGTTCACGGTCAATAATTTGTGCTTGGAAAGTGGAGCCAACTCCGAGAATCGAACTCGGGACCCCCTCATTACGAATGAGGTGCTCTACCAGCTGAGCTAAGTTGGCCTGCAAACATTATTTCACCAAGCCGATGAGTTTGTCCAACGCGTCCCGTACGGCAAGAATGGCGCTCCATTAACGCGAAAAGGGATACATCGCCCAGCCAATCCCGACCCCGATAAGCAGGAACAAAAACAACGACCAGATGATGTATTTTACGCGGTCGCTCGTCCGGCGCCTGCTCAAAAATCCGAATGCAATGGAAATCAGCAGCGCGAAGAGCGTCATTGCCTGAAAATGGGTGAGGGTAAACCCTATCGTGGCGATCACGCCTTGCGCCCTCGCGCGGCTTCGTAAGCGTGCAACGCGGCCAGCAGATTCAACACCCCAGCCGCTGCGAGAAACCGTGTACCGTAGTCGCCTTCGGCGTGGGCGACATCCGACCCCTGTGTTTCAAGCGCTCTAGCCGCGAAATAAAACGACCCCGTGCCGAGATCGGCGACGTAGCCCAGCATTCCGAACGCGTCGCCGCCATCTGAACTGAAAACGTTGCCACGCATTCCCACGCCAAGAAATACCAACGCACCGACCGTCAGAAAGCACCCGAGCGCCCGACCCCACATTTTTTGCAAGGCATGGCCGAGCCCTGGAACAAGCCATCCGGCCACTCCAATGGCAATGGCCAAAGCTTCGTTCCCCTGCTGATGCGCAGGAGTTGTTGTGAAATCCGCCTGGGACGTTATTGGGTCCGCTGTTGTGCCCGCCGCTGTTTCTTCAGCCATTTTTCTTCCTATTTTCTCGTCGGATGAGCTGGATTTTCGTTAGGCCAGCAATGCCAAAATTTCTTTCTGGATCGCTCCGGTTACGCGCGCCTCTTTTTCGCCGATATAAACATTCACTTCGCTGCGAATCCCAAACTCAGGCAAATAGATTCCGGGCTCGATCGAGTTGCAAGTCTTCGGAATCAAATGCCGGACATCGTGCGTTTCTAGCCCGTCCATGTTGACGCCGTTGCCGTGTACCGTTTGGCCGATGTTGTGGCCGGTGCGATGGAAAAAATATTTTCCATAACCGGCCTTTTCGATCACTTTGCGCGCGGCCTTGTCCACTTGCCAACCCTGCAACGCCTTTCCCGCGGCGACGCTGGATTGAATCAACTCAACGGCTTTGTCTCGCGCTTCGCGCACAATTCCAAACACTTTCGTCATCTTCTCTGGAACTTTCGCGCCCAGATATCCAACCCAGGTGATGTCGTAGTAGACGCTGCCAGCCGCCTTCGTTTTTCCCCAGACATCCAGCAGCAGTAAATCGCCCTCGCGAATCGGAGACGCCGATTCGAGTGTGGGGCCGTAGTGCGGATCGCTTGCGTGTGGACCGACCGCAATATCCGGTCCCTGGTCCACAACGATCCCTGCCGCCTCAAATTCCTTCAGTATCCACAGTTTCAAGTCGTATTCGGTAAACGTCTTTTTTTCGCGAACGTTTTTTGCCGTAAGCTGAAAAGCCTCTCGTACCGCGCGATCAATCACCGCGCCAGCCGCCAGGTGGGATTCCAGCTGCGCTGGACTCCAGCACGCTTCGTATTTTTGCACCAGGTCCGCGGAGCTAACGACTTTCACTCCGGTACTGCGCACCAGCTCAATCGTCCCTGCGTCCACCATTGCCACGTAAGGAATCGCGTTCTTCGGCGAATATTGCATGGCGACATTCTTCGCGCGCCCAAGAAGTTTCCCGAGGTTCTTCCGCAATTCTTCCTGCCCGGCGTAAAAAAGCGTTTCGCCTGGCAACGCCGCCAGTGATTCGGTCTCAATTTTGTGCACTAACTTGCGCGGCGTCCCCTTCGCAGGAATAAAGTAATACCAACGGCGCGTGCGCATACCGGGAGGAAGTTGCAAAATCCCCTGCGCAATGGGGTCGCGTCCGCGGAAATCGTAAAACAACCAGCCATCCAGTTTCGCGGCTCGCAAGTCGCTCTGTATTCCGTTGATGTCAGCGCTCATGTTCTGATGACGTCCAATCTATTCGCCGAGTTTCATAAATGCGGTTGGTTATGCGTCGTGAGCGAGAAGCCCCAGCACTTGCTGTTTCGTCACGCCGCGAATTTCGATGCGTTTTGTGCGGCTGCGCTCACCGCCGAGAATTCTAACAGCCGACTTGGGTGTTTTCAAAAGATGCGCGAGAAATTCAACTAGCGCCTCGTTCGCCCGGTTTTCCATCGCCGGCGCTTGCAATCGGATTTTCAGCGCGCCTTCGATCACCCCGACGATTTCGTCCTTGCTCGCACGTGGCTGTACGCGAACTGCGAACGAAACCGTTCCAGCCGCAAGGTTCTCCGCGATTTCCGCAAACATCGCTCGCTCACCAAGCCCGTTCATATTGCACGGGTGCCTTGATCTTCACATCTAGAGCTTTCGCCGCCCGCCGCGGCCAATACGGATCGCGGAGCATCTCACGCGCAAGAAAAACCAGGTCCGCCTGCTCAGTCGCCAGAATCCTCTCAGCTTGGGTTGGCTCGCTGATCATTCCAACAGCCCCAGTCGCAATCCCGGCCTCCTTGCGAATTGCTTCCGCAAATCCGGTCTGGTAGCCGGGACCCAAAGGAATTTTCACCCCTGGCACAAGCCCTCCGCTTGAGGTGTCAATCAGATCCACACCCAGCGGCTTCAAATGCCGAGCCAATTCAATCGTCTGGGCCAAATCCCAGCCGCCTTCTTTCCAGTCGGTCGCGGAGACACGAACAAACAGCGGCAACCTCTGCGGCCACACTTCACGGACCGCGCGCACAACATTCAATGTTGCGCGAATTCGATTTTCAAATTTACCGCCATATTCATCCGTCCGCGTGTTCGAGAGCGGCGACAAAAATTGGTGCAGCAGGTATCCGTGCGCGGCGTGAATCTCGATAACCTCAAAGCCAGCCGCCAACGCGCGTTCCGCCGACTTGCGGAATGCCGCAACGACTTCTGCAATCTCGCCTGCAGCCAATTCGCGCGGCACGGTATATCCCGCGTCAAATGCCAGCGCACTCGGCCCAACCGGCTCCCAACCGCCATCTTGCACCGAGACGGGCTTGCCTCCAGTCCATGGCGGCGCCGTGCTTGCCTTTCTCCCAGCATGCGCCAACTGCACGCCAGGTACCGCGCCGTGCGATCGAATAAATTCGGCAATGGGCCGCCAAGACTCAACGTGCGCATCTTCGTAAATTCCAGTATCCGCCGACGAAATTCTTCCCCGCTCTTCCACGGCAGTTGCCTCAGTAAAAACCAGCGCCGCGCCGCCAATCGTCCTACTTCCCAAATGTACGAGATGCCAAGTCTGCGGATGTCCATTTTTCGCCGAGTATTCGCACATCGGCGAAACCACAATCCGGTTCTTCAACTCGATCTCTCGTATCCGAAACGGACTAAACAGCTTCATCCCTGTCCCCCGTCAAAAATCACTGCCCAATTTTCGCTGGGCCTATTGTGCCGCGCGTGCCAAACAGCGCGGTACCAACTCGCACTTCCGTCGCCCCTTCTTCAATCGCCACCTCAAAGTCGTGCGACATTCCCATCGACAGCACCGGCAACCCTCGTCCAAGTTGCTTCGCCAACTCGTCACGCAATTCCCTCAGCCGCCTAAAATGCGGCCTCGCCTCCTCCGCATTCTCCGTGAACGGCGGGATGCACATCAGCCCGGCAAGCTCCAACATAGGCAATGCGACGATCTTTTCCGCCAGCGTTGAAAGGTCTTTCACGCTGGCGCCGGTTTTCGTCTCCTCCTCCGCGATATGTACTTCGACGAGCACACGCATCTTTTCGGTTACACCAGACTCGCCCCTTGCCCGGTCCAACCGCTGCGCCAAAGAAAAATCATCCACGGAATCGATCGCATGGAAGAGCTTGGCCGCCCGCGCCGCTTTGTTGCTCTGCAAGTGCCCGATGAGATGCCAGGTCGCGTTCAAACCCTGAATCCCGCCCTGCTTCCCTTCCCACTCCTGCACGCGGTTTTCTCCAAAATGCCGCAGCCCCGCGTCATAGGCTTCGCGAATGGCTTCCGCCGGATGCGTTTTCGAAACTCCAATTAGCGTAATTTCTTCGACGGAACGTCCAGCACGCCGCGCGGCGGCAGAAATCCGTTCTTGCACCTGCAGCAGGTTTTCTCGAATCGATGTCGTCGCCATGTTCAAAATTAAATCGTAACACGCACGCCGTTGCAGCGTTGCGACTCTGCGGTTAGACTGGCCTTCGCACATGACGCAACCCGGAAAACTCATCGCCACCGAGGGCATCGACGGCAGCGGC
>Ga0210391_10005391_pt1 | contig 10543 bp, 8 predicted proteins | sample IncBWC12OmetaG_FD_160573 | JGI IMG/M metagenome (GOLD analysis project Ga0210391, IMG submission 160573) | Forest soil microbial communities from Barre Woods Harvard Forest LTER site, Petersham, Massachusetts, United States - Inc-BW-C-12-O ...
GCGAGCATGAGGCCGTGGAATTACGCGATGGTGACAACACGCGTTTTCTCGGCAAAGGCGTTCTCAAGGCCGTTGAAAACGTGAATGGCGAGATCGCCGATGCGCTGGCGAACTGGGACGCCGTCGACCAGCGCGGCCTCGACCAGAAGATGATCGAACTCGACGGCACCGAGAACAAGGGCCGGCTGGGTGCAAATGCGATCCTCGCGGTTTCCATGGCTGCGGCGCGCGCCTCCGCAAACGCATTTGCCCTGCCGCTTTATCGCTACCTCGGCGGCGCGGGCGCAAATACGCTGCCCACGCCGATGATGAACATCCTCAACGGAGGAGCGCACGCGGACAATAACGTCGACTTTCAGGAATTCATGGTGATGCCGGTGGGCGCGCCCACATTTGCCGATGCGCTGCGCTGGGGCGTGGAGGTCTTTCACACTCTTAAGGGAGTGCTCAAGAAACGAGGCTATAACACTGCCGTTGGCGATGAAGGCGGCTTTGCCCCCTCGGTGAAATCCAATGTGGAAGCCATCGAAGTCGTGCTGGAGGCGATTCAGCAGGCGGGTTACAAGCCAGGAGAGGAAATTGCAATCGCGCTCGATCCCGCGGCCAGCGAGTTCTATCAGGACGGTAAGTACGTTTTCAAGAAGTCCGACAAATCGGCGAAGAGCTCCGACGACATGGTGAAGTTCTGGGCAAAATGGGTGAATGATTACCCAATCGTTTCTCTGGAGGACGGATTGTCAGAAAACGACTGGGACGGCTGGGCGAATCTGACGAAGGAACTCGGCGGCAAGATCCAGCTCGTTGGTGACGATTTGTTCGTCACCAACGTTGAGTTCTTGCAGGAGGGAATTGACAAGAACGTTGCGAATTCGATTCTGATCAAAGTCAATCAAATCGGCACCGTCAGCGAGACGCTTGATGCAATCGACCTGGCGCGGAGAAACGGGTACACCTCGGTGATCTCGCATCGCTCGGGCGAAACCGAAGACACGTTCATCGCCGATCTCGCGGTTGCGACCGGAGCCGGGCAAATTAAGACAGGCTCGGCCTCGCGCACCGACCGTATTGCGAAGTACAACCAGTTGCTGCGGATTGAGGAAGAATTGGGCGACTCGGCAAGGTTCCTGGGGCTGAAGGCGCTGAACTATAAGGATTAACCGAGAAATCGAAGCTAAAAGGAGTCTTCCATGCGATTCAAGTCATTGCTAGGCGCGTGTGTGCTGGCTGCATCCCTTTGCTCAGCTCAAACCACCGTTTCTATTGCGCCCGACGCGGCTTCCAAAGAAGACATCAAGAAGCTTTTCGATGTCATGTTAAGCCGTGATCAGATGACCCAGATGATGCAGCAGCTTTTCACGCAGATGCAGAACATGAGCCGCGAACAGATTAAGAAAAAGCATCCGGACATCACTGACAGCGAGCTCGCTCACATGGATCGCGAGTCGGAGGACCTGATCAAGCATTTCCCTCTCGAAGAAATGCTGGACGATATGGTTCCGGTCTATCAGAAGCACTTCACAAAATCTGATATCGATGCCATGACGGCTTTTTATTCTTCACCGGCGGGGCAAAAGTTTCTCCACGAAATGCCTGTGGTTACCTCTGAAACTATGCGCGCGGTGTATCCGAGAATTCAGAAGGAAGTGGATGCTGCGATGCGACGAGCCGAGGAAAAGGCCGATGCGCCGCAGAAATGAAGCGCCGATCTCTTTAGATACGCAATCTGAGACTAGAAACCCATCGTGTCGTCGGCGGAAGGTCCGTAGGTTGCCGGCACCGGTTTTCCGTTCAGGCGCAGATACACTCCCAGTTGAGCGCGGTGATGAATCAGGTGGTTTAGGAACATTTCGCGATAGGCGAGGAATCGCGATCCTTCGAAGATGGATTTGCCCTGAAAACTTAACTTCCAGTTCTCTTTCCAGGCTTGGTCTGGAGTATTTTGCAAAGCGGCGCGCACTTTGGCCGAACCTTCATCCAGAGCCTTCACCAGTTGATCGACGGACTCGAACTGCAAAGGAGTGAAGCTGCCCTTCGAGAAGTCAAGCTCGGGTGTGGTGAGTACGGTGAGCCCAAAGCTGGGAAGCTGGGCGACGTGAGGTGCCAGTTTTCCCAACGGCATAGACTTGCTATGCGGTGCAAAATCTTTCTTGTCCGCGGGCACCCGTTCCAGGGTCGTGCGCGTGGCCTTCATTTCTGCATCAAACTCGGGAACTAGAAATTCGCTGATTGACATTGATTTATCCCTCGTGTTCATTATGAAAATTGGATTGCCGCCTAAGCTAGTAGAATTCTAATACTGATTTGAAACCGTCGCTGCTCTCCTAAATAGATTATCGGTAATTGATTACCATCAGATATGCTTCATCCTAAACCACTCGTTCTCATCATCCTCGATGGCTGGGGTTATCGCGCTGAAACCAAAGCCAACGCCATCGCGCTCGCCCGCAAGCCCACGTACGACCGCCTGCTGCGCGAATATCCCAACACGCTGATTCATACCAGTGGGCCGTTTGTCGGCCTTCCCGAAGGGCAGATGGGCAACAGCGAGGTCGGTCATCTCAACATCGGCGCGGGCCGCATCGTTCACATGGACATCACTCGCATCGACTTGATGATCCAGAACGGCGAGTTCTTCTCCCACCCGGTACTGCTCGCGGCAATGAAGCATGCACGCGTGGGCGAGCGCAGACTGCATCTCTTCGGCCTGGTCTCCGACGGAGGCGTGCACTCTCAACAGGCTCATCTCTATGCGCTGCTGAAAATGGCGAAGCAGAACGGCGTCGATCGCGTCTTCGTTCACGCTTTCATGGACGGACGCGACACTCTGCCCACCAACGGCGCAGGATATCTCGAACAACTACAGCAGAAAATGCGCGAGTACAACTCCGGCAAGATTGCTAGTGTGAACGGGCGTTACTACGCGATGGATCGCGACCGGCGCTGGGAGCGTATTTCCAAAGCTTACAACGCCATGGTTTTCGGCGACGCGGAAGGCGGAAAGTGTACCGACCCCGTGCAGGGAATGAAGGACGCCTACAACCGCGACGTGACAGATGAGTTCGTCGTGCCTTTCGTTTGCACTGATACGAAAGGCCAGCCCCTGGCGACGATCCATGATGAGGATACTTGTGTCTGCTTCAATTTCCGCGCCGACCGGGTTCGCCAGATTACACGCGCCCTCGCGCGCAACAGCGGCCTCAACGAAAAAGGCGGCAGCGATCTTCCTGGCGCGGCCGATCTCGACTCCGCGATTCCGCGCGACCGTGTTCCGAAAAATCTGCACTACGTTTGCATGACGCAGTACGACAAGAACTTCAGACTGCCTGTGGTGATTCCCGCGGAGTCGATGGCCAACATTCTGGCCAACGTAATGGGTGGTCTTAACCTGCGCAACCTGCGCGTAGCCGAGACGGAGAAATATGCGCACGTCACATACTTCTTCAACGGCGGCGTGGAGCAACCATTTCCCGGCGAAGAGCGATTGATGGTGCAGTCTCCGAAGGTCGCGACCTACGATTTGAAGCCGGAGATGAGTGCCTCCGGCGTCGCCGATGCCGTCGTGAAAGCGACTGAAGAAGGAACCTTTGACGTGGTCATTGTAAATTTCGCCAACGCCGACATGGTCGGGCACTCGGGCAAGATTGAGCCGACGGTGAAAGCAGTCGAAACTGTTGACTCGTGCCTGGGACGCATCGAAAAAGCTGTCCGCGCCAAAGGCGGCGCTATGCTGATCACTGCCGATCACGGCAACGCTGAAATGATGATCGACCCCGCAACCGGAGGTCCGCACACGGCGCACACAACCAATCCTGTGCCGTTCATCGTGGTTGCGGAAGATGCCAGGCAGTACACGCTAAAGCCGAGTGGCTCGCTGCGGGATATTTCACCTACACTGCTCGGAATGCTCACCATCGATGAGCCAAAAGAAATGACGGGACAGGATCTGCGCTTGTTTGTGAAGAACAAATAACAGCTAGCAACGCCAAATAGTCGCAGGAACAAATTAACACCTCCCTCGTGCTACAGTTTTCTGAGCAGAACCTCTCTAACCTAAGCGCATGGAACCCCAGCTCATTCTGATCCACCTCGTGCTCAAGCTGGGCGTAGCTGCGGCCGTTTCCAGCAGTCTGGTGCGCTCCAAAGAGTTCAAGTCTCTGTTGTTTCGCGAAGAGCGCAATCTACGCCAAAAGATTTATCTAGTGCTGTGCATGGCCTTGCCGATTACCATCGGCGTCTGGATCAGGTTTTCCGTCAAAAGTTTTCTCGCCGGTGATTTAAGTTTTGAGACCGTGCTTCTACTGGGCGTAATTGGCGGCCGCTGGGCGGGCGTTCTCGGGGGCATCGTGATGGCCGCACCGGCGCTGCTTCACGGGGAGTGGGCGGCGCTACCCTTCCTCGTGCTCTGCGGCTTCATCGCCGGTCAGCTGCGCACCATGGCATTGGATAAAGATGATATCTGGTCGTTCTCTCCGTTTATCGATCTCAGTATTTATCGTTTGATCCGCCGCAACCTGCCGACACCGCGCTTGTTCGATTGGCAGATCATGTTCTTCACGACCATCTTCGGTCTGCGTTTTGTCCAGAGCCAGATGGCTCGCTATTTTCCCCAATCCATCTTCAGCCTGGACAGCGGCAAGCTATGGGTCGAGGCAACCATCTATGCTGCGTCGGCGATGGCCATTGGAATTGAACTCAAAATCTTCAACAGCGTTCGCATCCAGATTAAACTCGAGGAGCAGGAGCGGCTATTGCTGCACGCCCGCATGGAAGCGCTGCAGAATCAGATCAATCCTCACTTTCTTTTCAACACCCTCAACTCGATTTCGTCTTTGGTTCGGTTCGACCCGGATACAGCTCGCGAAGTGATTACCAAACTTGCCACGATCCTGCGGCGTCTGCTGAACAGCGCCGACTCGTTCGTTCCGCTGCGCGAAGAAGTAGAATTCATCGACAACTATCTCGACATCGAAGTAGTCCGCTTCGGACGCGATAAACTTCGCGTAGTAAAGGAACTCGCACCGGCGTCACTCGATGTAATGGTGCCCAGCATGCTTTTGCAGCCGCTGGTGGAAAACTCGATCAAACACGGGCTCTCGTCCAAAGTGGAAGGCGGCAGCATCTACCTGCGCAGCCGCTTGTCTGATTCCGGCCTGGTCATTGAGGTGGAAGACGATGGCGTCGGCATTGCAACCAGGCAACTCGTCGAGTCGACGAATTCGCGAGGCGCCGGAATCGGCATGGCCAACATCTCCGAACGGCTCCAGGTTTTGTATGGAGATACTGCGAGCATGACCATCGACAGCCGCGAAGGGAAGGGAACTCTGGTCCGCATCCGCTTGCCGTTGTTGCAGGCCATGGGTGCGGTTCCGGAGAGTTTCTATGAAGAACGTTCAAGCACACGGCGGTAAAACTCCTCGTATTGCGGAACGATCTTGCTGGAGCAAAAGCGAGCCTTTGCGACAGCACGAGCCGCTTTGCCCATGGAGCGCAGCCTGCTTTCATCGTTCAAGAGTTCGATTGCGTAACGCGCCATCGTGTCCACATCTCCCACGTCAGCCATATAGCCGCTACTGCCATGTTCAATGACTTCCGGCACGCCGCCCGTGCGAGTCGCGATCGGGACCACTTCGCACGCCATCCCTTCGAGCGCGGCCAGACCGAACGATTCCAGTTCGCTCGGCATCAGCATGATGTCGGCGATTGCCAGTTTTTCCTGCACCTGGTCCTGCTTCCCCAGGAAAAGAACGTCTTCGTGAATTCCTTTTTGTACTGCCAGCCACTCCGCAACAGAACGATCGGGGCCATCACCGATCAGCAAAAGTCTGGACGGAATTTGCTTGTGCACGCGATCGAAGATCTCAACCACATCTGTAACTCGCTTGACCGGGCGAAAATTGGAGAGGTGAACTAAGAGACGTTCTCCCTTAGGGGCATACTCGGCGCGAAGTTCCACGTTCTCTTTTCTGCAATAAACGTCGCAGTTGACCGAGTTGTAGATGACTTCGATTTCTTTCTTGACATCGAAGACGCGCATGGTGCGGTCGCGCAAATAATTGGAGATAGCAGTGACCCCGTCGCTCTGGTCGATGGAATAGCGGGTGATCGGCAGATACGAACGATCCAATCCCACTAGAGTGATGTCAGTACCATGCAGAGTGGTAACGAAGGGCAGCCGGCGTCCTCGCGGACCATCCGCCAACATCTGGCGCGCCAGCAATGCGCTCACCGAGTGCGGAATCGCATAGTGCACATGCAGCAGGTCGAGATCGTACAGCTGTGAGACCTCAGCCATTCGCGTCGCCAGAGCCAAATCATAGGGCGGATAGTCAAACAGAGGATACCGCGAGACTTCAACTTCGTGATAGTGAATGTTGGGCTCCGCACCTCTGAGCCGGATGGGCTGGGCGTAGGAAATGAAATGAATTTCGTGCCCGCGCTGGGCGAGTTCGAGACCCAACTCCGTGGCCACAACTCCGCTGCCGCCGTAGGTGGGATAACAGGTAATACCGATCTTCATTCGTCGAGCCCGGCCCTTCCCATCTTGCACTGCGAGGTTCTGTCATTCGATGGCAGAAAACAACAGAAGATGCAGATTCTATAGGACTGGCGCTGATTTTCGCGGAATGAAAAGTGGGTTGCGGAGACTATTCAGCAGCCTTCTGTTTGGCGATGCCAGGGTCCTGTTTGTCGAGATGGGTTTGGAATCGCTTTTTTGAATCATCCGGCAGGCCGGTAAATTCAATGCCCATACCAACTCCTGGATCTCGAGTGCGTACGGTAGCAGTGGCCGAAAGACGTTCCTGGTCGATCCAGAAATCGACTCGCAGAACGGTGGAAACAGGCAAGGGCATCGCGGTCTCAACATAACAACCGTTTCCGCTGATGTCAGTGGCATTTACCCGCATCGGCGTGTTCACCCGCTCGTCGCGGAATTCCAGCGGAAACGAAATTTTATGACGTTGAAATTTCCTGCGATTGTCGGGAGTCGGAGCGGGCAAGTTCGACCGGACTTCGGCCGGCAATTGCGATAACCAGGGGCACTCCTGGTCTGCTACCAGTTGAACTCCAACCTGCACCTTTTTGATTCCGCCGCCATCCACAACCCAAATTACTTTGCAACGAGCTTTCTTGGCCTCGTATTGAACCCCGATTACATCGCCCACCTTCAACCCTTGCTCGATGCCGCAAATGCAGGCGCCTGTAACGCTGACATTTTGGGCAACGGCATTCTGATGAAAAGGCTGATTGTTTGCGCCCATTCCCCACACACGTAGGCGCAAATCTAAGGTGGCGCGCGGGGCTGCCCCAGGGGCAGACATAGCAGAAAGGCCTCCCAAGCCTCAGTGGTCTAAGCTCAATCTAATACGATCATAACCCGCAGGAGGTTTTTCTCACCGTTACGAAGGTAATTCTAGCGACCTGCAAGATTAGCAATTTTGCTTACTGGAAGGCGGTTTTGGGGCACCAGGTCGCGATAGGAAATCAGCTCAATCTCTGAGTCCGCGAGAAGCCCCTGCACTTCCGGCATGGTCAAGACGCGCAATTCCGTCTCCCGCGAGAGCCGCAATCGAGTGTTGGTCCGCTGCAACTCTTCGTCATAGTACCCAGGATGGCAAACGAACTCCCACGTGCCTTCCGGAATAGTTGCGGCGAGATGGCGAAAGAGTTTTTCATCGAGCACACCCGTCACGACCACGCCGAGCGTGCCATCGGGAGCAGTAAACCCTTCTTGTTTTGCTGTACGGCGGAATTTACCGGCAAGAGTGCGCAAAATTCGCACTTCGGCATAACGAGTCCAAAGATTGGGACGTGCTAACAATTCGCTAGAGCGAAGCGGCCTGCGCGGACCAAACGGATTACGAACGGCATGCACTCCGCAGGCCTGTGCGGCGCGCAATAGAGGCCGCAACACAGAGGGAAATAGATGCGTGTGCTTGTGAGTGTCCACATGCGAAACGGAAATGCCAGCCGATTGGAGTTTGTGAATTTGCGCTGTAGCCTCCGCTTCGATTTCTGATGGATTCAGGCGACCGGTCAATGCGCGAGCAGCGAATATTTTCAGCGAATCTCGAAACTGGTTGCCGCCTTGCTGAGCTGCCGTAAGCGTCGGTAGTCTCTTTGCGTCGAGCAGTGATTGACCATCGATCAGCACTACATGACACCCCACACTCAAATCTGGGACAGTTTTTGCCAGCTTTACGGCTTCCTCGAATGTCGGCCCATTCGCCATCAGCGTGGATGAGGTCACGATCCCGTGCGCATGAGCCTCGACGATGGCGCGATTCACACCCGAGGTAAAGCCAAAGTCATCCGCGTTGACAATCAGACGCCGCACTGCGTCAGTCTAGCAGGATGGAATCAGATCGACGGCAACAAAAGGCCGCGCTCTAAGTTTGCTGTATTGAACACAGTTGCAAAAGTCTTCTGCTGAAGCGTGAAAGCATGTGTCAGGGAATTAGTTGACATTTCTAAGGCCGTCGCATATGCTGCCCCCGATTCGGTGAACTGACGATGAAGCTGGTCGACCTTCTCGTCAGAGGGGAATTCTACTCGCCGATTTACCCGACTTTTTAAAGTGCGCGCCCCCGCGCCGTCGGAAGCATTGGTATCTTAGATCTGTTGCCCCTGAAGCATGCCTAAGTCAATCTGATCTCCGATCCTGACTTTCATGCTGGGTTCTAGTAGAAAGTGGAGGTGATCACATGTCAAACGCGACTGGCTTACTGGCCACGTTGTTTGAGAACCGTTATAACTTTCTGGCGCCGGATTCTGGCCCGCACAAGGTTCCATACACGTGCAGCTTCCACTGGTTTCATACACCCGATGGACAACTTATCGGCCTTGATGCAGTGAGAAGTGACGATATGGACCGACGAGCTTTGCGAGTATTTGCCGTGCGTCCGGGAGGAGATATCGCATCGCTGATTCTGGAAGGTCCATCTTCGCAATGGGCACCCTTTGTTACAGATGCTCCGCCATCGTTGACTCAGGACAAGCCAGTGATCGGGCGTGGAGAAAACTGGGTCGCGGGTTCTGCTTCTGTCTCCGGTCAATCGATAAACAGCGCGTCGTTTATGTTGCAGTTGAAGGTGTTGGTTCCAGGCAAGGGAACTGGAGAATGCGGCCTTGTGTTGGCTCACATGACGGCCATGGATTACTTGAAAACAGAAGTATCCGGTTGGATTGAGCTAAACGGCACCCGGATTAATTTAGATCGCGCGATCGGATACGCCTCCACTCATTTTGGAGATTTTCTGCCCAATTATGCGGCGATTGCGAGTGTACCTCCACAAAATTCGCCGGGCGCGGGCGTTCTCGTGAATGTTACGGATTCCGATGATATCAAGCATGGCGCGGCGCTCATCGGCGATAAGTCTCTGGTGTACGGATACGGTTCAGGCTCGATTCCTCCGCTGTTCGTGACCGTCGGAAAACTTGACAAACACAACATCCCGCTGGATAGCGGACGAATCGAGTTGTCTGACATAAAATCTTTTCCACACGTCTTGTTAGATCGTCCCACCACGAGTGGAGTAGCTGATGCGACTTACGTGGCCAACAACGGTTCTACAATCTCCATTGGCCAGGTGATCCTCGACTTTCGCGGTGTGGAATATGCACCTCTAATCACGTCCTAACATCCGGAGGATAAGACCATGCCACGACTTTCTTCCAGCATTGATGGAATCAAACCGCATTACACGGTGGTCGTGGTCGGTTCCGGTTACGGCGGCGGAATCGCTGCTTCGCGCATGGCGCGGGCGGGGCAGGCCGTCTGCGTGCTGGAGCGAGGAAAAGAATTCCAGCCCGGCGAGTATCCCGACACACAACTGAGAGCCGCCGAAGAGATGCAGATGGACACCCCAGCCGCGCATGTTGGCTGCAAGACTGGGTTATACGATTTTCGCGTGAACGACGACATGAATGTGTTTCTTGGCTGTGGCCTAGGAGGGACATCTCTCGTCAATGCCAATGTCTCGCTGCGGGCGGAGCCTAGAATTTTTGCCGATGCAGTTTGGCCGGAAGCTATTCGGGCCGAAGCCGCTGCCATCGCCCATCCTTCTGGCGAAAAGCCGCTGCTCGAAGTTGGTTACGAGCTGGCGGAGCAGATGCTGCAGCCTCAACCCTACCCGGAAAATTATCCACCGCTTCCGAAGCTTGAGGCGCAAGCCGAGTCCGCCAAGGGCCTCAATGCCTGCTTTTATCGTCCGCCAATAAATGTAACTTTTGAGGACCGAATAAATTTTGCGGGCGTGCAGCAACACAAGTGCACGAATTGCGGTGACTGCGTTTCTGGTTGCAACTATGGCGCAAAAAACACCGTTCTCATGAACTACCTGCCGGACGCAAAAAATCATGGAGCCGAGATTTTCACCCAGACCAGCATTCGCTATATCGAACGCAGTGGAGATAAGTGGGTTGTGCATTTCAACCTTCTCGGCGACGATCGCGAAGAATTTAATGCGCCCCCTCTGTTTGTAACCGCGGATATTGTCGTCTTGTCCGCCGGTACTTTGGGCAGCACCGAAATTCTTCTACGCTC
>Ga0210391_10005392_pt1 | contig 10543 bp, 13 predicted proteins | sample IncBWC12OmetaG_FD_160573 | JGI IMG/M metagenome (GOLD analysis project Ga0210391, IMG submission 160573) | Forest soil microbial communities from Barre Woods Harvard Forest LTER site, Petersham, Massachusetts, United States - Inc-BW-C-12-O ...
CGAGAATCACGCCTACCAGTCCCCACGCCGCCCACTGCCACCGCACCTCAAACGCACCGCGCAGCAAAGTGAACTCGCCGACGAAGCCGCCCAACAGCGGCAGGCCCAGCGAACTCAGCGTCACAATCATGTAGACCGCCGCGAAGTTTGGCATCGGCGTCGCAAGCCCGCCAAACTCCGAAATTAGCCGCGTGTGCCGCCGTTCGTACAAAATTCCCACCAGCAAAAACAACGCGCCCGTCGCAAGCCCGTGGTTCAGTTGCTGCAAAATGCTGCCGGAAATTCCCAGCGGCGTTAACGCGAAAATTCCCAGCGTGCACAATCCCATGTGGCTCACCGACGAATACGCGATCAGCCGCTTCATGTCCTTCTGCATCAGGCACACCAGCGCTCCGTACACGATCGCAATCAGCGAGAGAATCACCATCGTGCCGCGGTACGAATTCGTCGCGTACGGAAACATCGGCACTGAAATCCGCAGGAAGCCGTACGTCCCCATCTTCAGCAGCACGCCCGCCAGCAGCACCGACGCAGCCGTCGGCGCTTCTGTGTGCGCGTCCGGCAACCAGGTGTGGAACGGGAACATCGGCACCTTCACCGCAAACGCCACAAAAAATCCCCAGAACAGCCACTTCTGCAGGCGCAGTGTGTCCGCCCCGAACGGCGCGTCCAGAATCGCGCGCATGTCGAACGTCCCGCGCGCGTGATACACGGCCAGAATCGCCAGCAGCATCACCACCGAGCCGGCCAGCGTATAGAGGAAAAATTTGATCGCCGCGTAAACACGCCGCTCGCTTCCCCACAGCCCGATCAGGAAGTACATCGGCACGAGCATCGCTTCCCAGAAAACGTAGAACAGAACGAAGTCTAGCGAGAGAAACACGCCCAGCATGCCCGTCTGCAGCACCAGCAACGCAAAATAATATTCCTTCTCTCGCTCGCGAATCGCCGTCCACGACGACAAAATCGCCACCGCCCCCAGCACCGTCGTCAGCAACACCAGCAGCAAGCTCAGCCCGTCGAGCCCCAGCGTGTACCGCACTCCAATCGATGGAATCCAGCTGTGGTCGCTCACAAACTGAAACCGCGGCGCCTCAGGGCCGACGCGGTAGCGCCAGATCAGCGGCAGCGACACCAGCACTCCCAGCACGCCGAAAACGTTCGCGACGAGCCGCTGCGTCTCCGCCTTCTCGCGCGGAATACATAAAATCACCAGCGCGCCAACCAGCGGCGTGAACAGCACCACATTCAAAATGTGCGAATCCGAAAAAAGCAAATCCGTCTCCGAGGCCCTTCTACATCATCGCCACGTAAATCGCGTCGTCACCGAATCGCATGCGCCGCAAAATGATGCGCCAGGTAAAAGTAGTACCCAAGAAATCCGACCAGCCCCATCACAATGAACAGCATGTAGGCCTGCACGCGCCCGGTCTGCACGTACCGCGTGACGTGGCCCACAATCTGCGCAGCCACCGCCCCCGCGCGCACCGTCCCGTCGATTCCCCACGTGTCCCACCAGCCCGACACGCGCGACGCAGCTCGCATCGCCCACGCCGTCCCGCTCACGCCCACCCCGTCGATGATGTGCCGGTCGAACGCGCCCAGCTCCAGGCTCAGCTTCTTCGTCCCGCTCACAAACACCGCGTTGTATAGCGCGTTCAGGTAGTAGCCGTGCCACACCGCTTCGTGGAAACGCCCGAGCCGCAGACCAATCTTTGCCGGCAGCTCCGTCCGGCGCACATACAAATACCACGCCAGAAAAATTCCCAGCGCCACAAACAGCTCGGAGAGCACCATCAAACTAAACTGCCCGCCCAGCGACCCTGGCCCGTGCATCGGCGCGACGCGCCCCGCGTTCGGCGTCCCGATCACCGGCTCGAGAAAATGCACCAGCCGGTCGCTCCCGCCGAGCGCTTCCGGCCAGCCGATCCATCCGCCCGTCACCGCCAGCACCGCTAGCGCAATCATCGGCACGAGCATCGTCCGATGTTTCGCGTGCGCCGGCACCGGCATCTCTTCATGCCCGCGCGGCTCGCCGTGAAACGCCAGAAAAATCATCCTGAACGTGTATAGCGCCGTCATCCCGGCCGTGAAATATCCGATCAGCCACACCAGCACGTTCTGCTTGTACGCGCTGCTCAGGATCAGGTCCTTGCTCAAAAATCCCGCGAACGGAAACACGCCCGAAATCGCCAGCGCTGCGATCATCGACACCCAATACGTCACCGGCAACTTCTTCGCGAGCCCGCCCATCTTCCGCAAATCCTGTTCGCCTGCGAGCGCGTGAATCACACTTCCCGCCGCCAGAAACAGCAAGCTCTTGAAGAAAGCATGCGTCATCAAATGAAAAATTCCCGCCGCGAACGCGCCTACTCCGCACGCGAGGAACATGTATCCGAGCTGCGAAATCGTCGAATACGCCAGCACCTTCTTGATGTCCGTCTGCACCACCGCCATTGACGCGGCCAACAGCGCCGTCATTGCTCCCACAATCGCGACGACCAGCAGAGCCGCCGGTGCCATAGCAAAAATCACGCTCGTCCGCGCCACGATGTAGACGCCCGCCGTCACCATCGTCGCAGCGTGAATCAACGCGCTCACCGGCGTTGGCCCTTCCATCGCGTCCGGCAGCCAGATGTACAGCGGGATCTGCGCCGATTTTCCCGTTGCCCCGGCAAATAAAAGCAGCGCGATGGCCGTGATCGCCGTGTTCCCAGCCGTGAAATGCCCTGGCGCGAGCGCCGGCGCCATATCCTCAAATCGAATCGTACCCAGCGTCGTCGACGTCAAAAATATTCCCAGCAAAAACGCCGCGTCGCCCACGCGATTCACGACGAATGCCTTCTTCGCCGCGTCCGCAGCCGCGCGCTTGTGAAAATGAAATTGATCAGCAAGTAGCTGCACAGCCCCACGCCCTCCCATCCCACAAACAGAACCGCCAGATTCGCGGCCAGCACCAGTGTCAGCATCGCGAACACAAACAGGTTCATGCAGCCGAAGTAGCGATACAGCCCGCTCTCGCCGTCCATGTACCCGATCGAATAGACGTGAAGCAAAAACCCCACGCCCGTCACGACGAGCAGCATCACCACGGACAGCGGATCGATCTGAAACGCCCACTCCGCCCCGAATCCGCTCAAGCCTCCATGCGCCGTGTGCGCCGCAGTAGCGGGCAGCCAATCAAAAACAGCCTGCACGATCGTCCGATGCCCCGACGGTAGCCCAATCAGCTGAAAATACATCCCCAACGAAAACACAAAGGCGACGAGCACGCTTCCGCAGCACGCGTACTCCATCGTCCGCCGCGACAGCCGCCGCCCCACAAACAGCATCGCGATCGCCGTCGCCAGAGGAAACAGCGGCACCAGCCATGCGTCTCGTAGAAAAAATGGAAGAGCCGTCGTCATTCGCCCGTCGCTACCACTTCAACAGGTGCATCTCGTCCGCGTGAATCGTCTTCCGGTTCCGGAAGAACGCCAAAATAATGCCCAGTCCCACCGCCGCCTCCGCCGCCGCATCCGCAATCACGAAAATCGCAAACACCTGCCCGTCCACCGAACCATACAGCCGCGAAAACGCCACCAGGTTGATGTTCACCGCGTTCAGGATCAGCTCGATCGACATCAGCATGATGATCACGTTCCGCCGCGTCAGCACACCCACCACGCCTACCGCGAAAAGTACGAGGCTCAAAAATAAATAGTGGCTGACAGGAATCATTCCGCACTCCGCTTGCCCATCACCACCGCGCCGATCATCGCCACCAGCAGCAAAATTGACGCGACCTCAAACGCCAGCATGAAATGGCTGAACAGCGCGTCCGCCACCGCCTCCGTATTCTTCGCCGCAAGCGCCGTCGGCGGCGCCGGCAGATGAAAGGTCTTGCGCCCGGCCCACAGCGCCGTCAGCACCTGCATCGCCAGCACGAACGCCAGCGCTCCCGCCACCTTCCACTGCCCGTTGAACCGCACCGCCCGCATCTCGATGTCGAGGTTCACCAGCATGATCACGAAAACAAACAGCACCATGATCCCGCCCGCATACACCAAGATCTGCACCACGAACAAAAACTCCGCCTCGAGTTGCAGAAATATCCCCGCCGTCGCCAGCAGCGTCGTCACCAGAAACACCGCCGCATGCACGATATTTTTCCGTGTGATCATCAGCGCCGACGAGCCCACCGCCAGCAGCGCGAAAAAATAAAAGAGAATGTTCGCGAGGACCATCTACTCTCCGCCCCCGTTCACCGCAGCCTCACCGGCGTCTCCCGCAGCCGAACCCTCAGCCTCGTCGCTAAAGTCCGACTCCTCCGCCGTCAGCCACGCGGCGAATCCCAGCGTCGCGAGCGTCGTCGGCACCAGCGACAAGAACGGGTTCCAATCCCATTTCTCCCGCAGCACGATCGCCACGCCCACTCCAATCACGTTCACCAGGGCCAGTGGAATCAAAAACTGCCAGCTGAGCCGCATCAACTGATCGAATCGGTAGCGCGGAAACGAAAACCGGAACCACATGAAGCAGTAAATGTACGCACCCACCTTCACCAGAAACCAGAACGCGCCGTGAACCCCCTGTCGCACCGCGTCCGAACCAAACAACGACGCCAGCAAAATCGCCGCAAACAACAGGCACTTCACCCCCGCCGCAGCCATCACGCGCTTCTGCACCCTCACCGGCTGCTCCGGCGCAAGCCGGAAGCAATACACCGCCAGCGCGATCATCGCGAGCGTCGGCACCACATCCAGCAACTCAACCGACGTCCCCGGAAAATGATCGCGATACCGCGTCAGCGGCCGCAGCCATCCGCCAAAAAACAACGTCGTCGCGACCCCCGCCACGATGATCACGTTCGCGTATTCCGCCAGAAAGTAAAGCGCCCACCGGAACCCGCTGTACTCCGTCATGTAGCCTGCGACAATTTCCGAATCCGCCTCCGGCAAATCGAACGGCGCGCGGTTCGTTTCCGCAATCGACGCCACCAAATAAATAAAAAATCCAAACGGCACGTAGAACACGAACCACACGCCCTGATCGAGCTGCGCCTGCACGATCTCCTTCATCGAAAGCGAGCCCGCCAGCAGCAGCACCGACACCAACGCCAATCCGCCCGCCACTTCATAACTCACCAGCTGCGCCGCGCTCCGCATCGCACCCAGCAGCGAGTAGTGGCTGTTCGACGACCATCCGCCCAGCACAATCCCGTAAATCCCCAGCGAACTCACCGCCACGATAAACAGCAGTCCCACGTTCAAGTCCGCGATTTGAAACGCCGGCCCAATCGGCAGCGCCGAGTACGCCACCAGCGCCACCGTAACGCTGATCACCGGCGCGAACCAAAAAATCATCCGGTCCGCGTTCATCGGGATCACGTCCTCTTTCAACACCAATTTCAAAGCGTCCGCAATCGGCTGCAGCAGACCGTGCGGTCCCACGCGCATCGGACCGAGCCGCGCTTGCATGTGCGCCATCACTTTCCGCTCGACCAGCACGATGTATCCCGCCAGCAGCGGCAGTACCAGCACGATCACCACGGCGCACAACACCGGCATCGCGATCGCGCTCACCGATTGCAAAAACGCGTGCACTAGCGGTCCACCTCACCCAACACAATGTCGATCGATCCGATGATCGCCACTACGTCCGCCACCATCGCCCCGCGCGCCATCCGATGAAACGCCTGCAAATTGAAAAACGATGGCGGCCTCACGCGCACGCGATACGGCTGAATCGTCCCGTCGCTCACAATGTAGTAGCCCAGTTCGCCCTTCGGCCCTTCGATCGAGTGATACACCTCGCCCGGCGGTGGCTTCAGCACTTTGCCGATACGCGCCATGATCGCGCCCTCGGGAATACCGTCGACCGCCTGCAAACAAATCAGCCGCGCCTGCCTCATCTCGGCAATCCGCACCAGATATCGGTCGTACGTGTCGCCGCTCTCGCGCGTCGGAACTTCAAACTGATACCGGTCGTACGCCGCATACGGCAGCGCCTTGCGCACGTCCCATTCGACGCCGCTCGCGCGCAGCACCGGCCCCGTCACGCCGAGCGCAATCGCATCGTCCGCGCTCAGCACGCCTACGCCTTTCGTCCGCCCGATCCAGATCCGGTTCTCTGTCAGCAGCGTTTCGTACTGATCGATCTTCTGCGCGAAGTCCTCGCAAAATCTCTTCACGTCGCGTTCAAACGTGTCATACGTCTCGTACTGCAATCCGCCGATGCGAAACGCGTGCGTCGTCAACCGCGCCCCGCAATACTTCTCGAAGATTTTCAGAATCTCTTCGCGCTCGCGCATTGCGTAAAAAATCGGAGTCAGCGCGCCAATGTCCAGCGCGTGCGTCCCGAGCCACAGGAGGTGGCTCGCAATCCGTTGCAGCTCCGCCAGAATCGTCCGTACCACGCGCGCCCGCGGCGGCGCCTCCGCACCCAGTAGTTTCTCCACGGCCTCGCAATATCCCAGCCCGTTCGAAACCGCCGCCACGTAATCCATCCGGTCTACGTACGGCGCAAATTGCGGATAGCTTCGGTGCTCCGCGATTTTCTCCACACCGCGGTGTAGGTAGCCGATGATGCATTCCGAATCGACTACACGCTCGCCGTCCAGCCGCAGCTTGATGCGCAGCACGCCGTGCGTCGACGGATGCTGCGGTCCCATGTTCAAAATAATTTCGTTCTCGCCGAGCACCGTCGTGTCGATCCCGTGCGCCGTCCCGAATCCCGCCGCTTCCTGTCCGGCGTTCATTGCCCGCTCTCGATTCCGAGGTGGGCGCGAACCCACTCGGTGTCCTGCTTCAAAATGTCGTAGTCCTTGCGCAACGGGTGGCCTTGCCATTCCTCCGGCAGCAGAATCCGCCTCAAGTCCGGATGCCCTTCAAACACAATTCCAAAAAGGTCGAAGCACTCGCGCTCCAGCCAGTCCGCACCGGCCCACACACTAGTCACGCTCGGCACGCTTTCGCCCACCGCAACGTGCGCCTTCAGCCGCAGCCGCTCGTTCTTCGTCATCGAATACAAATTCCAAACCACATCGAACCGCCGTCCGCGTTTCGGCCAGTCCACCGCCGTCAAATCGACGAGCATTTCGAATTTCTCGTCGTCGCGGCACGCGAGGGCAATTTCTCGCACTCGGCCGCCCTCCACCAGCACGATCGCCTGCTTACGGTCGATCGTCGCTTCGCCAATCGCATCGCCAAATCGCTCCCGCAGCCGCTGCACCAGTTCGTTGTCGAGCGGCACTGGCGCAGGCGGAGCTTCTCGTGGCGCGGACCCCGGCACTCGCCGCGCCGGCTTGGCCGGCTCAGCTTCTGCCTCAGGCTCTTTTTGGGGTGTAGGAAATTGCAGAACGTTTGACGCGCCGCGGCTCGCGTCCGGCGCGCCCTCTTCACCCGGCCGCTTATCGGGAGGATCTTCGTCGTTGCCGCGCTTCACCATCGTTGGGGCCGCACCTCAGTTCCGCGTCACGCTACGGGCGGCGCTACAGCCAATCCAGCGCACCCTTCCGGTAAAGCCAGATATACCCGACGAGCAAGATGCCCAAAAACACGAGCATCGTCTCCAGCCCATACAGTCCCAACTGGCTGAACCGGATCGCCCATGGAAAAAGGAAAACGGTCTCCACGTCGAAAACCACAAACAGGATTGCGATGATGTAGAACCGCGTCGAATACCGGCCGCGCGCGCTGCCTTCGATCGGGTTGCCAGATTCGTACGCTTCCAGCTTCGCGCCCTTCCCCGTCGATTCCGGCCGCACACGCTTCGCCGCAATCAGCGTGACGATAGGAAACGCCGCGGCGAGAACGGCAAATATCAGTATCGGAATGTACTGTGCCGGCATTGTCGTTCCACGGCGAATGCTAGCACAGCGATATAGGGCGCACTATACGGAATCCCACGCATTGTGCGCGATTGTACGGCGAAGAAGAGTCGGCCGGCGCGAATTCAGTCGTGCCGCGCGCCGGGTAACACCGAAGCCGCTATCGGTTGAGCGAGCTCATCAGCGCAACCACGTCCGCGGACATTTCCTCGATTCCATCACGAATCTCGTTCAGTTCGCTCATCAGATCGTGGCTCAATTCAGCCAGCATTTCAGTCTCGGAAACCGGCGTGGCTAGTAGAGCAGGCACAATCCGCGAATCGATACTGCGGCCCGAAAGACAAACCTCGGCGAGATGGTGCGCGATGTTCCCGACGGACTCCTCACGGAGCGTTCCCAAAGAGCCCAATTTGTTCGAAATTCGACTAGAAAGGTCGGCAATCTGCCGAATGAGCTGCTTGTCGGTTTCATTGAGTTGCTTCGACATCTGCTGTCAGTCCTAGTTACCGCTCGCGCGCGAAACCATCAATCGTGCCGCGCGCCGTGCAGCACCGAAACTGCGTGCGGCAGCAAATACGCGATCACGTCCAGCGATTCCACCGAGCCTCGTGGGCTTCCCGGAAGGTTAATGATGAACGTCTTCGCGCGAATTCCGGCTGCCGCTCGCGAAAGCGTCGCGCGATGATTTTTCTTCAGGCCTTCGGCGCGCATCTGCTCCGCGAATCCCGGCACCAATCTCTCGCACACCGCCGTCGTCGCTTCCGGCGTCGTGTCTCGAGGGCTCACTCCCGTTCCACCGGTCGTCAGAATCACGTCCACGTCGCCAGCATCCGCTGCCGCGCGCAAAAACGCTTCAATACCATTGCGATCGTCCGAAACCACCGCCGTCTTCACGATCGTCCATCCCAGATGCGTGCAGTACGCCACCACAGCCGGGCCCGAGCGGTCCTCGGTCGTCCCTGCCGACACGGAATCGCTCACCGTCAGTACGGCGACGCGCAAAGGTTGTGCGGGATTAGCTTTCGGTGACTGCTGCATCTTCGTCGGCGCTGTCGCGCTGGCCTTCGTCCATCAGTCGAAGGCCTTCCATCAGAAGACCGGTCGTAGTGCGCGTGATTGTGTCGCGCGTTGGTGCTTGGTTGAAATCGATTTCGAACTCGCCATCCGCCCAGCGAATCGCCTGATACACGGCGTCTTCGCCTTCAATCGAGCCGAACTTCGCGTCCTTGCACTGCCCCGCCGAGAAATACAAATCCGCCGTCTCGTCGCCTCGCCGGATTGAGAGCTGGCACGACTTCTGCCCCATCTCGAGCGACTGCATCAGGTCCATGATGCTCATCTCTTCCAGGCGCCCCTGCACCACGCCCGGCCGCACCTGACGTTTTTGCATCTTCTCGAGGTGCACGCGATCGACGACCATCTTCGCGCGCTTCACCAGGTCCTTCACGAAAAAAGGCTTCGCGATGAACTCTTCCACCCCTTCCGTGATCGGCCGCAGCTTTTCTTCGATGTCGCCGCGGCTCGCCAGGAAAATAAACGGAATCATGCGCGTCTGTTGCCGCCCGCGGATTTTTTCGTACAGCTGGCGCCCGTCGAGGCCGGGCATGCGGTAGTCGCAGAGAATCAGATCCGGTGGGTCATCCACAATCTTCAGAAGCGCGTCGCCGCCGTCCGCCGCGGCTCGCGCATCGCAATGCGGCATCAAACTCTTCATCAAGAGGTCGAGGATCAGCGCGTTATCGTCAACCACCAGGACTTTTACGTCTTTTATCCCCGTCATGTCCCTTGCCCGCGTTTCCGTGCTGCGCGCTCGTACGTCCCGCTGCGACCGCCCGACTTCTTCGCGACGTAGATGTCCTCGATCGTGATACCCCGCTCGATCGATTTGCACATGTCGTAGATCGTCAGAGCTGCAACGGATGCCGCCATCAAGGCCTCCATTTCAACGCCGGTTGGGCCGGTAACCGTCGCCTCGGAGGTGACCTCAATTCCATTCTTGCATAGCTGGGCACGCACATCTACGTGCGTTAAGGGCAGTGGATGACAAAGTGGTATCAGCTCGGAAGTGCGCTTGGCAGCGGCAATTCCCGCGATTCTGGCTATTTCGAGGGGATTTCCCTTGGGAGATTTCAGCGTCCGGATCGCTTTCAGCGTCGCGGGCTTCATCCGCAAAAATGCGCGCGCCTTGGCCGTTCGCGCCGTAAGTGGCTTGGCCGAGACGTCCACCATAGCCACACGGCCGTCAGCGTCGTAATGGGAAAGCTTCGGTGCGGGTTTCTTCGCCATCAGCTTGAATGAGTCTGGAGCGTGCGAGGTCGCCCTTCAGGGCGCTGTAATATAGACTCTCGAGTCTGTGCCCGACCCACTCTAAGTGGGTGGCGGGTTGAGCCATTTCTCCCGCTCAACGAAATTCGCCTCACATCACAGCAGAAACGTCGCACGGACTTCAGTCCGTGGCACAGGCATTCGTGCCTGTGCGCACCTCACATTTTGTGAGGTGCGGGTTTAGCCATCGCTCCAGAACCACAAACTCCACACTCAAGACCAAACATTCGTTGGGGTGCTTTGTGTGGCATAGACACTCGTCTGTGTGCCTTTCGGCAGCCCAGCTCAAATCCCAATCTCGCGCTGCGCTAAAACGTCCCGCGGCGCAGCAGCACTCGCGCGTTCTCGCCCGCAGCGTACTGCAATTTCGATTCGTGTACGACCAAATTCGAATTCCCGCGTACCACC
>Ga0210391_10005393_pt1 | contig 10541 bp, 11 predicted proteins | sample IncBWC12OmetaG_FD_160573 | JGI IMG/M metagenome (GOLD analysis project Ga0210391, IMG submission 160573) | Forest soil microbial communities from Barre Woods Harvard Forest LTER site, Petersham, Massachusetts, United States - Inc-BW-C-12-O ...
CTTGGCGTTGCGATGGCCATGGGAGTCTTGGCTGGCGTTCTCTCGATCGTTCCTCCGCTCGCGTTTCGCATCATCATCAACGACGTGCTCATCCCGGCGCGGGGACACGCTCCCGACTTACGGGCGCTCTATCTGGCCTTGGGCCTGACGTCGGTCGCGCTCGTGCTGGGGAATGCCGCTATCTACGGCCAGACCTATATGACGGCCTGGAGCGGCCAGAACTTGGTGGCACGCCTGCGCGTCCGGCTCTTCGCGCGCTTGCTGAACTTGCCGCTCGGTGAGTTTGCAAAGTGGCGGCCCGGAGAGCTGATCGCACGGTTCTCCACCGACCTTCAAATGATGATCGACGCCGTGAGCGTCTCGGTCCCGCAACTCGTCGTCGCGTTGGCGACCTTCATCTCGTCGTTCGCCACGATGATCTATCTCGATTGGCTTTTGACGCTGTCGCTGGTGCTCGTCGCCCCGATCGTCTCGTTTGCCGTGTCCAACTTTCAGCGGCTGATCTCGGCGAGCACCCATCTCGCGCAGCGACGGATCGCGGATCTCACGTCGAACCTCTCAGAAATTCTGCAAGGCCAGCGAGTCGTTAAATCGTTTGGGCGAGAGGAGTTCGAAGTCGACCGCTTTCGCACCCGAAACGACGATTTCTTCGGCGCGTACATGAAGCTGACGCAGTTCATTCAGACCCAGCCGTTGGTCGTCTCGACGATCATGGTGGCCGCGGTCGTCGCGATCATGTGGCTCTCGGTGCGCGAGGTCTTGGTCGGGCGGCTCGATACCGGTCGCGTCTTCATGTTTTGGGGGCTGCTCGTGAACTTGATGAACCCGATGAATCGCGTGGCGGCGTTCTTTGGGGACATCAGTAAGGCGATCGTCGGCGCCGGACGCGTCTTCGAGCTGCTGGACCTTCCCGTCGAGGTACGCGATCCTCCAAATGCAATCGCGATGCCCAGCGTTCGCGGCCAGCTCGATTACGTTGACGTTACGTTCCGCTACGGAGCGGACGAACCGCCCGCCCTCAATCACATCAACGCCTCGATTGCAGCGGGGGAGATCGTTGCGCTCGTCGGTCCGTCGGGCGCCGGCAAGACCACGATCGTAAACTTGGTTCCGCGCTTTTACCAGCCGCAGGAAGGCAGCGTCCGGCTCGACGGCGTCGACATCGCGGACGTACGGCTCTCCGACTTGCGCCGCGCGATTGCAATCGTGCCGCAAGACGTTCAGCTCTTCCGCGGCTCGATTCTGGAAAACATCCGTTACGGGCGTCTCGAGGCCACCGACGAAGAAGTTTTTGCCGCGGCCCGCGATGCGAACGTCGAAGAGTACGTCCGCGCCTTTCCCGACGGTTATGCCACCGAGGTCGGCGAGCGGGGCATGCGGCTTTCCGGCGGCGAGCGCCAGCGGATCGCCATTGCGCGCGCGGTGCTGCGGAATCCGCGGATCCTGATCCTCGACGAGGCTACCAGCTCGCTGGACACTCACTCTGAGGCTCTGATCGAGGAGGCCCTCGATCGCTTATTGCCGGGACGCACGACCCTAATGATTGCCCACCGGCTTTCGACGGTCCGCAGGGCGCACAAGGTACTCTACATCGAGGCCGGCCGCGTCATTGAGGTCGGGACGCACGACGAGCTGCTGGCCAAGGGCGGTCACTACGCTCGCCTGCATGCGGCGCAGTTTTCGCTTCGGGCGCCTTAACGAAAGGTCCGCGGCCTGAGGACCCAAAACTATGGATGCGAAAAAAAGCAACTGAGGTTAATATAGTTAACCTCCCAGAAAGGAAATCCAGTTGAACCAGGGATTCACCGTATGGCTCACCGGTCTTTCCGGTGCCGGCAAGAGTACTATTGCGGAACGGCTCGGGCCGGAGCTGACCGCTCGCGGCTGCAACGTCGAAGTGCTCGACGGCGACGAAGTCCGAACCCATCTTTCTAAGGGACTCGGATTTAGCCGAGAAGACCGCGATATCAATATCGGTCGAATCTCGTTCGTCGCCTCGCTGCTCGTCAAGCACGGCGCCGCCGTGATCACCGCCGCCATTTCCCCGTACGCGCTGGCAAGGGCCGAGGCGCGTCAGCGCATTGGCAGCGACCAATTCGTTGAAGTCTACGTGCGCTGTTCGTTAAACGAGCTGACTCGCCGCGACGTCAAAGGGCTTTATGCCAAAGCGATCGCCGGCGAGATCCAACACTTCACCGGCGTCTCCGATCCGTACGAAGCCCCCGAGAATCCCGACGTGATCGTCGACAGCGAACTCGAAGCGGTAGAGCAAAGCGTCGCGAAGATCTTTGCCGAACTCGAACGGCGCGGTTTTGTTCCGGCCGGTGCGAAGGTGGCGTCATGATCGCACCACACGGCGGCAAGCTCGTCAATCGAACCGCAGATTCTCCCGAAGCCGAGCGCGCGTTGCGCGAGGAGAGCAAAGGACTTCGTCGCCTTACGCTTACCGGCCGAGAACTCAACGATCTTGCCCTGATCGCCAACGGCGCGCTCAGTCCGCTCGAAGGCTTCATGTCGCGCAAGGACTACGAGAGCGTCGTCGAGACAATGCGCCTGGCGAACGGATTGGCGTGGAGCATTCCGGTGGTTTTGGGAGAGACTCGCGAAGAGGCGCCCAGTGTGGGCTCGCGCGTCGCACTCTACGACGGTGAAGGGACCCTTCGCGGCGTCATGGACGTCGAGGAGGTCTTCGACTACGATAAGCAGCGCGAAGCGCGCAACGTCTATTTAACCGAAGAGGAGAAGCACCCGGGCGTGGCCGCGCTCTACGAGCGCAAAGACGTGCTGGTAGCCGGCCCGGTCACGGTGCTGGCGACGCAACGCGATCCCGAGAACCTGTCGCCCAGCGAATGCCGCGCCGAGTTCGAGCGTCGCGGCTGGAAGACGATCGTCGGCTTTCAGACGCGCAACCCGGTTCACCGCGCTCACGAGTACATTCAGAAATGTGCGATGGAGATTGTCGACGGGCTGTTGCTTCACCCGCTCGTGGGCGAGACGAAGAGCGACGACATTCCCGCCGACGTGCGCATGCGCTGTTACCGGGCGCTGATCGAGAACTATTATCCGTCCAACCGCGTCCAGCTGAGCACGCTCAAGGCGGCGATGCGTTACGCGGGTCCGCGCGAAGCGATCTTTCACGCGATCATGCGTAAGAACCACGGTTGTACGCACTTCATCGTGGGCCGCGATCATGCCGGCGTCGGAAGCTACTACGGCACGTACGACGCGCAGAAGATGTTCGACAACTTCACGCCCGAAGAGTTGGGCATCATCCCGCTCAAGTTCGAGAATAGCTTCTACTGCACGCGCTGTGAAGGGATGGGCTCGCAGAAGACGTGCAGCCACGATCCGACGCACCACGTGGCGCTCAGCGGCACGCAAGTACGCGAGATGCTGCGCGCCGGTCAGCTTCCTCCGCAGGAGTTCTCGCGGCCGGAGGTTGCGCAGATCCTGATCGAAGCGTCGCGCGAACCCGCTAAGGCATAGGGGTTAAGCGGCATTCTGGGGAGCGGGTGCACGGCGCTGGTGGAGCGCGAAACGGTTACCTTCGGGATCGCTCGCAAAGCACGTCATGCATGCGGGAAACTCGTGCACCTCGCTTACCTCGACGCCGGTGGCCTTGAGGCGTTCGCGCATGGCGCCGATGTCGTCGACTTCGAATGCCGCGCCGGTCGAAGCGCCGGGTTGAAATCCCAGACCTTCGCCGTTGCCGATTCCGAAGGTCGTGCTTCCAACGTTGAACTCGACCCAATGATCGCCGAAGGAGTCGCCGGCTTGCAGACCGAGTACGTCGCGATAAAAGTCGCGGGCCCGCGGCACGTCTCGCACGGAATAGGCAAAGAACGCGATATCCTTGATCATGTAGCTCCTTCCGAGGCGCTACGGAATTCCGTGCGGCGCGTGCGGCTACCTTTCGGCGCAGGCGCGTCAGTCGAGCCGCGCGAAGCACGGCGCCAAGCCAAGGAGGGCGGCGATGCTGGTGCTCAGCCGTAAAGTCAATCAATCGATTATGATCGGCGACGCGATTCGCGTCATCGTCGTGGGGTTCGACGGCGACCAGGTGAAGCTTGGGATCGAGGCGCCGCGCGAAGTTCCGGTGCACCGTTTCGAGGTTTTCCAAGAGATCCAACGCATCGGTTCTTCGGAGGGCGCGCCGAGCGCCGCGGGGGACGGGGACAGCCTCCGGAGCTCATAGAATGTTAAGAGAAGTCTCTGGAATGGCCTTACTTACGGGAGCTTTACTTCTTGAATCTTAGCTACGTCGTCGTTGGGTTCATCGTTGGCGCCTGCACCGCGTACAGCGGCGTCGGCGCCGGCGCGATCACGACGCCGCTACTGATCTTCCTCGGCGTCACGACATCGAAGGCAATCGGATCCGACCTGCTTTTTGCATTAGGTACGCGGCTCGTTGCGATGATCGCGCACGTTCAGAAACGGACGGTGCAGGTCTCGGTGCTCTGGCGTCTCTCCCTTGGCGGATTTCCGGCGGCCATTATTGGTGTGATCCTCAGCGCGCAGTTGCACAAGATGCTCGATATCCACCAGCTGGAGAGCATTTTGCGGCTGGCCGTTGCTGCGGCGCTGATGGTATCTGCGGCTGGGATCATCTTTAACAGGCGGCTCGCGCGCGATCAAACGAGCGAAACGGCCACCGAACTTCCAACGCTGCGCCTTGCCGCGATCGGGTTCTTCGTGGGACTCACGGTCAGCATCACCTCGATCGGCGCCGGTTCGCTAACGCTGCCGTTACTGCTGCTGGCCGCACCGGTCGTGGCGTTGCGCCGTCTGGTCGGAACCGACCTCGCGTTTGCCGTCGTCGTGCTCGTGCCGTCTTTGATTGGCCACTGGCAACTTGGCGACGTTAATCCTTCAATTGCCGGCTCGCTGCTCCTCGGATCGATTCCCGGCGTTTTCGTTGGGTCGCATTTCGTTACACGGTTACCGGAGCGCTGGTTCCGCGGCGCTCTAGCCGGCGTGCTCGTCGTCGTCGCGCTGGCCCTATCAATTCCCGTTCACCACGCGTAGGGAAGCTAACTGGCGTTACTGTTTACGCTCCGCGCAACGAGCTCGTTTGCGCGGAAGAGGCTTTCGAACGTGCCGGCGTCGCTCCACCAGCCTTTCATAACGTCGTAGCGGAGCTCGCCGTCTTGCAGGTAGCGGTTGTTTACGTCGGTGATCTCGAATTCACCGCGCGCCGATGGCGATAGCGCGCGAATATAGTCGAAGACGTGCGCGTCGTACATATAAATGCCGGTAACCGCGTACGAGCTCTTCGGCTGTGCCGGTTTCTCTTCGATTGCAACGATGCGCTCGCCGTCGAAGACGGGTACGCCGAAGCGCCCCGGGTCGTCGACCTCTTTGAGGAGGATGCGAGCGCCGGTGCGTTGCTCGCGAAACTTGGCAACGTAGGGCGCGACGTTCTCTTGGATGATATTGTCGCCGAGCACGACCACGACCGGGCCGCCTTCGGCAAAGTGCTCGCACAGGCGCAGCGCGTCGGCGATTCCGCCTTCGCCTTCCTGATACGTATAATAGATGTCGCGAAGGCCAAACTCCGCGCCGTTGCCGAGGAGCCGGAGAAACTCGCCCGCCGAATTGCCGCCGGTCACGATCATGATCTCCACGATGCCCGCCGAGCAGAGCGTCTCCAGGGGATAGTAGATCATCGGCTTGTCGTAGACCGGCAGCAGATGTTTGTTCGTCACTTTCGTCAGCGGCCGTAGCCGCGTGCCCAGGCCGCCCGCCAAGATGATCCCCTTGGGAGCTCTGGGCGCGTCAGGCCGGGGCATGCGCGCCTTTCAACGGTCGCCACCACGCTTCGTTGGCGCGGTACCAGGCGATCGTGCCGGCAATTCCTTCGTCGAAGCCCACCTGCGGTCGCCACCCCAGCGAGTGCAGCCGCGAGCTGTCGAGCGCGTACCGGCGGTCGTGTCCCAACCTGTCGGTGACGTGCGCGACGTGGCGTTCCATCGAACGCCCGCACGCGCCGACGAGCATCCGGGTCAGCTCGAGGTTGGTCAGCGACGATCCGCCTCCGGCGTTGTAGACGCTGCCGGCCGCGCCGTGCTCGAGGACGTGCAGCACCGCGCGAGCGTGATCTTCGACGTAGAGCCAGTTCCGAATTTGTAAGCCGTCGCCGTAGACGGGTACGCTCCGGTCGTCGAGCAGGTTGGTAATGAAGAGCGGAACGATTTTTTCGGGATACTGATTGGGGCCGTAGGTGTTGCTTCCGCGGGTGATGACGACGGAGACGCCATAAGTTGCGTGATAGGCCAGCGCCAGCAAGTCGGCGGCAGCCTTACTGGCAGCATATGGGCTTCGCGGCCGCAGTGGGTCGCTCTCGACGGACTCGCCGTGGGCGACCTCGCCGTAAACCTCGTCGGTCGAGACCTGCACGAGTCGCGCGGCTCGGCCCTGCCGCACTGCTTCGAGCAGGACCTGCGTGCCCAAGGTGTCGGTGCGCAGGAAGGCCTCGGGATCGTCGATCGAGCGGTCGACGTGGGTCTCGGCCGCAAAATTTACGACGGCGTCGGCCTTGTTGCCGATTGCCTCGTGCACGGCTGCCGGATCGCAGATGTCGCCCCGCAGAAAGCGGTAACGAGGCGCTTGCTCGAGGTCGGAGAGGTTCGCCGGGTTTCCGGCGTAGGTCATGGCGTCGAGATTGACGATCTCGAGGCCCGGGCGCTCGTTGAGCGCAAGGCGAATGAAGTGCGAGCCGATAAAGCCCAGACCCCCCGTAACCACCCAGCGCATGCCGCGGCGCTTTCGGTTCGGGGGCGAAGGGAGCCTGGCCCGAGCGAGCATAGCGAGCCGGCGGGCGGGCGTGCTATAATCGCGCGGCTGTCCCTTACTTCACCTCGCAGGGAGGCGGGGTGTTCATGACTCCATCGAGGTCCGCCAGCGCAGGATGGGCGGCGGACGGGAGCCAGAAAGGTTAACCTATGACCGTCGTCACCATGCGCGAGCTCTTGGAGGCGGGCGTCCACTTCGGCCACCAAACCCGTCGCTGGAACCCGAAGATGAAGCCGTACATCTTTCAAGAGCGTAACGGCATTTACATAATCGACCTCGCGCTTACCGTACAGAAGCTTCGAGAGACCTACGAAGCCGTCAGGCAACTCGCTCGCGCGGGAAAAGTGATTCTCTTCGTCGGGACGAAGAAGCAGGCCGCCGAAGTCGTGCGCGAAGAGGCCGAGCGTGCCGGCACGTTCTTCGTCAATCAGCGCTGGTTGGGGGGCACCCTCACCAACTTTGCAACGATTCAAAAACGCATCGCCCGCCTGCGCGAACTCGAGAACATGAAGCTTCAGGGCGACTTCGAACGGCTGCCGAAAAAAGAAGTTGCCACTCTGCAGGACGAGATGAACCGGCTCGAGCGCTTTCTCGGCGGCATCAAGGATATGCACCGGCTGCCCGACGCGCTCTTCATCGTCGATCCGAAGAAGGAACGGATCGCCGTTTTGGAAGCGCGCAAACTCAAGATTCCGATTATCGCGGTGATCGACACCAATTGCGATCCCGACGAGATCGACTATCCCATCCCCGGCAACGACGATGCGATCCGCGCCGTGAAGCTGATGGTCGGCAAGATCGCCGATGCGATCATCGAGGGGAAGACCGAGAGCGAGAGCGCGTACGATCAAGTCGAATACGAAGCCGCACCGGAGGCGCTCGAAGACGAGGCTCCCGTAACGATGGCGGAGGCGGGGCTTTGATTTCCTATCAACCCAAAGCCGAAGAAATAAAAGCGCTGCGCGAAGCGACCAGCGCGCCGATGATGGACTGCCGCAAAGCGCTGCTCGATGCCGCCGGCGATGTGGACGCGGCCAAAACGCTGCTGCTCGAGCGTGGCGCCGCACAGGCCGCCAAGAAGGCCGAACGGGTGGCCGACGAAGGCCTCGTCACCAGCTACGTGCATTCCGGCGGGAAGATCGGAGTCTTGGTCGAGGTCAACAGCGAAACCGATTTCGTGGCTCGCAATCCGCGCTTTTCGGAGCTCTCTCGCGACATCGCGATGCATATCGCCGCGATGTCGCCGCAGTATCTCGATCGCGAGAGCGTCCCGAGCGAGATCGTGGATCGCTTGCGCGAGGAGTTCGCGGCCGGCGTACCGTCGGGAAAGTCCGCCGAAGTCGGCGAGAAGATCGTTGCCGGCAAGCTGAACAAATGGTTTGAAGAGCACTGCCTGCTCGACCAGACCTTCGTGAAGGACGATAGCGTGACCGTCGGAGACTTGATCCATCGTTCGATCGGGGCGCTCGGCGAGCGAATTCGAGTCCGGCGTTTCGCCAGATACGCCCTCGGTGATTGAACGCGACCGGCCGCGATACTCTCGCGTGCTGCTGAAGATTTCAGGTGAGGCATTCGCCGGCAGTTCGAGCAGCGTTGACGTCACCACGACGCACGCGATGGCGGCGCAGATTGCCGACGTAAGCCGCGACGGCGTCTCCGTGGCGATCGTCGTTGGCGGAGGCAACATCTGGCGTGGAAAGGTGCACGAAGAGGCGGGCATGGATCGCCCTACCGCCGATTACATGGGAATGCTGGCGACCGTGATTAACGCCCTGGCGTTGCAGGACGCGCTGGAGCGCATGGGTGTGGCGTCGCGCGTTCAAACCGCGATCGCGATGCACCAGATCGCCGAGCCGTATATTCGGCGGCGCGCGATTCGTCATTTGGAGAAGGGGCGGGTCGTCATTTTCGCGGGTGGAACCGGCAACCCGTACTTCACCACCGACACGACGGCGGCACTGCGGGCGGTGGAAGTCGACGCCGAAGCGATCCTCAAGGCGACCAAGGTCGACGGTATCTACTCCGCCGATCCGAAGAAAGATCCGCTGGCCACGCGCTTCGAACGCCTCGACTATATGGACGTGTTACAGCTCGGACTGGAGGTGATGGACTCGACCTCCATGGCGCTGTGCATGGATAACTCGGTACCGGTCATCGTCTTCGACATGGCGGTTCCCGGAAATATTCGCCGCGTCATCTGGGGTGATGCGATCGGAACCTACGTGGGGCGGCAGACCGCGCCGGTCGGCGCAAGGAGCGTGTGAGCGATGGCGACCAGCGATTTTAAAGAGATCGAATCCAAGATGCACAAATGCGTGGAGGCGACTCGCGGCGAGTTCGCGGCAATTCGCACCGGCCGCGCGTCGCCGGCACTGCTCGATCGTCTCGTGGTAGAGGCGTACGGTCAGCCGGCGCCGCTCAAACAGGTCGCCGGAGTCTCGATCCCGGATTCGCGCACCCTGATGATCACGGCATGGGACAAGGGCGTCGTTTCGGAGATTCGCAAAGCGATCGAAAAAAGCGATCTAGGCCTGACGCCCAACGTCGACGGCACCGCTATTCGCCTCGTGATACCTCCTTTAAACGAAGAGCGTCGCCGCGACCTCGCGAAGCTGGTCAAGAAGAAGGGCGAGGACGGCCGAATCGCCGTTCGCAACGTGCGGCACCACGCCCACGACGAGCTAAAGAACGAGCTAAAGTCGCATTCGATCACCGAAGACGAAAATAAGCGGATGCAAGACACTCTTCAGAAGCTTACGGACAAGTACGTCAAAGAGATCGATGGCCTGGTCGTGGCCAAAGAAAAAGAGATCATGGAAGTGTGACCGAGGAGCTGATACTCGTTCCGGAGGTGCAAGCGCGGCGCGCGCTGCGCAATCACGCTCTACGCCTGCACGTGCTCGCTCCTCACGGGGCGTGGCTGGGCTGTGGGGCTTTACGCGTCCTTCGCTTGAAGATACTCGAGGACCAGTCGGCAGAAATCGTCGCCGGCTACGAGTCCTATCGGCCTCTATGACGACGTCGTTGGCCGAGGCGCGCACCGCGGCGCTGGGTTCGGATTCCGTGCCGCGTCACGTAGCCATCATCATGGACGGCAATCGCCGCTGGGCTAAATCGCGAGGTCTCCCCGCGATCGAGGGGCATCGTCGCGGCATGGTGGCGCTTCGCCACGTGACGCGGGCTGCCAGCGATTTCGGCATCCGCGTGCTCACCGTCTACGGCTTCTCGACGGAAAACTGGAATCGCTCCGCCAACGAGATCTCGTTGCTCTTCGAGTTGTGCGTTGCGTTCGCGCGCAACGAGCTGCTCGAGCTTCAGCGCAACGGCGTGCGCGTGCGCGTCATCGGCGAGTGGGAGTCGCTCCCTTCCGCCCCGCGCGCCGCGCTTGCCGATCTGCAGGCGCAAACCGCCGCGAACACCGGTCTGCTGCTCAATCTGGCGGTGAACTATAGCTCGCATGCCGAGCTTCTGGGCGCGGTCCGGGCCATCGCGCAGGACGTTGCCTCGGGAAACCTGGCGCCCGACGCGATCGACGAGAACGCCATCCGGCGCTACCTTTATACGGCGGACCTGCCGGAGCTCGACCTGCTGATTCGAGCCGGCGGCGAGCGGCGGCTTTCAAACTTTCTTCTGTACCAAGCGGCATACGCCGAGCTCGTGATGTGTGACGTTTATTGGCCGGACTTCTCGAAGGACGATCTCGCGCGAGCGCTCGTGGAGTTTGCGCAGCGAGCGACGGTTCGGCGGGA
>Ga0210391_10005394_pt1 | contig 10540 bp, 10 predicted proteins | sample IncBWC12OmetaG_FD_160573 | JGI IMG/M metagenome (GOLD analysis project Ga0210391, IMG submission 160573) | Forest soil microbial communities from Barre Woods Harvard Forest LTER site, Petersham, Massachusetts, United States - Inc-BW-C-12-O ...
TGGTGGGGAACTCGGCATTAGCGAGATCACGGTAAAGGCACATCGCGGGCAGGTAATGCAGAAGATGAAAGCCGATTCTCTCGCCGAACTGGTAAAAATGGCAGCCAAGCTTCATATTGCGCAAGCATCGGCCGCCTCACCTGCTGCAATCGAGTGAGGATCCGTGCTATCAGCTTCGCCCTGACCGCACTGCCTCGACGTATGCGGCCGAACGGGTGAGGAGCATTGGGCAGCACGATCCCGAGTTCCTGCAGCCGGCCCTCCGCTCTAACTAGCCGCGTGGCTTCGGGCTTACCATTTGCCGTTGTGGGCACCGCCGTCCACGTGCAGCACCTCCCCAGTGATCTGGTGCGATTCGGTGAGATAAACCACTGCACTTGCAATTTCCTCCGCAGTGGAAATCGTGCCCATCGGCGACAAGGTCTTCAGGAAATCCTTCGGATCGTCTTTGTGAAGGGGAGTATCGACTTGTCCAGGAGCAACGCAATTGAAGCGGATGTGCTCCTTGGAATACTCAGCGGCCAGGTTGCGTGACATGGCCTCGATGCCGCCCTTCGTCATCATCGGTAAGGACACCGTGAATCCAGCGATGGGATTTTCAACCAGCGACGTTGTGATGGACACAACACTTCCACCCGACTTCTGAGCGAGCATCTGCTTGACCACGAGCTGTGTAATGTAGACGTAGCCTTCGAGATTCGTCGAGACAAGGGCACGGAAATCGTCAGCACTGTAATCAGTAAAAGGCTTCGCCGAGAAGATGCCAGCGTTGTTAACCACAACATCAATCGAGCCAAACTTCTGAATAGCGGCGTCGACCACTTTTTGAGCTGTAACAGCCTGGCCAATGTCTCCGTCGATTAGCGCAAGGTTTGGAGATGGCGTTAGTCCTGCCTGAGTAATCTTTCGCGAAGTTGCGACAACGGAATATCCACGATCCAAGAACGCTCGAACAACAGCAGCTCCGATACCTTGCGAGCCACCCGTTACGATAACTGTCCCTTTGCTTGACATAATTGCTCCTTTCGAAATCATGGACCTTAAAACCTATATACCTAGTTTCATCGTACGAGGATACCCATATTGAGCCCAGTAATCTCCTGGCTCTTCCGAGGAATAGATAATTCGCGTAACGGCCTTCACATTCAGTGACTCCAGCGCACCAGGCTATGGGGCCCTTTAACGGCGAGCACGCTTAGCCGAGCGGATAACGTGCTCGTCGGGTCCAGCTGATGATGGAGTACGAAAGGGTTCCCGCCTTTAAACCTCAACTGGATGGTTTAGTGGGACGCCGCAGGAATGAAGAGAAAGACCTTGTCCGTCGCTAGTGCTCCGTCCTGAAGCTTCTGAGTCGCCGCGTAGACGACATCGCCCTCGCTAAAGGTGACCTTTCCGGGTGCGACTTCAGTGACCGCGACATTCGGCGGTACGGAGATAGTTTGGGAGCCGTCCTGATAGCGAACCACAAGCGTCGTACCGCTGCCCTTCTGAACTGTTCCGTTCGTCATACGCGATTGCGATACGGAAGGGCTTGAGACTGAGCCATTGGTCATTCTGTTGTGGGTGGTTGCACCTGGAGGGTCTGTCAGAACGCTACCCTCCGCCGCCCCACTCAGTTCCGCGGGAAATATGAAGATCTGCTTCGCCACCTGCTTCCCGTCAGCCTGCTCAGTCGACGCGACACCGATATAAGACGTCGCTGTGACATGACTCAAATCGGAGGGCATCTGTTTATAGGTTGTGAGTGGCTGCCGGACTACGATGTGGACCGCGCCTGAACTTGTCATGACATCGAGCGAACCGCCCGAAAATGACTGGAGCTTCCCTATCACACCGGAAATCGGAGGGGCGGCTTTCGTCTGGGCCAAGACTGTACATGGCACTGCCAGCGCAGTCAGCAAAGCGGCATAAACGAGATGTTGTAGCGGATGCTTCACTATGATGTCCTTTCAAAACATGATCTAGGCGAACTTTGAAATTGATCTGCCGAGCACTGCTAATTGCTCGCAAAGCTGTAGGAACTGATTGCCGCGGACGACTAGGCGAGCTTGGTGCCTATGATTTCCAGCTGCTGAATCGCTGGAGCCTCAGCGAGTAGATGAGGAGCCTGCGCCATGAGCGCTTTGGCAATAGGTCCGTTGAGATGTGCTTGGCGTCCTGCTTCATCTGCGAAAGCATCGAAGATGGCGAAACTTCCAGCTCCGAGCCGAAATGCAAGCCACAAGGGGGTTGTCGTCTCCCGGTTAGCAAGCTCCAAGCCCTGCATCAAGAACGCTGCGAGTTCCTCTTCCTTGCCCGGCTTTGCTTCCAAACGTACGAAAAGGCCAACTGTAATCACTTCATCGCTCCTATCGCCATAAATGGCTATGTCTGAATCTAGGCGCTGTTGGGCGATTTAACTATTGGCAAAACTGCCAGATTTCGTATCATATGTGCCATGCGCGTCTTTGTACTTGCACTCGACGGGGTCTTCGATCTGGGGCTGTCGGCCATTCTCGACGCATTCCAGACCGCGAACGAATTGATAGAAATGGCTGAACTTGCCGTTCCACAGTTTGAAGTCAAGGTCGTAGGTATGCGAAAGACGGTTCGAACGGCACATGGCCTGAAGGTTCCGATTCATGCAGCGGGAAAACAAAAGCCTGATTACGTCATTGTCCCGGCAATCGCGTGCAAGACTCTCGACACTCTGAACGCAGCTCTAGCCAGGCGTGACGTACGCGATGCTGCTCAGGCACTTCGAAAGTGGGCAAACGAGGGCGCAAAGTTGAGTGCTGCTTGTGCCGGAACCTTTGTGCTGGCTGAGTCAGGCCTGCTCAATCAGCAGCGTGCAACTACCACTTGGTGGCTGGCGCCCGTGTTTCGCCAACGATACCCTCAGGTGTTCCTGGACGAGTCGGACATGGTGGTCAAGTCAGGTAACGTTGTGACCGCCGGAGCTGCTCTCGGCCATATGGATCTCGTCTTATGGCTGATACGTAGCGTCAGCCCCGAACTCGCCTCGCTCACAGGGAAATATCTCATTGTCGATTCCAGGCCTTCTCAGACTGCTTATGCCCTTACCGATCACCTAGTTCACTCGGACCCGGTTGTGCAGCTCTTTGAACGCTGGGCGCGCGGCAGGCTCGCACGCGGATTTTCCCTCGACCATGCCGCCAAGGCCGTAGGCGCAAGCAAAAGGACGCTCACCCGGAGGCTACAGAGCGTGCTTGGGAAATCTCCGATGGGGTATTTTCAAAGCCTGCGCGTTGAACGCGCGGTGCATCTCTTGAAGACCACCAAAGCAAGTGTCGAAGAGATTGCCGGAAAAGTCGGGTACAAGGATGGTGGAACCTTGCGACTCCTTTTGCGGCGGCGGCTGAATCTAGGAGTGAAGGAAATAAGGAGAGCTTCCTGAACTGGCGGCGTATATCGATGAGACGACCGGCCTGGCGCCGATGTCTTCCCTCTGGCATTCGGCTGGACCTTGATGCCATGGTCTACTGGATAAGACGAAGACAGCACCAGAAACTGGGCATGCGATCGCAGGCAAGAGTCCAAATGACTTGGATGAGTACCGCGAAAACCAGGCCGGTTTCGCACATTTCAAAATCAACAGCCTTGAGTTTCTCTGCACTTGAAACTTAATGGCGGAGAGGGAGGGATTCGAACCCCCGATACCCTTTCGGGTATGCCGGTTTTCAAGACCGGAGCCATCAACCACTCGGCCACCTCTCCGTTACTACGTTTACTACACTCGGCTCTCAACCTGTTGATTTCATGTGGGAGCAAAAGGTCTTCAAAACGCCTGTTTCCAATCGCTCACACATCCCTCCAGGCGGAAACAGCAAGTCTTTCCATTGTAAAGCCAATCTTTGGTTTCGCAGCCGGGTAGGCGGCGTATCCGCCGTCAACCATGCGATCATCTGGAGACAGGGTCTGGGCCGTTCGTCTCCGGTTACACACTTTATTAACGTAAATAATTGTGAGTTGCCGGATTTCCGCTGAGCAACGGAGCTAGAATTCGCCTAACTATGACCCCAGCCCAAGCTCTATCCATCGATACGATCTGGCAACAGTGGGAACGGCGCATCGTCAACGCTCGCTTCCCTCTGCTGCAATACCTGGGCGGATCCAGACACAGCGCGTTCTACCTGACGGAGTTTTCCGGTGCCAAGGCCGCGCTCAAACTAATACCGGCGGGCACGCCACGCACTGCGGCCCAGATTGCCTGCTGGAAGATCGCCGCGCGTCTGTCGCACCCCAATCTGCTCAAGATCCTCGACGCCGGCCTCTGGCACGCCGACCAGGATCAGGACATGTACTTCGCGGTCATGGAGTATTGCGACGAGAGCCTCGCCGGCGTGCTGCGCCAGCGGCAGATCACCGCCGCCGAAGCGCGCGAGATACTTACTCCAACGCTCAGCGTGCTGAAGTACCTTCACAGCCAAGGACTGCTGCACGGACAGATCAAGCCGGCACACCTGCTGGCCAACGGCGATCAACTGAAGCTCTCCTGCGACACTATTCACCGCAACGGCGAAGGGCATCCTTCGGCCATCGAGAGCCCGTATGACGCGCCCGAGAAAGCGTCAGGGACCATCTCACTTACCGGCGACGTGTGGTCACTGGGGATCACGCTGTTCGAGGCTTTCACCGGACATCTGCCGGGGGCAGACAGAAATGGCGACGCCAAGGCGGCGGAGAAACTGCCGGCGCCATTCGACGCAATCGTGGCCGGCTGCATGGCACGCGACCGCGAGCAACGGTTGTCGTTGAGCGCCATTCGCGCGTTGCTGGACAAGCCTGTGCCGAAAAGCGTTTCCGAAGCCAAGCCCGATGCAGATGCCGCCAAGAACACGAATGTCATCGTTTTGCCTGCGGCCGCTGTTCGTTCGGAAGTGAGTTCGCCTTCAAGAATGGAAGTCATACGGCCGAATCCGTCGCCTCCGAAAATCGAAACTCCAGCGCGGCCGACATCGGCAAAACCTGAGCTGTCGCTCCGGGAACTCACGCCGAAGCCGTTCGTGGCCGGCATCGTGCTTCTGTGCATAATCGCCATCGCGATCGGCATTCGTCTTACTCGAAAACCTGCGGCTGCCACCCCCGCAGCTTCTGTGAAAGTCGCCGCGACTGCAGAAGTTGCACCTCCCGCGCACACAACCGCAGCGCAAGCAGCGCCGCCAAAGTCCAGTGGCGCTGTGCTGCACCAGGTCATGCCTGAGATCACTGGACAGGCGCAGAGCACGATCCAGGGAACGGTGAAGGTCGGCGTGCGCGTCACGGTCGATCCGCGAGGCCAGGTTACTCGCGCAGCCCTGAACGGCCGGAGCCCGAGCGTTTACTTCGGCCGCCAAACGCTGGAGGCGGCTAGGCAATGGACATTCCTGGCGCCGATTCGTGATGGCAAGCCCCAGTCCAGCGATTGGGCGCTGCGCTTCGAGTTTCGCCGAAGCGGCGCAACCGTCAGCGCACGCATGATTTCGCGTCCGTAACTCCGCTATCCGCCATCAACGAGGGGAGCCTCGGCGAGGCTCCCGGGTTCTCGACCCGCACCTTCCATTGAACAACCCTGTCTCTGTTTTGCCCATCGCATTTGCCGATTGGCGCATTTCGCGCGGTGAGTTTATTCTGAAGGTTCTTCACCATCTCACCGCAAGTCCTCATTTGCATGCCGGAATCCAGACGTCTGAAGATGTGGCGAATTCGCCTGTTGATGTTCCTGGCCGTCATCGGCCCAGGCTTCATCACGGCCAACGTCGACAACGACGCCGGCGGCATCTACACGTATTCGGCAGCAGGCGCGCAGTTTGGCTACATGCTGTTGTGGGTCATGATCCCAATGACGATCGCTCTGGTCGTCGTGCAGGAGATGTCTGCCCGCATGGGCGCGGTCACCGGTAAGGGCCTTAGCGACCTGATCCGCGAAGAATACGGTCTGCGCGTCACGTTCGTCATGATGATCGGCCTGGTAATCACGAATTTCGGCAACGTGGTGGCCGAGTTCGCCGGTATCGCCAGCAGCCTGGAGCTGTTTCATATCTCGCGCTATTACAGCGTGCCGATCTCGGCAGTCGTAGTTTGGTTGCTGGTCGTGAAGGGTTCCTACAAGAGCGTCGAGAAGGTCTTTCTGGCGGCGTCGTTCTTCTATTTCGCCTACATCATTGCCGGAGTGCTCGCCGGTCCCAGCTGGAAGGAAGCGTTCGTCGCGACATTCAAGCCGCCGCACGCCGGGCCGTTTCACGCTCCGGTCTATCTCTACATGGTGATCGGCGTAGTCGGCACGACCATCGCTCCCTGGATGCAGTTCTACTTGCAATCCAGCATCGTGGAAAAGGGGATCACGCCGCGCGAATATCGGGCCTCACGCTGGGACGTTATCCTCGGTTGCCTATTCACTGACGTGGTCGCGTGGTTCATAGTGGTGGCATGTGCCGCGACGCTGTATATGCATGGCGTGCGGCAAATTCGCGATGCCGCTGACGCCGCGCAGGCTCTACGACCGCTGGCCGGTGAGTACGCTTACATCCTGTTCGCCGCCGGCCTTTTCAACGCTTCCTTGTTCGCCGCCTCGATCCTCCCGATTTCAACCGCCTACACCGTTTGTGAAGGACTGGGCTTCGAGTCGGGTGTGGGTCACAAGTTCAGCGAAGCCAAGGTTTTCTACTGGCTCTACACCCTGCTGCTTATCGCAGGCGGAGGAGTCATTCTTCTGCCGAACATTCCCGTTGTGAAGATCATCATTCTGTCGCAGGTGGTGAATGGCATTGTCCTGCCCTTCGTGCTGATCTTCATGCTGCTTCTGGTAAACAAGAGCGAACTGATGGGCCAATACATCAACGGTACGTGGTTTAATGTCATTGCCTGGGCAACAACGGTGATCATGATTGGCCTGACGGTGGCGTGGTTCGTTACGGGAGGATGGAGCGGCGGCTAGAGTAGCTCGCCGTCGGCAATCTGTTGGACCAGCTTGCGGTCGGCGTCGAGGAAGTCGAGCTTCGGCAGCTCGCTGCGCGGTACCCAGCGAATCTCGCGAAAAATGCGGTTCTGCAGTTCGCCGTCATAACGTTCCACGACAAAAAAATGGAGTTCGACGGCGTTGCCGTTATGGTAGCGGTGTTGCACCTGGGCAACCTTGGCGCCGATGTCGGCCTTTACGCCCAGCTCTTCTTCCAACTCACGCACTAGGGCTTCCGAGGCGTTCTCGCCGGGTTCGATTTTGCCGCCGGGAAATTCCCATTTCAGCGGCAACGCCTGGTACTCCGTTCTCTGGCAACAGAGGATCTCCCCGCCACGCACCATCAGCGCCGCCACCACTTGCTTCATCATAGGTTTGTTTTGAGATACAGGGCCCTTACGTCGTCTTCTCCAGATACTGGCCCACCAGGCGCGCGCAATGCTCGACGAGTTGGCGATCATCGGCCGTGAACGCAGCCGGAGTGTGACTGTCGATGTCCAGCTCTCCGACCACTTCCCCCTTCACGCGAATGGGCACTACGATTTCCGACTTTGTCTCGATAGAACATGCCAGGTAGCGCGGGTCGCTGGCGACGTCGTCAACAATGACCGTGTGACCGGTTGCCGCTGCGGCTCCGCAGATACCCTGATTCAACGGGATTCGCGTGTGCGGGGTAACCGCGCCGACATAAGGGCCGAGCACCAAAAACGGCGGCTCCCCTACGCCATTCTTCTCAATCATGTAGAAACCTACCCAATTGTAGTGCGGTAGCCTTTCCTGCAGCCGACCCACAATGACGCTCATCAGATCGTCGACGCTGCCAGAGGCTTCGGCCAGCGTGGTCAGTTCCTTAGCAAGCTCCTGCTGCTTCGTCATGCCGTTCCTTTTCTATCATAAGTTCGAGTACTACGTTGTGGGAGGCGGGAAGGCGGCGGTTAGCCGTTAGCTATTTGTCGTATCCCTTTCGGCTTCTCGAATAGATCCGGATGCAGCGCCCAGGCGATGGCGTTCAACCCGCCCAAGAGGCTGCTCGACGGCGTATTCAGCAGCTCGTCGTTGATGCAGAAGACGCGTCTCGTCTTGGCGGCTGGAAGCTGCTCCCACCCTCTTTGCCGAATGATCTTTTCCAGCGGCACCCGGTCTCCAGCTCCGCACCAGGCGGCAAGAATGACGTCCGGCCGCGCTGCTGCCACTTGCTCCTGGGTGGTGGTCTTGCCAGGTTCTCCGATAAATTCGCCGCCCGCGGCTTCCACCAACTCCGCTACCCATGGTTGCGAGGCGATGATCGGCTTGCCCCACTCTTCGCAGAAGACCTGTGGCCTTCCGGCTTTCTCCGCCAGCTTTCTCACCTCTTCAATTCTGCCTTGTATACCTGCCACGAGACTTTCACCCGCCTCAGACGCCCCCATAACTCCGGCGATCGCCGCGATATCCGTATAGAGGTCAGCCAGCGTCCGCGGGGACAGTCCCAGAAAGCGCACGCCAGCCTTCAGGATCTCCGCCACTGCCTCAAGCTGATAGGGGACGGACGCCAACACCAGGTCGGGACGCGCCGCGAGAATCTGCTCGGCCTGTGCAGTCCATGAATCGGAGACGATAAGGCGCGAGCCAGCTACGATCTCCGGGCAGACATCTGCGCAGTAACGCGTACACGCGATTACGTTCTCCAACAATCCCAGGTCGCGAAGAGTTACCGTCGCGCTCGGCTGGAGGGAAACAATCCGCTTCGGAGTGTGGCTGCTCGTCGGCAAGGCTCTTCGATTATACGGAGCGGCTGCTCTGCGAAACAGTCTGGGGACGGGCCCGCAGGCGGATGATCGCCGCCCACACAGCCAGCACCGCCAGGATGAGCATCTCCGGCTCAATGGGATGGCGGTAGCGCGGTTGCGGGAATGTGATGTAGTACATCAGCGGATAAAAGATCAGCAGCGTGGTGAAGAGGAACGCGCCCGGCATGTGCCTCCTGATCGTGACCACCAGCCCCGCCATCGCCAGCGTCGATAGTAAGACGCTCATGAAGTTCTTGATTCCCTCAAAGCCCCGATGCGGCATATCAGCCCAGAAGAACAAGAACCTCCGGCAGGTTAGAACGCAGAATCTTCCGGGATGCTGCGCGATCCATTTCTCGGCCATGCGCCTCTGCTGGGTCATGAATTCCGATTCTCCCAACTTCTTGTACTGCGCCATGATGGTGGGATTTTCATAGGTGTAAATCTGCACCCACCAGCCCTCAGCCATGGGATTATTCCCGGCGCGCAGATTCATGCCAAATGCATTGCGCAGCAGCAGCGGATCGTCGAACGCATAATAGTTCCGCGCCAGCCACGGCGTCAGAGTCAGCCAGAACGCCACCGCCCCCAACAATACGGGCATAACGAAACCTTGACGGCGCCGCTGCAGTTGCCACAGCAACCAACAGCCGGCAAACGGCAGCCAAGCTAGACAAGAGGGATTCGTTAGCCCCGCCACGCCCCAAAGCAATCCATAGCCACACCAGGAAAGCAACCGGCTGTCGGATTCCATGCGCAGAGTGAGCAGGAACAGCGCGCTCAACAGAAATGCCGAGAGTGTCGTCTCCCAGATCCAGAACAGAGAAAAGAACAAGCTGCTAGGCAGAAACGCCCAGATCCATCCTGCCCACACTGCGACTGTCTCGTTCGAGACACGGCGGGCAATTTGATAAACCGCCCAACTTGTGAATGCCGCCACCGCGCTGTTGAATGTCAAGATCACGAATGCCGAAGGGTTGGAGAAAACCCCAAACATCCGGAAAATGGAGGCCACCAGCAGGGGGTATACCGGCGTGGTAAAGGCAGAGGGCCCGCAGTTAGGGCGAAGAATGTAGCCCTGCCCGATTGCCACATTGCGGGCGATCTCGGACATCTCGAAACCACACCACTTCTGCTCCTTGAGTTGGTAGCAATGCGAGGTCACCAGATACAGCACGCGCGCCAGCAATCCCGCGATCACCATGCACGCAGGCGAATGAAGCCATCGGAGTAGAAGTTGCCGCATCGGCAAGCCGGTCGCTGCAACTCTCGGTCGTGAAGCCGATTGTTTGGCCCATGCTTCACAGCAAATGGCCGAGAGCGGGTGCGCTGGGCAGCGCACAGACGTCAATCCACGGCGCGAGTTCTTACGTTGGGAGCGTAGATAGAACGGGAAGACTCGTCGCCGAAGTACCAGCTTGGTAGAACGCGCCTATTCTGCGGGATGCGGTCTCAGATCGTCAGTGATGTTGGCAAAATAAGTTGGGTGAAGTTTCAAAATGGACTGGATTCGTGCGTGAGCAGGTCTGGCGGACTACGCCATGCAAATAAAAAGGGTGCGATTGCCGCACCCTCATGTCCAGGATTTGTCGCCGCTCGTTACTTCTGGCTGTCCTGGAAGCGCTTGTTCACTTCGTTCCAGTTCACCACGTTCCACCACTCCTTCAGGTAGTCGCCGCGGCGATTCTGATACTTCAGGTAGTAAGCGTGCTCCCACACGTCGTTGCCCATAATGGGGTAGAAGCCCTGGCTCATGGGATTGTCCTGGTTCGGCGAGCTGATGACCTGCAGTTTGCCGCCGTTATCGCGGACCAGCCAGGACCAGCCGCTGCCA
>Ga0210391_10005397_pt1 | contig 10539 bp, 8 predicted proteins | sample IncBWC12OmetaG_FD_160573 | JGI IMG/M metagenome (GOLD analysis project Ga0210391, IMG submission 160573) | Forest soil microbial communities from Barre Woods Harvard Forest LTER site, Petersham, Massachusetts, United States - Inc-BW-C-12-O ...
GCAAAGAATGCGCAGAATCCGAAAGTGATAAAGGCGGGGATCAAAAATATCGTGGGCTGGCTGAGGTCTCTGCGCCGGCCGGGCAACCGCAAGCGAGGTTGATCGCATCGGTGTCTCAAGGAGCAATGTGGTACTGCCACATACCAACCGGTTCGTATGCCTGGACAGTCAGCATCGCGATCGGGCGAATGCTTCAAACTACATCCCGAAAAAAGGAGAATGAACAATGACAATGACAAGGACCGCAGTGTCGCGAAGGAATCTGCTCGCTACGGGGGCCTGCGCGCTAGCTGGTGCCGTGAGCCTGCCGGGACCCGCAAGAGCCAGAGCATCGGGAGGACCGAACTTAACGACCGAGGAGGTAGTCCGGAAGTGGTATGCAGGCTGGGGGCAGAAAGAGTGGGGCCCACTGGACAGCCTGCTCGCCGATGACTTCACCTTTTCAAGCGCGGCCGGCGACGACCACATCAGCAAGAGCGCTTTCAAAAAGCAATGCTGGGAGACACAGATCAATTTCATTGGGCATTTTGACCTGGAGCGAGTCGCCACTGGCCCGGATGATGCTTTTGTGAAGTATCTTTGCTACACCACGAACGGTAAATCGCTCCGGAACGTCGAGTACCTCCGAATCAAGAACGGAAAGTTGCAATCGATTGAGTGTTATTTCGGCGCGCAATCCAGCTTTCCGTCAGCAGTGAGCACTGGGCAGCAGTGACCTACGGGCCTGGAAGGTGAGGCGTGGGGTGCCGATCTGCCGAAATCACGGCTGATGCTGAATCCACAATTCAAAGGCGCTCAACCAAACGACGTGTTTGTCGTTCCCGTGGGCAGGTGGTCAGACGGATCCGCTGCTCCGGTTATGCAGGACCATTGCATTTGGAAGCAGTGCACCCGTCATCCTCAGTTCGGGTGGCAGGAAGTCGGAACGAGAGAGCCAGGGGTTCCGTCACGAGCGCCCGCGCAACTCAGGATCAGAAGACCATTGCACGTGAGATGTTTGTTCAACAAGCCGCTCACACTACTGCGGACGTTTCGGCTAGCCCACTGCGGGGAGCTACGATTTACGCCACTGAGACTAAACGGGATTACACCCGTGAATCGACAACGGCCGGGTTCTGCGACGCTACAGATACATCAATGCTTCCGGCAATCCGAGTTGCTGCTGCAAACCTCATGCGAGTCTTGCGGCAGTTGGAGGTTATAGCAAAACGACAGGCGCCACGAATCGCGTTCAAGGCAAAGGGCAGAATCCTCCTCCTGGATTTAGCAGACATATTGGCAGTGCAAGCCGAAGGTAACTACGTTTCGTTGCGAGCCCGAACTGATCCCTATTTGGTGCACGAGTCCCTCTCGTCCCTGGCGGAGAAGCTCAAACCCTACGGTTTTATTCGCATCCACCGCTCGGTCGTCGTGAATATTTCGGCGGTGGAGGAGATCCAACCTTTACCGACGGGGGAGTACAGGCTGCGTGTAAAAAGTGGGAAGGAATACTTGGTAACGCGTACATACAAACACAACCTCGGAGATCTGGCTCAGCTATGGGTGGGCTCAGAGCGGCTTTGCGGGTAACGGGCGGGCGGCGCACCCTTCCACACCACTCGATCCAACGCAGTTGAATTTCCGGTTGGCCCATCCTTCGCGCCCTTGTTTCATGCGAAGGGTGGGGGTTTAGGCGCTCCACCATCGATCGCCACAGCGAAGTACAGCCCGTCTTTTCTATCGCTTGCCCTTGTGCGTATCTCTACGAATATCCAGCGGCTGGGGAATGTATTAGCGTGAGTCGGGGCGCTTTTCGGCGCTGCCGAGGACGCGACATGGAGACTGGGGCACGGGCGAGGGCTTGGCTGGCTGCGCGCGCTTTGCGCATGTTTCGCGTACGACGAATCACCAATCGCGCTGCACCACCCGCTTATTTCTAAGCGCTAGTCGTCAATTATTAGAAATCCACCTAATCCGCTCACAACAGACGAGAAAACTTTTTCTAATCGCTCGTTTTTCGGCCGTTTCGTGCTGCAGGTGTGAATTCGCCAATCAGGAGATTGCCGTTCCCAGGAATGCGCGCTGCACGGATACTACCCTTCGAACCGACACTGTCGGGTCTCAGGACGAATCGCCCTGCGGGGCGGTTCGCGAATCACAGTTCACGCGACACGTGCCGCTCATTACTGGCCACTGCGCAAATCAATCGCTAGCGAAACACAATCGAAAGCCCATGCGAACGATTGAAAATAAACAACAGCAACCCAAATCAATCGCTGGTTTTTGTCGTGCTTTTCTCGATTCCAAAGCCAAAGCCGCCCACTCCCGCAAGCCGGAAATGGCCGCTGGCCAGAACGAGCGTTTGGCCTGTCGGCCAAATGCGGAGCTCTAAGTTTCGTCAGTTGCTCGAGCCCTTCACCTCATCGCGCTTGATCTCGATGGGAAAGGGGAACGAAGATATTCCGGCACCGCTCACGATGAGCGAGTAGTGGCCGGGGGTTACTTCGGGATTAGGCGTGAAGTCAACGGTTTCGATTCCGTCTTCACCGACGGAAATCTTGCTCCAGTTCGATGTCCGGGCGTACAGGACGTCGCCGTGCGAGTCCACCATGCGAATGATCGGATAGTTGGAATCCATCTGGTCGTCGTCGCCGTAGGCAGCGCCCGACGATTGCCCGTCGATCTGCAAGCCGGTGAGCCGGAACTTGCCGCCACCCACATAGTTGACGTTGAAAATGATTGGCCGCAAGAACGGATTGGGCCCGTCGTCCGAGGTGTAAACCCAAAGCTGCGAGCTGCTATCGGAGAACAGCAGCTGGCCTGTGGGAAGAATCAACATGCGCGTGGGATAGGAACCTTCGAATGGGAGGTTGGCATCTGGCAGGGTCGAAGTAATCTGGTGAATCGAATTCCTCAGCGGATCGAACTCAAACAGCTCCGTGGGATTGCTGAAGGTGCCGCCCCAACTGATCGCATCGCCGCTGGTCGTTTGTGTCGCCGGACTGCTGATGGTCACCTGTGACGGGGAGTCCACACTCGCAATATAGGCCCCGCCAGGGATTCCTGTGCCGCTCACACTCCAGAAAACCTGGAAGATGGCCGTCGAGGGAATGCCGGTAATCACGGGCGAGCTGACGGTGATGTTTCCCGAAGACGTGACTTGAGAGGCGCCCGCGTCGGCCGCAAAGATCACATGGCCGTTGGGCAGGATGGCTCCGGGGGCGTCGTCGGCGCCAAATGGGGATGCGATCCCGTTTAGCGTACCGCTGATGTCCGGTCCGGCTTCCCAGGTATTCCAAATAGGATTGTAGAGTGCGGTATGCTGCGAGGCGCCAATTTCGAGGACTCGCCCGTCCTGTAGCCGGAGTGATGGGCCCAGTTCGTAGCCCAGGTTCGGGCTGCTTAACTGAGGAATCGTACCTTGGGCAGTGCCATCGGAGGGGCTGATGCTGCGCCAGTTTCCGGTCTTGGGATTGTACTTCTCGGCGTAGCTGCCATTTGTGGCGATGCTCTGGAACAGGTCGTAGGCGACGATCGTGCCCTCGCTGGTTCTCGTCCAGCCTTCTTCATCGCTCGACTCCGCCGGGTACACCTTTGTTCCTGAGGGACGCCAGGCGTTCCTGGCAACGTCGTATATGTAAGTGTCAGCGTTGACCAGGTCGCCCACGAGGATTCTTCCTCGCGACAGGAGGCTAGAGGGGTCGTCGCCCAGGCAGCCAGTAAGTTGATAGTACTCATTGAACGTAACGACATCGGCGGTAAGTGTCTGCGACGCGGGTGCGGAGATTGTGATCTGCGTCGACGAATCCACGCTCACGATTGTCGCCGGGAATGCGATCCCATTACCGAATACTTGCTCACCCACAGTAAGCCCGGTTGTGTATGGATAAATCCCGGTTATCTGTGCGCTGCCGCTCGTGGTGTTGCCGGAGACATAATAGAGGAAAGGGCAGTTGGGCTGATTCGGGTACGGGGCAATTACGGTCCACGCATCGGCGAGCGGGTCATAAATCTCGCCCGTGTTCGACCAGTTCGGCAGCAGGCCGGGCCCGCTGTACTCCCCGCCGGCGACAAAGAGCCTGCCATCGGTCAAGATTTGGGAGGCGAAATAGAGCCGGGCAACGGGTTCCGAGGCTAGCGTGCGCCATGTGCCGTTGACGTAGCTGCCTTTCGCGTCCGGCGTCAACTTCATCCAGCTCTGGCCGTCATATGACTGAACCAGAATTGATCCGTCGGTACCTTGAATCATGATTTGAATGCCATTGGGGCCCGATAGTGATTGGTTGGTCAGCGGTGTCCATGGAGAGACAGGATTGCTTGTGGAACTCGCACGTTTAACGGCGGCACGTGATTGGGACTGAGCCGACGGCTGTGCGGGCGCGTGCTGGGGTAAATCGAAGGGGTGCGGGAGAGGCTTGAGTCGATCCTGGGCAGACACGAACTGGGGCCGAGCGATCAACATAAGTACCAGAACTCCCAAGACTGCCAAGACTCTTGTCATCTGCGATTTCATGTCAGCTCTCCTTCTCACCCTCGAATTGCGGAACTTGTGTTGTCGACGAATGCTGAGACAGGAAGTTCGCGCATCGTCACGACCAGATTCTGAATCACCGTTGGGGCCCGAGGAAATGGCGGGCACGATACTTTAAAACCTCGCCTAAGTCAACGCTGAGAGTTGAGCTGAGAGTGGAGGTCCGAACACGGGGAGGACGCAGACTGAGGATCGTATCAAACGTCTGATCGAAGGATACAGTTCGTGATCCAGTTTTCCAAATTGCGCAGTTACTTAGGTGCGAAACAAACTGAATTGGCGATGGCCAAAATTCCGGATGGACTGGGGACAATTGGGAAGTGAGTCAAAACTGTCTTTGCAAACTGAGCCGCCGCCTGCGACGCCGGCTCGCTCTCTTTTGACCTCATCAGACTTGTCGGAGATTCCGTGCACAACTAATATAGCTCGGGCTACTCGGGATGAGGTGATCCATGAAGCGTCTTGCAGGAATGATGATCGTCGTGATGGGGATGTTGCTGGGCGCGCAAACGATTGCCGCGCAGGACTGGTCTCAGCCTTGGGCGCGGGAGCGAATCGAAAAATCACCGCGTCACAGCGAGTGGGTCACGGTGAAACACGATGGCCGAAACGTGGAGACGCTGGTGGTCTACCCCGAATCGAAAGACAAGCGTCCCGTGGTGCTGGTGATTCACGAAATCTTCGGACTAAGCGACTGGGCGCAGGAGCTCGCAGACGAAGTGGCCGCGGCGGGTTATATAGCCGTCGCGCCGGACCTGCTGAGCGGTATGGCGCCGAACGGCGGACGAACGAAAGATTTTCCTACTGGCGTTAGCGAGGCCATTAGCAAGTTGAATCCCGATCAGGTGACTGCGGACCTGAACGCCGCAGCGGACTACGGCCTGAAGCTGCCCGCCGCGAACGGCAAACTGTACGTCGTAGGATTCTGCTGGGGCGGCGCACAGAGCTTCCGCTTCGCAACAACCCGCGGCGATCTTTCCGCTGCTTTTATTTTCTACGGCGCGCCGCCCAGCAAAGAGGCGATGTCGCAAATCAAGGCGCCCGTCTACGGCTTCTACGCCGGGAACGACGCCCGCATCGGCGCCACAATTGCAGACACCATCTCCGCGATGAAAGCGGCGGGCAAAACCTACGAGCCCGTGACCTATGACGGCGCCGGTCACGGATTCATGCGCGCCGGCGAAGCGCCCGACGCCAGTGACGCCAACAAAAAAGCGCGCGATGACGCTTGGAAACGCTGGAAGAGCCTGCTCGCTCCGTGATCTCTTCGCAGTAACACCTTCGGCAGATCAAAACCTCTTTTTGAGATCGGTCCAGATAACTGTTGAGCATTCGAACGTCAATACCACGGCCGACGATCACGCACATATTTCGCAGGAGACAGAACGTGAGACAGCGCGTATCTCGGAACGGGCAATCTACGGCGATCTGTTTCCTAGTTGTTTCTCGTTTGGGAGTGGGAACATAACTGCGGCAGCGAACTGAGCGGGCAGGGTTACAGCTCGGAGTGCAACTAAAAGAAAAAAGGGCGCTTTGAGGTTTAGGCTCGCAGCGCCCATGATTGCGGGGGTTGGATTTGAACCAACAACCCCCGGGTTATGAGAATTAGGGTCTAACCCTAAAGCCTGTTGATGGCGCGTCGCTTATAACCCGAATCGGCTATTTTAGAGCCATAGGGGCCGGATTTCGGCCCCATAACGGCCCCCAAGACTGCGCACCCCGAGGATCACTTTCTGAATCCACCGGAGTGACTGCCAGAGATCTATCATGACTCCCACGCCGGGAAAGCTTCTGCTGAAGTGGATATTTGACCCGAGTTCACATGACTGCCAGGTTCCACGGGTGTCGCTCGCTTGGCGGTTTCACACAGGCGATTCACACGAGCTTGCTCGGCTACTTTTGGCAACTGTGCCTTTCATCAACGCGACTAAGCCGCTCCGTCAGGTGCACCGGATTTTCCCTGGGAACGGGTCCCCTTTTGTTGTACTTAGCGTGCATGCGAATCTGAAAAAGCCTTTTCAAGACGCGTATCGGTACTGCGCGTGACGAGCAGGAAGAATCGCCCCAAATTGACATGTCGGGTTACGCGAATCAGGAGTCAGCCAGCCGCTTCTGGGGCCGATTGCTGGCGTTGGCGATTTATCGAAAGTTACGTGGTAGCCTCTAGATGAGTCTAAAGTTTGGCAGCAGTTGACAATTTTCCGGCCAGATCACGAGCGAGGTACTCTTGCAAGACAATACGAGTTTCGGGATTGGCGGCCAGGTATCGATCGAGCGGCTCAACCTCCCATCGCACGCACCGAACAGGCTCTACCACCACGGCATCTACATCGGCTGCGACGCCACTCAAGAGAAGCGCTGAGCCCACAATGTGGCCCGCGACCAGCTCCCCGAAGACACGATCATCTCTCGCGACCCGCACTTTCCCGCGAACAATGACCGAGATTGCCTCAACGCTTTTACCACGCTCCAGCATTCGCTCACCAATTTCCAGGGTTGTCCACGCTCCGATGCTCAGAATCTGCAGGACTTTCCGAGACGGCAAATCCGGGAAGACGAGCCGGCGAATTTCCTCCTCTTCAGGCGTCAATTTAACGGGACGTCGCTCGACAAAAAGACGCCAAGACTGGAACGAATTGATCGCAGCAAAGACGCCACTCCAAATGATTGGCTCCCACAGCGGTTCCGGCTGCAGTACGAAATACGGCAGCGAGATTAACGAGGCCGCCACGGCAAACAACCTCAGCCAGAGAATGTCGCGAACGCTGTACGCTACCAACAGCAGGATGTTTGCAGCGTGTAGGAAATAGCTCGCGTTAAATAGACCCATGTTTGTAATCTCCCTCGGTGGCATGTCGAAACTTGTTCTGCTGGGGCTGGCGGAGAGGGCTGAGGCCGTACTAAGCAGCACACCTGTACCACATCGAGGGCATTATAGCGTACTCCCCGTTGTCGCAGACAGGGAGCGGTTAATTTGGTCGTCAGCCTACCTGCTTTTATCAGGCGTTATCAATACCTACTCTGCAAACGATTAACGCATTAACCATCTCAGTGGATTTTCTAGTTTCCCGTAGCGCGTGCGGGCACTATGACCTGAAGACGCGCCTTGTTTCACAATTTTTCGGCAGATTTTGAGCGTAATCGCCTGTTTGCAGAAGTTTCCCCGGGATTCTACCTCGAACCTTGACCTGAACTCGGCCACGTAACCCTAAGCTGATCAAACATGAACTCGTAGAGATAACTATCGATTGCAGCCTGCTGCTCTTCCGACGCGCCGATGCCTCCGTGCCCGGCGTTGGTAAAGTTGACGAGCAGCACCGGACGCCCTGAGGCATTTACCGTCTGCAAGCGCGCGGTCATCTTCCGCGAGTTCGCCGGGTCCACGGCTGGATCGTTCTCCCCGGTGAGAAACAAAATAGGGGGATACTTCGTCCCGTCCTGCACGTGGTGATAGGGCGAATAGGCGTACAGCACACGGAACTCAACGGGCTCTTTCACGGACCCGAATTCCGCCGTTAACAACTGCCCGTTTTCGGTCGTTTCGGCGCGCAGCATGTCGTAAAGTCCGGCGACGGAGACCACTGCGCCGAAAAGCTCAGGACGCTCGGTTGCGACGGCAGCCATCAGCAAACCTCCGTTGCTGCCACCTTCAATCCCGAGCTTCGCCGGCTTCGTATAGCCGGCTTGGATGAGGTACTCCGCGCAGGCGATGAAATCGTCGAACACATTCTGCTTGTGGAGTCCGCTGCCGTTTTTGTGCCACTCCTCGCCGAATTCACCGCCGCCGCGCAGGTTCGCGACAACATACACGCCGCCGGCGTCGAGCCAGGCGCGGATTTCGGGATCAAACATCGGCGTCAGGCTGAGTCCAAACCCTCCGTACCCAGTGAGAATTACCGGATTTTGCCCATCGAGCTTGGTCCCCTTTCGCTGGATGATGGTAAGCGGGACCTTCGTGCCGTCTTTCGACGAACAAAGAGCTCGTACGGCCTCCGCGTCGGCAAAACCGACGCGACGACTTTCGCGCAGCGCCGTGACGGTGCTCTTTCTGGATCCCGGGTCGTAATAAAACCACGCCGGCGAATCCAGATAGCTCTCATTACGAAAAAGGATGCGGTCGTTTTCGAGTGGCACAATTTGTGTGATGGCCGAGACTGGCTCAGACGGAACCGTTCCCAGGTCCTTTCCATTGTGGTCGTAGACTCGGATTCTGCTAGGGCCTCCGACCAATTCCGTTACATACAGTAGGTTCGGCGTGGCGACAAAAGTGGGCCGTGGGCCGCCGAACGTGTATTGGAAATCCTGAATCACAGCCTCACCTTCTGGGACGATGGTCTGGGCGTTCTCGAACGCGGGACTGGCAAGCGGCAAACGCAAAAGCTTCCCGTGGGGTGCGTTCTGATGAGACACCATGTACAGCGCATCGTCGCCAAAAATCGCGGCATGCACCTCGTCCGAGAATTTTGCGATTTGCGTCCACCCTCCGGATGGGCCGCGCAGAAACAACTGGAACCGGCCCATGTCGCCGTTTCCGACTTCCGCCAGCACATACTTGCCGCCCTTGCTCTCGCTCAGCCAGATGTCGACGATCCGCGGAAAATCCTTGCCCAATTCATATGTGTCCGTGCTTTGCGGTGTCCCAAGCTTGTGAAAGTAAACTTGCTCGTAAAAATTCAGGTCCTCGTCCGAACGCTCGCCTTCGTGCGGGTAGTGCGTGTAGTAGAGTCCAGTGCCGTCGGCGCTCCATGCGACGCTGGAGCCCGTTAAACCGCTGACGTGAGTGAGGACATCGGGCAGGGCGCGCCCGGTAGCAACGTCGTAGATATAGATATTGCTCACCATCGCGCCCCCCGAAGGCAGCGACAATGCAACTTTGCTGCCATCGAGCGAGGGAACAAATGCCTGAATTGTCGTCGAGTTGGCAGGATCAAGTGCGGTCGGATCCAAAACCAAGTGCCTGGAACCGGGGTCATCGGCAGATGAGATCGTCACCAGCATGTCCTGCTGTTTGCTCGGCTGTGACGTCATGGCGAACAACACGCCGCTGCGCGATTGCAGGTCGTAGTAGCTCGAGGAACGTTCGCTGTCGAGCCTCTTCATGAATTCGTAGATGGACGTGTGCAAAGGAAGGGGGTCGAGATGCGAGCGCGCATACTTGTCTTGCGCTGCAGTCCAGGCAACCACATCCGGGCTCTTGCCGTCCTCGAGCCAGCGGTAGTCGTCGGTGACCTTGACGCCGTGATACTCATCCACGACGGGATGTTTGGGAGTTGCGGGAGGCGAAGGCGCCTCAGTGTTTTGCGACACAACCGAGGCAAAAAGAAGGACGCTAACGAATGTTGTGCAGAGTTGCATGTCCACGCTCCCCAGCAATCCTCCCGCGGGAAGGATTATAGTCCGGGCTCATTTAAAATCCTGGGAAAGCCCACTTTGCCCACGCTAACGCGATGAGCCTCAAACACGTTTCCGTTTTAGGTCGCCATCAACTCGTGCGCATATCAGGATACAGAGGCCGCTTAGTTGGCGAAAAATCTCTATTACACTCACAATGCCAAGGTCCTGGTAAAGTGCATTTTCCTCGTTTCCGGTTACGCGACAAATCAGGAGTTAGGCCTCCGCAGCGAGGTGAACACCTTTACTGTTGCACGTTAGCGTTATCGATGGACACTACCGCGCATGCTTCAGTATTTTCAGCCGCATGCTTGCAGTTCTCCAGAGCCTTCTTACGCGCCTCGTCTACCGTCATCTGTGCGGCGGAGAGGCCAAATGAGTGCTGAGATGTGGCGAAGGCTTTGTGCGGACCAAGCAGCAAATAACTCTGAAAATCGTGCAGCCCCGCTTCGCTCAGTCCGGCGGGAGGCGGAACGTTGGGCGGGGTAATCTCAGGCAGCGGTTCTGCCAGCGTCACCAAATTTTGCGCCTTAAGAAAGTTATCAACCGTAGAGGACCAAGCCTCAACGTGACGGAAAAGCGAGTGCCCGTCTTCTCCGATGGGAGGCGCAAGTACGAACTGGACATGACCTCCCTGT
>Ga0210391_10005398_pt1 | contig 10538 bp, 7 predicted proteins | sample IncBWC12OmetaG_FD_160573 | JGI IMG/M metagenome (GOLD analysis project Ga0210391, IMG submission 160573) | Forest soil microbial communities from Barre Woods Harvard Forest LTER site, Petersham, Massachusetts, United States - Inc-BW-C-12-O ...
AAACGCTACGCTGTCCGCCCCCACGGGACTGCCATTGATCATCCATTGGTAATTTACCGGATCGCCGAAACCTGGGCTCGGGTTCGCTGTAAACAGGGCAGGGGCGTCCAGACAAAGGGGCTTACCATAGGTTATGGATACCGAATATTGGGCCGTAGGCGGGAACCAATTCAGCGCATACAACACCTCCCTTTTTTGATCAAAGGCAAAGTCGACCAGATCCTCCGTGGCGATGGTTGACGTATTGGTATACAGAAACAGATTTTGATATAGGATATCACCCGAATTCAAATCCAGTACGAATAATGAATCGATCACGCAATTTGCGGTATTCGGTATGGTAGCCACAAAAATGTACCTGCTGTTGGCCTCGTCAATGACATAACCATTATAGTCCGAGAATTCGAGTAGGGGGAGTGCCGAAATCGGGTGGAAGGCCCCGGTGGTCAATGTGATGGAATCGAACTGGAGACCGGTCGTGGATGAGCCGCAAATGCCGAACAGCTTTTGATGGGTATTATCGAAAACCATGTAATTCAATCCTCCGGGAATCGACAGCGCCGAATTGAAAAGAATGCTGCCCGTTGCCGCATCGATAACCACCAGGGAAGATCCGGCATTGAGGATGTACCAGTGGTCTTTTGTATCAAATGTGCTTTCCACATATCCCAAAGCAGAGGGTATGTTGCTGATGGGGTTTGCAATTCCGGTGGTTGGATCGACCTGGGAGAAAGCGTGTGAGGCCGAATTTAATAAAAGGGCATATAGGGCATCAGAGGCATTGTCATATTCAAGGCCATAAATGTCGGAAGGGCATTGAGGATTGGACAGGGTCGCGCCTGTGACAGCGTTGACGGTGTATAGCATCCAGGGAGGCCCATCGGTTTTACTTCCCCGAAAGAAGATGCGCTGGTTATTCTGGTCGTAGGCGGTATTGTCAGATATCCAGGTGATACCGGGGATGTTACTGATGCGTGTGACGGCGACATTTTGGTAATTGACGGTGGCGAGGTATTCGTATTGAGCAAACAATGGAGGCTGGGCCAGGAGGCCTGTGCATAGTGAAAAGAGGAATCGGCGGGTCCAGCGGTTAGTCATATCATGGTGCCAACCTTGAAAACGCGAAAGAGAGACTGGAAATTGTAAAGAGGGTTAAAAATAAAGCCCCTGTAGATACAGGGGCCGCTTCACCAAAACTAACTGCTTATGAGAAAAACTTTACTACTGCTTTTTTGACTCCATAAAATTACGAAGACGGGTGTTAACCCGGATGTTAAAATGGGTGTTTTAACGGTTGTTTACCAACCGCAAGCCTTCTACCTTACTTTCATGAATCGCTACCTTGGGGCCACAATCTGCTGCCTTTTACTCATTTGTGGGCTTCCCGCCACCGGGCAGAAATACTGGAAATACCCGGAACCCAATAGCTTTTACGATGATACGTTGATGCACCAGCGGTTTTGGGTCGAGGTCGACCTGGACCTGGACCCCATTTATTCCTTTCAATTCAGCAGCCGGTTCAAGTATGGAGGCCACGTATTGAACAACCTAAAACCTCTGCCCAGGTTTTACGTGGTTCAGCCGGGGACGACGCCACTTTCGGGCGTCAATGAGATCGCCGACCAGTCCAATGCCATCTATGCCAACATCCGACTGTTCGGACCCAATGCTACAGATAAACCCATATTGAATAACCTGACATTTATCGTTGGCATTACGCACGATAAATTACAAACCAATGATTCCCTGGTCCAGTACCATTTCCCCAACGGAGGGATGGAATTCACTTTCATGCTTGATAAAAACGTGACCTTTCTGTTGCGTGACTGGGATTTCAAGATGGTGGACCTGATGTGCGACTTTGACCTGAGGGCCGGCTTTTTCATTTCAGGGTCCACCATCCAAACTTACATCAGGATGCCCGATACGGTCATTCAATCGGTGGACTTCAAGGGGTATGTATGGCAGGAAAGGAACCCTTACCTGGGAGGAATGGGTTGGCAGGTTTCGGGTAATTTCGAAGTCGGGGGGATTCCCTTCCATTGCGGATGGGGGTACCATTGGGCCTTTACGGTCGGCGTCAGGACCCTGATGGAAGGGCTATATACCTCTCCGCAGGTTCAATTGAATAATGAAGCCCCGCGGCGCTTGTCTATCGATAACTACGGGTTGTTCTTCGTAGGCCCCAATGTCAATATCAAATACCTCATTTTCCGCTCATGCAAAAAGCAATCCTGACCACAGTGGGCCTGGTGTTTGCCTTGGCTTGCGTAGGGCAAAACAATAGTAAGTATGTTGATTCCCTGAATTATTTCCTTTTCAGGAAATACAACCTGAATATCATTACCGGTCCTTATTTCAGTGTAGTACACGCCCATAGTTTCCAGGATAATTTCTGGTTATTCGAATTGAAGTTCATGGACCGCATTAGACCATTTGGTTTGGGTAAAGATGGTTGCCTGTTGATGACCGGGGGGATCGGATTCGAACCCTACCAGGGAACGACGGCCACCTGGGGTCTGGCATACGAAATTTTCTCGAAGGAATGGAAAGTCAACGCCAGCGCAGGGTTGCAATATGCCTTTGGATTTTCCCAGGTCTCCAGCAATGATGGACAGCATTTCGTGACGGTGGGTTATCACAATTACGTGGTTCCGAACCTAAATGTGGTTTACTGGCCCTTTAAGGTGCTCGCACCAAGAATCCAGCGCCCCCGCTTCCGGGAACTGATTTTCCTGAAGGGGCAAATCGCATATTCCTATTTGTTCACAAGGTTAGAGGTAAGTGCGACGCCGGGTTTTGACAGCTATTTGTTCCAGGCGATTCAAAACCATACCGGTAATACCGTCTTGCTGATGGGGGGGATTGGGATCAGCATTCCCTCAAAGAGAGAACAATGGAAGTTGAGGGAAAAGCTGTATGAAATATATCGCACCAGCCAATTATAAAAAATTAGGGTCCCAGGAAAAATCCTGAGACCCTTTGTTGCCCTGTGAGTGGGTGTTCACGGGATCGAACCGCGGACCCTCTGCTTGTAAGGCAGATGCTCTAAACCAGCTGAGCTAAACACCCTTTTTCCGTTGTTGGGAGTGCAAAGATAGGCGGAAATGGCGTTTTTCAAAATTTTTTTTGGGTTGCCTTTGCCCGCTGGGATGGCCTACAGGCGCCAATCTACGATGGAATTGACCCATTCGGGGCGGAAGGGGGTGCTGACCTTGATGTAGTTATCGGTATAACCCTCCATCGTCCCCGCTTTGTCCTGACTTTCAAAGAGAACGGGGCGGATCTGGCCTTGGTGCCTAGCGGTGTGGGATTGCACCTTTTTATAGGAGAGGTTCCTCAGTATCTTATTGCGCTCATGGCGAATTGCCATCGGTATGACTGGCCCCAGGGTCAGGGCGTGGGTGTGATCGCGTTCGGAATAAGTGAATACGTGCAGGTAGGAAATATCCAGGCTGTGCAGGAAGTCGAACGTTTCGCGGAAGTGGGCTTCGCTTTCTCCCGGAAAACCCACAATGACATCCACGCCGATGGCGCAGTGGGGCATCAGCGTTTTGATAAGCGCGACGCGCTCGGCGTATAATTCCCGGCGGTAGCGGCGACGCATCAGGCCGAGGAGGTGGTTGCTGCCGCTTTGCAGGGGGATGTGGAAGTGGGGCATGAAGCGCCGGCTGCTTGCGACGTGGCGGATGATGTCGTCGGTCAGGAGATTGGGTTCTATGGAGGAAATGCGAAATCGCACGTCGATTTCCTCGAGGGCCTGTACCAGGTCGAAAAACGACGCCGGGCCACCACGGCCGAAGTCCCCCAGGTTCACGCCTGTGAGGACGATCTCGCGGACACCGTTTGCGGCGAGTTGTCGTGCATTGGCTACCGCGCCTTCGATGCTGTCACTCCGGCTGCGCCCGCGCGCCATGGGGATCGTACAAAACGAACAGTTATAATCGCAGCCATCCTGGACCTTCAGAAAGGCGCGCGTCCGGTCTCCCAGGGAAAAGGACGGGTGAAACCCGGATAATTCTTCGATGTCGCAACTGCAAATGCGGGCGCTCTCGCCTTTGGTCAACTCGGCGAGGTGCGACGCGATGTTGAATTTTTCGGCAGCGCCCAGGACCAGGTCCACGCCGGGGATCTCCGCGATTTCACGGGGCTTGAGCTGGGCGTAACACCCCGTTACCACCACCAGGCTGGCCGGGGATTTGCGCTGGATGCGGCGAACCAGTTGGCGGCATTCCTTGTCGGCGTTGTCGGTGACGGAACAGGTGTTGATGACGTACACGTCCGCCAAACCCTCGAAGTCGCGCTTTTCGAAACCTTCCGATTCCAGCATCCTGGAAAGGGTAGCCGTCTCGGAAAAGTTGAGCTTGCATCCGAGGGTGTGGAAAGCGACTGTGCGTTTGTCCGCCATAGGGCGTCAAAGTTAGTATATTGCGGGGAAATTCGGGGGAGACGCTTGTTCGCAGAGATCATCATACCGCTGGCTTTACCTAAAAATTACACCTGGTCCGTCCCTGACCATTTACTGCCCAGGATCCAGGTGGGATGCAGGGTCGAGGTCTCCCTCAAAAATAAGAAATACGCCGGGATCGTAAAGGATCTCCACCGGGAAGGCCCCGAAGCTTTCCATCCCAAGCCAATCGAGGGCATCATCGATGACCAGCCTATCGTGCATCAGGCTCAACTCGCCCTTTGGGCCTGGATGGCGGAATATTATATGTGCAGCGAGGGGGAAGTAATGGCGGCCGCCTTGCCGGCGCATTTTAAGTTGAGCAGTGAATCGGTGCTGGTATTCAATGACGCATACGGGGATGATTTTTCGGGGCTCGATCAAAATGAATACGTGGTGGCCGAAGGGCTACTGATGCGCCACGAGCTGCGTATGGGCGAAGTGCAGCAAATCCTCGATGTCACGCATGTTTATCCTGTCGTCAAGTCGCTGATTGAGAAAGGGGTTTGCTATGTTTGGGAAGCCCTTCAGGATACGTATAAGGCAAGGACCGAAAAATACGTAGTGCTTCATCCTTCATATGCTGCCGAAGAGCAGTTGGCGGAGTTGCTGAACAACTGGACCCGGGCGCCCAAACAAATGGAGTTGCTCCTGGCTTACCTACACCTGGTCAGACAGGAAGGTATGGTCACCCAAAAGGACCTGTTGCAGAAATCGGGGGCTTCGTTGGATCAGTTGAAAGGATTGGCTTCGAAAGGCGTGTTACTCATCGAGCAGCGACAGGTGGATCGTTTGCAGTATCTGCCGCGAGAAGTAAGTATCGATTTTACGTTGTCGCCGGCACAGGAAGCGGCGCTCGAAGGTGTCGAAGCAGCTTTTTCCGAAAAGCCGGTCTGCCTGTTGCACGGCGTGACTTCCAGCGGGAAGACGCAGGTATACATAAAACTTATCGAATCCTTTCTGGCGCGGGGGCAGCAAGTGCTCTACCTCCTTCCGGAAATCGCCCTGACGGCCCAGATCATCCGTCGTTTGCAAAAACACTTCGGGGGATATATCGCCATCTACCATTCCAAATTCAACCAAAACGAACGTGTGGAGATTTGGAACAAGGTCAAGTCGGGGGAGATCCGCATCATATTGGGGGCGCGTTCCTCCCTTTTGTTGCCTTTTTCGGACCTGGGACTCATCATCGTCGATGAGGAACACGATGCCTCCTACAAGCAACAGGAGCCGGCTCCCCGGTATCATGCCAGGGATACGGCGATTTATTACGCCCACCTGCATTCGGGAAAAGTGGTTTTGGGCAGCGCCACGCCGGCCATCGAAAGTTATTACAATGCACTCCAGGGGAAGTATGGATTGGTTACCCTTTCCGAGCGATATGGGGGATTGGATTTGCCCCCGATCACCCTGATCGATACCAGGAAAGTAGTGCGCGAAGAAAAGGGGAAAGTGCTCTTATCCCCCCTTTTACAGGAAGCGATCACCGATACTGTGGCCAGGGACAAGCAAGTCATTCTCTTTCAAAACCGCAGGGGATATACGCCCTACCAGGTGTGCACCACCTGCGGCTGGATCCCCGAATGCCAGAACTGTGCGGTTACCCTTACGTACCATAAAGCGGCGCAACGCTGGCAATGCCATTATTGCGGCACCAATTATCCCGTTTTGCACACTTGTCCCGCCTGCGGAAACCATCATTTTATCCAAAAGAATTTCGGGACAGAAAGGGTAGAGGAGGTACTCAACGAAACTTTCCCGGATGCCCGTATAGCTCGCATGGATCTGGATACGGTCCGGGGAAAGACAGCCCATGAGCAACTCATTCATTTGTTTGAAGAAAGGAAAGTGGATATTCTCGTGGGCACTCAAATGGTCGTAAAGGGCCTGGATTTTGGCCACGTGGACCTGGTGGGCATTCTGGATGCGGACAGCATGCTCCATTTTGCAGACTTCCGGGTGCACGAAAGGGCGTTCCAACTAATGGAACAAGTCAGCGGAAGGGCGGGACGCAGGGCAGCCACGGGGGCGGTCATGATCCAGGTGACAGATACCAAACACCCTGTCCTGGCTTTCGTGCAGGCGCACGACTACAAGGCCATGTACGATTATGAAATCCTGAGCCGTCGCGAGTTTTCTTATCCACCTTTTTCCCGGCTGATCCGGATCATCTTTCGACACCGGATGGAGGATGTCGTGTGGAGTGCGGCGGAAGCGTTTGCTTCTGTCTTACGCGCTGAATTTGGGGCTTACCTGACTGGCCCGGCGGTCCCCGTGGTGAACAGGGTCCGGGGACAATACCTGGCTGAACTCCTGATCAAGCTGCCCCGGGACGGGCAGATCATTCCAAGGTGCAAGGCTGCTCTGAAAACTGCGGAGGCATTAGTGCACGCGGATAAGCGGTTTCGGAGCGTTAACATTATTGCTGATGTGGATCCGGTTTGAAATTTGTAATTTTTGCGGATATGACAATTCAAGAAAATATATCGCTGAGGCCATACAATACCTTCGGCATCGAAGTCCGGGCCCGTAAGTTGGCGCCCTTTGCCGACGGCATTGAGCTGGCAGGCATTCTTTCGTCCCAAAAGGGGATGCCCCATATGGTCCTGGGAGGAGGCAGCAACGTCCTGTTTACAGGCAACGTGGACGGGGTTATCCTCAAGAATGAAGTCATGGGGATTGAGACGGTGGCGGAGGATGACGATTATGTTTACCTGCGCGTGGGAGGAGGAGAGAACTGGCATGCCTTCGTCCAGCATTGCATCTCCGCTGGTCTGGGAGGTGTGGAAAACCTTTCCCTGATTCCCGGTTGTGTGGGGGCAGCCCCCATGCAGAATATCGGAGCCTACGGGGCAGAATTGAGGGAAGTATTCCAGGATTTGGAAGCCTATCAGCTGGACGACAATACCATCGAGCGCTTCAGTGTCAATGATTGCGCCTTCGGGTACAGGGACAGCGTTTTCAAGGGGAAATTCAAGGATCAGTTCGCCATCATGTACGTGACCTTCCGCCTGCGCAAACGGCCCGTTTTCAACACCAGCTACGGGGCCATTAATCAGGAACTCGAACAAATGGGGATAAAGAATCTGAGCCTTCGCGCCATCAGTGATGCCGTCATCCGAATCCGGAACAGTAAGCTCCCCGATCCCCGTCGCATAGGCAATGCCGGCAGTTTCTTCAAGAATCCCATTGTCACCACCTCCGATTACGATCGCCTTCATGCTGATTTTCCTGCGATGCCCGCCTATCCGGCCGCCCAGGAGCCTTATGTGGGCGCTGAATCGGATTTCCCCGGCGCCGTGAAGCTGCCTGCGGGGTGGCTGATCGAACAATGCGGTTGGAAGGGCTTCCGCCGCGGGGATGCAGGGGTGCATGAGCGACAGGCACTCGTGTTAGTCAATTATGGGGATGCTTCGGGGAAGGAAATTTTTGATCTTTCGGAGGAGATTCTTCAGAGTGTCCAGGGGAAATTTGGGGTCGAGCTGGAGAGGGAGGTGAATGTGATACCGTCTTAAATTTCATAAAACAACATTTTTATTTCATTTTTGATATATAGTCCATTATATTTGTGAATGGACTTGGAGAAGTATCGGATTGCGGCAAGTGATTCCTTCTTGGATTTTGAATTTGTGAGCGAAGGGCCTAAGGGTAAAATCAGGAAGGTCGTTCGATACAGCCCACAAAACGCAAATGGGATAACCTATTTTCATCTTGGGTTCGGGGATTTAAACCCTGATACCGGGATGATCGATGATTTAGCTATTACTAACAACGCAGATCGGGATAAAGTTCTCGCTACCGTTGCAGCATCGGTTTTAAAGTTTACCGAGCATTTCCCAGATGCCCTGGTATATGCGACCGGGAGCACTTCCGCCCGAACAAGATTGTATCAAATAGGTATTTCTGCTAATTTGCAAAGTATCGAACCAATATTGGACGTCTTTGGATTTGTGTCGGAAACTGGTTGGCAGCCATTTCAAAAGGGTATTCATTATTTGGCCTTTTTGGTCAAGCGTAAATAAGTTGTAAATTTATAATGCACAGGAGGTATGAAATGATGCGCGCAATGAGTAAAAAACAAACAAATAAGAAACCAACAAATGTAAATGCCAAGGTCAAAGACTATGGCGATGACCCTTATTTCGTAAAAAAAGCGGAAGAATCTAAGGCTTTCCTCGAAAAGCATGGATTCCCTAAGGAATTAATTACCCCCAATCCTCCTGGTAAAAAACGATGATGGGTTTGCAATTTAAAAATCCTCCTCGTTCACGTCCGTATCCTCCTCGTATCCTGCTTTGCTGCCAAAGTTGAGCATCGACCCCATGAGGTCTTTGAACTCGATCTTCCCGTCGATGACCTTTTTGGAAATCAGGGAATAGGCGGAAAGGCCGTGGAGGACGAACTCCATGAGCAGGGCGGCTTCCTTGTCACCTGCGCCTTTGAAGTACTTCTTAACGATGGCGTGGAGGCCGTCGACTTTATATAATTCCTGGATGCGGGCGGCATCGGTCATATCAGCGTACAGGTTGAGCTGGTTGCCACGGTCGAACCACGTGGTGATCGAGCGGAAGGGGTTCCCCGCGTCGCCTGAATCGTCGCGACCCTTCTTTTTCTTGAGTTGTTCCGGGTTGGGAAAGTATAGGACGAATATCGTACGGATGGCTTTTTCGACGAGGTTATAGGCTACCTGGTAGGGGCCTTCCTGTTCTCCTTCGTAGACGAGCTCGATCTTTCCGGTAATACTGGGAATGATGCCGGCCAGGTCTCCGATCCAAACGAAGGTGGTCTTTTCATTATTGAGGATGGCCCGGCGCTCGGCGGAGCTGACGGCGTTTTCGTAGGCGGCTATGGTGAGGCGGGCCGAAACGCCGCTTTTTTTGTCCACGTATTCATTGGCCCTTGCCTCGAAGGAAACCTGCTCGATGAGGCGCCGGACGAGGTCGCTCACTTCTATGCGCTTTACCTGGTCGGGGTGGATGTCCGATTCCTGGGCGGTAATCGACATGGAGGCCTCCACGGTTTTGGGATAGTGGGTGAGGATCTGGCTTTCGATGCGGTCCTTCAGGGGCGTGACAATGGAGCCCCGGTTGGTGTAGTCCTCGGGGTTGGCGGTAAAGACAAACAGGATGTCCAGGGGCAGGCGAAGTTTGAAGCCCCGGATCTGGATGTCTCCCTCCTGGAGGATATTGAACAAGGATACCTGTATGCGCGCCTGCAGGTCGGGTAGTTCGTTGATGACGAAAATGCCGCGGTTGCTTCGGGGAATGATGCCGTAGTGAAGGACGCGTTCGTCATCCAGGTTGAGGCGGAGGTTGGCGGCTTTGATGGGGTCTATGTCCCCGATCAGGTCGGCCACGGTGACGTCAGGGGTAGCAAGCTTTTCCCCGTACCTTTCGCTGCGGTGGACCCAGGCCACGGGCGTGTCATCGCCGCGCTCTGCAATGATCGTCCGTGCGTGCAGACTGATGGGATTCAGGGGATCGTCGTTGATGGTGCTGCCTTCGACGACAGGGATGTATTCATCGAGGAGGTCGGTCATCAGACGCGCCATCCTGGTTTTGGCCTGGCCCCTCAGGCCCAGGAAAAGAATGTTGTGACGGGAGAGAATGGCCCTCTCGGTTTCCGGAATGACGGTGTCTTCATAGCCTATGATGCCCGGGAAGGTGGGTTCCTTGGTTTTCAGTTTCCGGATGAGGTTCTGACGAAGTTCTTCCTTGACACTTTTAGCCGTATATCCGCTCTTCTTTAATTTGCCCAGCGTGTTGATTTGTTCTTTTGTCATGTACGTGCTTTATTATGTTGGCGCGCCGGCGGCGCGTCAATAAACGGTTTTCCTTTTGCCACTCTCGAAATCCTTGAAGATAAATGATCCCAGGTGGTCCAGGGAGGCGAAGAAGGCTTTCCCGTTGTTGGTCTCTGTGAATTCTTGTACAAACCTTTGCAGGTAGGGATCGGAGGCGATCATGAAGGTAGTGATGGGGACCTTCAGCTTTTTGCACTGGGCTGCCAGGTTGAGGCACCGCGTGGTGATTTTCCGGTCCAGGCCAAAGCTGTTCTTGTAGTATTTCTTCCCGATTTTCAGGCAGGTGGG
>Ga0210391_10005399_pt1 | contig 10537 bp, 8 predicted proteins | sample IncBWC12OmetaG_FD_160573 | JGI IMG/M metagenome (GOLD analysis project Ga0210391, IMG submission 160573) | Forest soil microbial communities from Barre Woods Harvard Forest LTER site, Petersham, Massachusetts, United States - Inc-BW-C-12-O ...
TGAAAGTTACTGATCTGAGCGGGCAGCCAATTTCTTTTGGCAGGGCTTCGGGACGATATTTTTCAAAGATCATCACCGGCCTGATTCCTCTTATGATCGGCTACATCCTCGCCGGCTTCACCGAGAAAAAGCAGGCCATTCACGACATGATTGCGAGCTGCCTGGTTCTGCGAAACGTTTAGCGTCATTTTCCGCTTGGGCTCGTGCGCTCGGCTTGCGGGAGACGCACTAACTCACGCGTGGCGGACAGATTCCATCGGATCGGCGCGTAGCCACGGCCGCGCGGCGGAATACGCAGTGAGCACAGTCATCGCTCCCATAGTGAGAGCGACAGCAAAAAACACACTCCACTCCACAGGATGAATTCCATACAGTTGCGAACGCACGAGCGCGGCTACGATGGTTCCGCAAAGTATTCCTAAGGCGACGCCTGTGGCTGTCAATAGGCTCGTCTGCCGCAGAATCATTTTCCATAGATCGCGCGGAGCGGCGCCAAGCGCGACGCGAATACCCAATTCCTTTTTCCGTTCGCTGACAGAGTAGAAGACGGCTCCATAAAGTCCCACTGCGGCGAGAATAAACGCGAGGCCACCGAACGCGCTAGTGCAGACTAGCGTAACTCGGGGGATGTACAGCGAGAGGCCCGTCCAGTCGCCCATCGTGAGGGTCTGCAAAGAAAGTTGAGGGTCTATTTTCTGAAGAGCTTCGGATATTGGCGTTAGCCACTGATTCGGTTTGCCGTGCGTGCGCGCCATGAGATAGACAACGGCCTGGTAGCGCTGATTCAAGGCGTAATACATGAACGGGCGAGCCGGCTCATCAATGTCGACGTATTTGCCGTCGCCTACTACGCCCACGACGGTGGCAACCTGATTGCCGTCTTCGCTTCGTACTGTCTTGCCTAAGGGATTCTGGCCAGGCCAATATTTTTCTGCCATAAAGTGATTGATTACGATCACGGCAGGGGCTTTTGCCGTGTCCCCCGCCGTAATTACTCGCCCTGCTAAGACAGGAATTCCAAGCGTAGAGAAATAATTCTCGTCAACGGCCATAGAGCATACGGTGGCCGTCTGCTGGCTTGCGTCTTGTGAACCTTCCACGTGCACCTGTTCATCGTGTCCGCCATCCTCGCTCAGAGGCAGGTTACTGGCCAAGGTAATCGCTTCCACCCCATATATTTGCGCGGCAGCCTCGCGCATTTTCCTATACATGGTTCGGCCCTGCTCTTCGGAGTATCCATTGCTTTGCAGATCGCTGCTCAATATCGCAATGTTGCGAGCGGAAAATCCCAGATCGACGTGCTGCAGATTGCTCATGCTCTGAAAACACAAACCCACACCAATTAACACCACGGTGCAGACCGCTACCTGGATGACTACCAGCGCGCTTCGGATCCTTCCTTTTCGCGTTCCGCCTACAGCAATTTCTCCACTCAATGCTCCCGCGAGATTGGGTGAAGAAGAGTAGAGGCCGGGCACGAGGCCTGTCGCAAGACCGGCTAGAAAAACGAGCGCGACCGTCGCCAGCGCAACTCGAATGTCCGGCCGAAAATCAATGGTCACAGGAACCACGCCAAAACCAGGAACGTAGGGCTTGAATTGCATAAGTTGGCGAAGTCCAACCCATGCCAGCAAGAAGCCAAGCGCTCCGCCACCGGCCGCAAGAATTGTGCTATCGAGCAAAAGGTCGCGAATCAAGCGCAAGCGAGTGGCTCCCATCGCCGCGCGGACAAGGATTTCGTGGCGTCGCGCGCTGGCGAGCGCAAGCAACAGATTGGCAACGTTTGAACAGGCCGCGAACAAGACCAGAGCGACGATAGCGAAAAGAATCGCCGAAATGGTCTTTGCGGAAGAGACCGAATCCACGGGCAGCATGGTCGTTTCCGTCAGACGAGCGACGCGGTCTTTGTCGGTTTGCGGATTCGCTTCGGCGACTTGTTTCGCCAGTATTTGCACATCCGCCAGAGCCTGCGGACGCGTAACTCCAGGTTTTAGACGCCCGATCATGCCGAGATTATGAACAGTGCGGTCCGCGCGCCAATCTTGTGGTTGCTGATTGACGGTCGCGTCGATGGACAGTGGATACCAGATATCCGGTAGGTCACTGAAGATTGTGCCGACAAAACTTTTTGGCGCGACGCCAATAATAGTAAGTGGCACACGGCCAATGGTTACAGTTTTTCCCGCAATGTGCGGGTCTGATCCTAGCCGCGTCCAGTAGGAATAACTCAGGACGGCGAGCGAGGATGGCTTGTCGTCTTCGCCTCGCGCAAACACCCTCCCCAGAATGGGCTGAATCCCAAGAACAGAAAAATAATTGTCCGAGACGGCGTTCGTCAGCCCTGATCTAGTCTGGCCAGCATACGTAATGGGGCGCACCGTGACGGAATAGGGAAACGCGAGAACATCGGAGAAGGCGTGATTATTGTCGCGATAGTATTTGTAATCGTCATAGTTGGTGCCGCTGAACTCTTCAGTTGGAATGGACGTATAAACCGAGACCAACTGTTCTGGCGATGGGACGGCAGGCGGGCGGAGCAACAGCGCGTTGAAGACACTGAATCCTACAGCTCCAGCCGCCATTGCGATGGCCAGTGAAAAGACAGCGATGCAGGTGAGCTTCCAATGCTTTCTTAGAATGCGCAGCGAAAACCGGATGCTGGACCAGAGCGCCATGTTGCCCTCCGTCATGAGACTCGCCTAAGGTCGAGCCGTTCCTTTGCCAGATGCAACGCGGAGATTTCGAGTTGCCGCGACCGCCGTCAGCAAATCAGAGGATCAAAGACCTTTTTGCATGGGATAGCCCTTCTCGACCCAATCCGCGGCAAAACTTGTTGGAAGGACAAGGACCCGCACGTGAGTGAAACCTATGTCGCGGAGGGCCGTGCATGCAGGCCGAATGTTCGGGCAGTGATCGAAAGGGCAGCATCCGCAATAGATGACTAGGTTTGTTGAGCGCGGTAACGCGTTCACCCATTTTTTCAGTTCAGCGAGGCCTTCTTCCTTGGAAGCCGTTCCGTGAAACGATGCCCCAGAAATGTGGCCGCCTTCGAACAGCGTGCGAAAGCCTACATAAATGATAGTCGGCGAGTTTGCACCCTTTGCACCGGCAATTTCAGGAACGAAGTCAGCAGCATGCAGAACTTGGGCGTCGGTCCAGGGATCCGCCGGCATTTCTTGTTTCGCTCCGCCGCTCTGCGCAGGGCGTAGGACGGACGCAAGAGGCAGCACGGCAGAAATGCCCAGGACCAGGAAAGCCGCGCACCTGCGAAATCTGGACGAGAAGAACATGATCGGACGCCTCCGCGCAAGATTGTAGAGCAAATCGCAGCGACGGCGATGCATTTCCTCGACGCAAACTAAGACGCGCTGGTCCGACTTTCAAAAATTATTTCTTGAGTTCGGCTCGTGTTCTTTGCAGTTTGGTGGCGGTGGTGCGCAACGTCTCCGGCACGTTCTTATTGTTGGTCAGTTTCTTGAGGTCCATGACGTTGACCATCGGCAGCATGTGGAGAGAAACGTCCAAGGGAGTTTTCGGGTTGTTCAACAGATTGCGCACGACGGCGTAGTTTTTTCGGAATTTGCGGTTGCTGGCGATGAGCCGCAGAATTTCGTCCGTGAGGCTCGTCATCGTTGCGAAGGCTTCCACTTCCTGATCCGTGAGGCGCGGCGATTGCAGAACGGCGCGCTGCACAACTTTGTTGGAGTCGCGAATCAGAGTGCGGCGCGCTTCGGAGCCGCCCTTGATCGCGAATTGCACGCGCTCGGAAACGCTCATCTTGGCGAGACGCATGAGAAGCGTCTGGCGTTTGGCAACATCGGGCTCGGCTTCGGCTGCTGCTTCCGCAAGGGCCGCTTCGTCCATGGCGGAACCCAGTAGTTCGTGGAGAAGATGTTTTTGGTCCGCGGTGATGGATGAAGAATGTTCGAGCGCAGCCGCGAGCGCAGGAGACTCGCTGATACGTTCCAAGTCTTCCATAAGCGCGGCGATACCCAGCGCAGAGAGGTGTCGCGCGAGCGGAACCAGGTGCTCTGCCGCGCAATTTTTGTTTTGCACCATCGCGTCGGATACGCCAGGTTTATCCGCGAGATGTTTACCGGCGTAAGCGAAAAGCCCGGGGACAGCCTTTTCGCGTTTCAAGGCTTCCACAAAGGTTTCCGTAGGCTGCGAAAGGATAGCTTGCTGCGCGCGTTCGGAGACCATCTCGTCCGCATCTCCTGCGAGCACGGCGAGGATTTCCGCGCGATCCGCGGGCGAGAGATGCGCTCCGCCGGCGCAGACTGCGATTTTGCGTTCGCGGGGAGCGCGTCCTACGCGAAGATCTTCGATTACTTCAGGGCTGAGGGGTTCCACCGGATGCCTGCCTCAAGTCTTTCTGGGACAAAACTATTGTACCGGAGGCTCCTGGAGTTCCAACCGGCGGCATGGCTCGCCCGTTCAATTCCAGCAACACTGCGGAAGAGTCGGCGACAGTCACTTCAAATTGCTGGGTGGCAGAAAAGTGATGCGTTTCCCCGGCAGGAATTTCTGCGTCCAGCAGTGCCTTCCCGTCGGCCAGAATACGCACGCGAGTGGCCGCGGAAGTGGAAACGGCAAGATCCAAGGGAACATTAGTTGTTGCAACGGCGGAGTCAGAAGATTGAGCAGTACCTGTGGCTGGTGTCACCCTCGCCATTCCGCTCTGCGTTTGCGTCGGCAAAAGCGCGGAGGAGGTAGATTGTTTCAAGGCGCGCCGCGCGGAATACCACCGCCAGCCGTAAATTCCGCCTGCAACGAGGCCGCCAAGTACGGCAAGCAATGCCAACACCGCCAGTATGGGAAGCCAGACGGGCGGTCGAGGAAGCTTATTTTCGTAAGGCTGCGGAGCAGGCATGCTCTGGTCGCCGCGCGAGAGGTCGTATTCGGCAAGCAGATTTTCTTCGTCGAGTCCCAAAAATCGCGCGATGGAGCGCACAAACCCGCGGTTGAAGATTCCGCCGGGGAGTTTCTCCCACTCTTCGTTTTCGAGGGCTTCGAGGAAGCGCGGACCGATGCGCGTGGCCGAAGTGACTTCCTTGAGCGAAACTTCGCGCATCTCGCGCTCGCGTTTCAGGCGTTCGCCAAAAGTTCCCGTAGCCATGAATCGAAACCTGTCCTTGCCGATACACTCGGGGCAGCGGAGCGATCAAACTCGCGGGCGATCGCAAACTTTCCGGCTGCGTTGGGCGCGCTTTTTTCTGCCTTTTTTTGTGGATGACCGCTACTTAGGCAGCTCAGGTGTGACCGAACGACGGTTCACCTACGCGCGACCCCAATCCAATACGCGCAAGGCGCAAAAATCCCCTCGCCGAAACTATAGGCGGTGTCGCGCAGCAGTGTCAAACAACGGGAATCGTATGACGCGCATCGTTCTCTGGGAACGTCGTAACTCGGATGGATCAAGGATCATCGAGGGCCTGGCGCTGGTAATCCGTGCGCCAGGCGGTCAATTAGATCGGTATCAAAGAGGGGATAGATAGGTTCGGCTTTGGTTAGTCCTTGCACAATTTGACTGTTCTCTGGGTGTATCACGCCGCCTTGCAGGACTCCGAACACCCGGCCCGTCGCAAGAGAAAACACCGGGCCACCACTGTTGCCATTCGTGGCCGTTAAATCGAGTTGGAAGCCACGGAGGTGTCTCAGGGCGATGCCCTGGGCAGGGATAATCGAGCTAATCATCCCTTTGGTAAAAGAGCTTGTCACTGTGCCGATTTGATCGTGCAGTGCCTCGCCCAGTGGGAATCCACAGGTGGCGACCTCCATCATCTCGTGCAGCTCGCCGTAATCTGCTATTGGCAATGTCGGATAGCCCTGAGGAAATGCTGGGTGCGTGTGCAGTTTCAGTGCGGCTAAATCAAAGTCCTTCATCGCCACACCGGTGGCGATAGAAACGGCATCCATACGAATCTCTGTCCCATGCACACCCGAATAGAACATCGCATGCGGAACAATGCTTTTTACGGTGACAGCTTGGCCGTCGTTTCGGCCAATCGACTGCATTAGGCGCTGGTAGCTCTCGGGTTCTACGAACGCCTTAAATACGTGCTCGCATGTGATAACGACACCTTCCGAACGGATGCAGAATCCTGACCCAATAATGGTGAAGGGCCGTCTTGGAATGTTTCCGGGGACTTCCGCAACAATGGCGACTGTGGCCTTTTTCACCGCGTCATAGATAGCTTGCGGGGCCCGTGTTCCACCCTTGCGTGTATCCATATATCCTCAGTTAGTCGCCAATTTCGTCGCAGAGCCGCCGATTCCTGAGTAAGTGAGAGTGATGGGTCAGCGATCCTGCATAAAGACCCTTATCAGTTCCGCGAACTCTTCGCCTGACTTGCAGATGTGCTCTTCATCTGACGGAAGGACCACCTTGCAGGAGAATGGAGGGACTTCCCAATACTTCTTATCTTTAACGGTGTGCCAAGAGTATTCACCGTAGGACTTGCCTTCGTAGGCGTCCGTCAAACTTTTGAAAGTCCAGCTGGTCGGCGAATACTTCGTGTTCGTGTCTTCGGCTAGCAAGAAGCACTTATTCAGCTTTGCATTATAGTGGTTCTCGTATCCTGCCATGTCTTTGGGTGTGTAACCCATTTCACGAAACGCTTTCCCTGCTTGCTCAGCGCACTTTTCTTGGTATTCAAGCGGGGCCGTCTTGGGCACTGAGTTCGCCTCGATCTGCTTTTTTAGGCTAAGGAGTTGGTCCCTTTGGCCACTGATAGTCGCCTGCTGACGATAAACTTGGAATCCAAGGACTACAGAGAGCAGCAGAAGGAAGCTGACCAAGAGTTTCATTAGCTGGATTCTCGCCTTTCAACTGTCGACTGGCGGTGTGATTCTTCCGGCCCTACTTGCACGGATAATAATATGCTATCGCTGACCAATCAGATTCATGAGCGAGCTGCTTGTTCCGGAGGGTTGAGAATCAAAAGAGCTTGCCTATCGTGGCAGGGTAGGAGAGCTTGTCTTGGAGAACAAATGGCAACTCCTCGCACCAATTTTTCCGCGGCTCCTCCTTTGCTTCACGCAGGATTCTGGATTCGCAGTATCGCCGCAATCATCGATCTGATACTTCTTGTGGTCCCGTTCGCGGTTTTTGTTTCTTTTTTTGCCGCTGCAACGGGAATCTCAAATCCTTTCTTCAATCACCGTGCGGGAACGCCTCTCAACCAGACGCTCACTCAGTCCGGACCGATTTTTCTTTTCATCTGTCTGAGTTTCTTTGCCGTCGAAAGCTGGCTGTACTATGCGCTCTCGGAGAGTTCCCACTGGCACGCAACTCTAGGAAAGCGCTTCTTAGGCATCTATGTAGCCGACGGCGCAGGCAAACCAATCGATTTCTGGCGAGCCAGCTTGCGCTTCTGTGGCGGACGTCTCCTAGCCCTCGTGCCAGTTTTGGGCGGCTACTATTTTGCGATTGACTGCCTCTGCGTCGGCCTGACGCCCAGCAAGCGCGCCATCCACGATAGGCTTTCCGGCTGCTTGGTCTTGCGCGAAGGCGCACACAGTTCATTTGTACGCTGATTATTCGCTGAGTATTCGACGACATTTCGGCGCGCCGGTACGCCCCGTACCTGCCGATGGCAAGATGGCCACGCCTGTACCACGAGATTCTTGCACCCCTTTTTGCGAGGCGCCTATACTGGCAAAGATTCGGGGTCCAGCGCCGAATCGCGCTCGTGGTGTTGTCTGCCGGGGCGGCTGCTGGCTGGCCTATAAAATTTTTAGCGCGGGGACTAACCGAGCGTGGACGAAGTAAAGCAGTTTCCAGCCGTGGAACGCCGCCGCAATCCCGCGGTGTCCGGTGAGCAACGTGAAGCGGGCGAAGTCGCCATCTTCCAGGAGTTGGGGAAGGCGCTCACCTCGTCACTGCAGCTCGACCAGGTTCTCCGTACCATCATGGAGAAAATCGACGAGTTTCTCCGCCCGGATAACTGGTCATTACTCCTGCTGGATGAATCCAAACAAGAACTTTACTTCGAGCTGGCTGTCGGCAAGGCATCCCAAGCGCTAAAAGACGTTCGCATAAAGATCGGGCAGGGGATCGCCGGCTGGGTGGCGCAGCACGGAGAAACCGTAGTCGTCCCGGACACTTCCAAGGACACGCGCTTTTTCGGCAAAGTCGACGAAAAGACGAAAACCGAGACGCAATCGATCGTGGCCGTCCCCGTCAAATTCCGCGACACCTGCCTCGGTGTCATCGAGCTGATTAATTGCTTCGGTCCCGAAGGATTTGACGATCGAGATCTCAAGCTACTTGAGGCCCTTTCCGATTTTGCAGCCATTGCGCTCGAAAATGCCCGGCACGTGAAAAGAATTCACGAGCTGACCATCACGGACGATTGCACCAGCCTTTACAACGCTCGGCACATGGGTTTCATTCTCGAAACGGAAATCTATCGCTCGCAACGGTACAACTACCAATTTTCGCTGGTGTTCATCGACTTGGACCATTTCAAGCAGGTCAACGACACGCACGGCCATCTCGTCGGGTCACGCTTGCTTGCGGAAATCGGAAACGCGCTTAAGGCTCACTGCCGATTGATCGATTTTGCTTTTCGCTACGGTGGCGACGAGTTTGTGATCCTCCTGCCGCAGACTTCCAAGGACAACGCGCTCAACGTGGCGCGCCGCCTCCATAAGCTCATCCGCGAGACCCGCTGGCTCGATCCCGAGGGATTGAGCATCCGTCTGACTCCAAGTTTAGGCGTGGCCTCCTATCCCACCGATTCGCGCACTAAAGAGGGGTTACTGCACCTCGCCGATGAGGCTATGTACCTGGTGAAAAATACCAACCGGGATAGCGTGGCCGCGGCAAACATTGGAATCTTGCCCGACACCACCGCCGCAGCAGCCGAAACAGCGGGGTAGTTTCTCCCATGCTCTACTTCTTCACTGCCTTCCACCTTCTATACAGCTTCTGAGAATTTTGCTTAACTTACACCTATGCGAAGAAGCGAAGCGGCGCGGTATGCGCGCTGGTCCGCGGTTGTGGCGTTGCTGCTGGCCTGTCTGACGGCTGGCGTGTACCTGAAGCGCGGCTGGCAAAGAATCAGCGAACAGAAGAAGGCACCCCCACCCGCGCCAACGAACGTTGAAAAGCAATCCACCGGACTGACGTTCTCGAAAATGGACGGGCCTCGCAAGATTTTCACGGTCGAAGCCTCGAATTCCACGGATTTCAAGGGTCAAGACTCCAGTTTGCTCGAAAATGTAAGAGTCACGATTTTTGGAAAACTCGGCGATCGACATGACACGATTCACACGCAAAGTTGCCAGTACCGGAAAGACAGCGGCGGCGTCACCTGCGATGGCGATGTTCAGATCGATTTAGAGAGCGCGAAGGATGCGGAACGCAGCGCGAAAGATCACACCATCCCGCCGCAAATCGTCCACGTGGAAACGCGCGGCGTGAATTTCGATCAGGGTAGCGGTGCCGCGAAGACAGACCAACCCGTGACGTTTACTTTCCCCAGCGGTAGTGGCGATGGCGTAGGAGCCGAGTACAACTCGCAGGAAGGCACTCTGCGCCTGCTGCAAAACGTCCGGTTGAAGCTCAAACCGTCCTCGAAAAATGACACCAGCAAAAAAGACGTCGTGGATAAGCCTGCGAAAGCGGAAACAGACAAGGAGGTTCTGGTAACCGGTTCCAGTCTCGACTTCGGCCGTGATGAAAAATTGCTCCATATCCTCGGCCCGGCGGAAGCTGTGTCGAGTGACGATCGTTTGACCGCTGGAGAGTTCACACTCGAGTTGGACTCTGCGTTTCGGGCACGGAGGCTCGTGGCCACTGCAGGTTCGAACGGAAAGCCGCCAGAACTTACCTCTACGCGCGGCGACGACAAAATGCTCATCGACGCGGACAAAATGACCGGTTTGATCACTCCGCAAGGCTGGGTCACTCGAATTGACGCGACAGGAAGCGTGCATGGCGTGCGTCATGGGAAAGAAGAAGCGGACGAAGTCCACGCGGACGCAGGCACGCTGGATTTTTGGCCTCGTGTGAATCGCGTCAAAGAAATGAATCTTAATGGCGGAGTTTTTCTAAAGACGCGCATGACTAAGAGTGGGGATTCTCGAACACTTCAGACGGGCGCGTTTCGCATGGGGTTCAGCGAAGGAAAACAAGGTCAACCCGGTAAGCCCACAATTGCGGAGACGCTTACGGCGGGAAGCATGGAATGGACCGATGCTGCGGCACAAACCGACGCTGCTCCCACGCGTACGAAGCTACAAGCCGACAAGCTGCAGCTGGCTTTCGGAGACGAAGGCAAGCCCAGGCAACTGGATGCGAACGGAAACGTCCAAACGGAGCGCGCCCTCGCTGGCCATCAACTCCAGACCGCTACTGCCAAGAGTGGAATAGCACAGCTTCTCGCGACGGGTGGTTGGTCGCAGATGGATCTGCAAGGCGACGTGAAGTTGAAAGAAGCGGACCGGAACGCGCAAGCGGACCACGCCACGTTCCTGCACGCTGGGCAGACTGCGGCTTTGACTGGACACGCTGTCGCTCGCCACGCGA
>Ga0210391_10005401_pt1 | contig 10535 bp, 9 predicted proteins | sample IncBWC12OmetaG_FD_160573 | JGI IMG/M metagenome (GOLD analysis project Ga0210391, IMG submission 160573) | Forest soil microbial communities from Barre Woods Harvard Forest LTER site, Petersham, Massachusetts, United States - Inc-BW-C-12-O ...
GTCCGTATCTTTCGCCTCCTCGACCTTGGGAGCAGGGACGGCGGCCGCCTTGCCGCACAGCAGATTATTCGTTTCGGCCATATGGACAACGAGACGGCCGAAGGTCATCTGGTCGGCGCTGGGCTTGTAACTGAATTTTTCGGCGGGCATGGCTTCGACGGCTGCGACGGTGTTTTTCTGCCGGCCGGGCAGTATGTCTCTCAAGGCGGTACTTACCGGGTTCTTTGATTGCGCGCACGTTGTTTGTGCAATCGCTGACGCGGCGAGAAACAGCAAGGCAGGGATCACGAAAGTTCTCGTCATTTTGTCCTCATTTCAGTTTGGATTTCAGCTTGCATTTTCAAAAAGAATGCTTTGCCATTGTTATGTCAGACTTGGGGGTCTATAGCCTTCGGCAAAAATCAGATTGCGACTGAGTGCTTCGTCTCGAACCTCGAGGGCCAACGCATACTCGGGAGAGCGATACCACGCTTGCGCCCGCAGCCGCAGTCCGTACCGCAAATCCTGCAATAACGTGGTCATCGCCCCCTTGAGTAGCTAACGTTGAATCGCAATATTCAGAGTCCTAAGCCTACGTCCTCAACTCTCGCGCAAGGCGACGATCGGGTCCACTTTCGTCGCGCGCCGGGCTGGGAGATAGCTAGCCAGCACGGCCACTGCAAGTAAAAGCAGAGGCACGATCAGAAACACAACCGGATCATGTGGGCGAACACCATAGAGCAAACTTGCCATCATGGACGCAGTGGATGCAGAAAAGACCAATCCGGCAACGATGCCCACGCCGGCAAGCGCGACCCCCTTGCGTAAGAACATTCTCAGAATGTCGTCCCGCCGCGCGCCCAGGGCCATGCGGATACCGATCTCGCGCGATCTTTGGCCGACCATATAAGCCAACAAGCCGTAAATTCCGATGGAAGCCAGAAGCATCGCCAGTCCGGCAAATCCACTCACCAGATCGGCAGAAAAACGGCGTGAAGCCAGTGACCGATCAAGGATGTCATTCATAGAGACAACATTGAATACGGGTAAGCCGGGATCAATGCTCTGGATTTCATGCCGAATCTGTGGTTCGAGCAGGGTCGCGGGCAGAGACGTCCGCAACACCACGCTCAGATTCTTGCTGGAATCTTGATAGGTCGAAACATAGATGTGCGGAACGCCATCGACGTCGAGACCGTCACTCTTGATATCCCTGACAATACCCACGATGGTCGTCCACGGCTTGGTAGGGTCTCGTGCGAACCGCACTCGGCGGCCCAGCGGATCGCGGGTTGGCCAATACTTATGAGCGGTGCTTTCATCAATGATGGCCACCAGCGGTTTGCCGGCTACATCGCCCTCGGTGAATGAGCGACCGCGTAGGAGCGTCGACTGCAACACCTTAAAATAATCGGGGCTTATCCGAATTCTCTCGGCGTGCAGATCCTGCGAGGACTCGACCGGTCTATCTTCAATCGCGAAGCCTTCGTTCGCTATGCCACCGACCGCGTTGGGGTTGACATTGGTGGTCGGTAGAGCTGAGGTGATTGCGGCGAGTTCCACTGCCGGAATTGCGTTCATGTGCCGCAGCAACTCGCGATCAAAGGTGGCTCTGGGAAGATTATCGAGATACGGATCCGCCTCCGGTTCGTTGGGATTCGGAAGCTGGATGTTTGCCGCGACAACTTGAGTTGGATTAAAGCCTGGATTTTCCTCTAACAGATCCCGCAGCGTATGCAGCAGCAAGCCGGCTCCGACCATCAGTATGACGGCGAACGCCAGTTCAGAGACGATTAGAACATCCCGCAATCGGCCGGTCTTAGTGCCGTAGCCGGACCCTCGACCGCCTTCGCGAATGGCCGAGGAGAGAGCGACTTTTGCCGAATGAAGCGCTGGCGCAAGTCCAAACACTAAGCCGGTGAGAATGGAAATCAGCAGAGCGAACGCCAGCACTACCCAGTCGATTCGTACTTCGTTGAGCCGGGGAACGTTCGATGGCATAAAGCGCAGGATGAAACCCAAAGTACCCACTGCGGTTACGATTCCCGCGGCACCGCCGATGAGCGACAGCAGCATGGACTCGGTCAGCATCTGTCGCACCATGCGGCCGCGGCTCGCCCCCAGCGCTAGCCGGACCGCCATCTCTTGTTGTCGCCCTGAAGCGCGCGCCAAGAGGAGATTGGCAATGTTCAACGATACGATGAAAACGATCAGGATTACGGCACCCAGTAACACCAGCAGCATGGGCCGGACATTGCCCACCAAAGTTTCTTGCAAGGGTTGAATCTCAATTGTCCATTGCGCCTGCGGCGGGTAATCGGTGGGCAAGTCTTGGCGTAATTGGGCAGCCATGGCAGTGAGCTGCGCCTGAGCTTGCGCCAGTGTCACGCCAGGCTTAAGTCGTCCGATTCCATTTACTAAAATCCGGTTACCACGTATTGGCGGGGGAAAGGGATCTCCGCTGAATCCGCCGGCGCCAAACACTTCCGCGTCGCCGGAAGTCGTCGGTCCAGGATGACGAAATCCGCGTGGCAGAACCCCAATAATTGTAAGGGGATCATTGTCGATCCGGATGGCACGGCCGAGAACATTCGGATCGGCGCCATAGGCACGGCGCCACAGGCCATCGCTGATCACGGCCTCTGGAGCGAAACCAGGCACGAAGTCCTGCGGACCATACAACCGTCCAATTTGCGGGATCACACCCAGCATGGAAAAGTAGGTGAAACTGGTATTGACCCCCTCGACGCGCTCGGGCTGTTTGGTCCCGGTCAAATTCTCGCTACCCTCAAAGATCGGGGTCACATCTTCAAATACACCTGCTCGCGTCTGCAGGTCATCCAGTTCGGGCTTGGAAAACCTAACGTCCCGCAATCCTACGCCAGGCTCGTTAAAGAAGATTCGTACCAAACGATCGGGATCGCGGTAGGGCAGAGGACGAAACAACACGCCATTTACGATGCTGAAAATGGCCGTGTTGGCTCCCACGCCCAGAGCCAGCGTCAGGACAGCCACGATCGTGAATGTGGGCTTCCTGAGCAGCATGCGCAAACCATACCGGACATCCTGAAGTAAAGTCCCCATGAGGACGCTCCTCTCGGCCAATGTCACATAACCTTATTTAGTTACCAGTTTGCGATCGGCGGAGTCTCCGTCCACCGCTGCTGGCCCAGTGGCTCGGAGGATAGGAGGGTCCAGTGGTTGTCGTCCAATTTTCTCCAGCCATCCCGTGCCACCAGCACTCTGTACCCCTTGCTCGTTTTGCCATCCTTGTCCTTGGTCTCGACCTCTACTTTCTCAAATATGAGTACCGACCAGTCGTTGCCTCTGGGTTCGACCGTGAGCACACTGGAATCAAATCGCGTCATCTTGAGTCTAGGCATGGTATCGATGAACTCCTGCCGTGTATATTTTCGGTCGGGATTTTGGAAGTAGAAATCCGGAGCCAGTATCCTCTCGATCGTGTTCATGTCCAGCGCCGCACGCGCTTCAGCCCACTCGGCGTAACCGACTTCAATCGCTTTTCGCGCTTCTGTCGAACTGACGGCAGGAGCACTTTGCGCCCCGGCTGCAGCCGTTACGATTACCGCCAGTAACGTGGAGACCAGAATGCGCCTCCCCAGATTCATGTAAGTTGCCAATCTCGATCTCATCCGCTTCTTCTCCTCTTGTACGCCCGTCGGCCACACCGTCATCCCGACGCCAACACCTTCTTGGCGATGCTCCTGCTCACTGGACAATATGTCGCGAAGAATCAGTGTTTGCAGGAAAAGTGACATGCGGTGTCCGAAATGAGACAAGCGGTCAGAGTTGGCCGTCAAAGAGCACTGCGCGCTTTGGACGGCCCTGTCCTCAGTGATGTCTCCTTAGACGTTACAGCTATAATCTGTGCCGGAGGGTCGACACCCATTGCTGCAGATCACGCCAGATAGGGGACGGACGAAATGGATCTTGATCTTGTGTGCGTGGACGATGGTAGGGCTGTTGTTTGCCGTGCAGAATCGTGCTGGCGAAGGTAGAGGGTACGCACGTCAGCTGGGTGATCGAGAGTGCGCTCGAACTTGTCTGGTGGTACGTATGGGCGGCGTACACACCGCTTGTGATGGGTCTGGCCAAACGGTTCCCATTGACGGGGCCGAGGTTTGTACCTCATATAGCGATCCACCGGCTGGTAACGAAACCTAGATTCCAGTCGCACGATACTCGGGAAGGTAGCGTCGGAACTAAGTAGCATACTTAGGCCATTAGAGCACTCAGGAAAGCGGAAGGTCGCCTACCTACCTTATGCCGTCCGCTACAAACAGCTCGGAAATTTGCCGGTTGTAGCTATACACATAGTATTTGCCGTCGGGCGTGAAACTGGGCGGGCTAACGTATGTCAGGCCCGTCTTATCGACCGGGCCAACTGTCTGGAACTCTCGCCTCTTGCCCGTTGCAAGATCCACAAGAGAAATAACACTTTCCATCTCGGCAATCCCGCCGACATAGACCGCTTTCCCATCGGGCATCCAGGCGAGGACCCCTTCTCCCTCTTGCAAACCCGTAAGTTTCTGGGGTGCGCCGCCGGCGATCGGAAACAACCAAGTATTGCCATCAGCTCCCCTCGCGGAGACGAGGCTCCCGTCAGGCGAAACCGGGCTTTGCGTCACGGCACCTTCCGGCGTAATTGGGCGCAAGGCCTCGGTGCCGAGGTCGAGGAGATAGAGCCGTGCGCCTTTGCCGCCTTCGCTCGCCGAGAGCAAGAGATGCTTGCCTTCGGGCAGCCAAGTAACTCCGTAGGTGTGGAACGAGGGAAGGCGAATCGTACGCGACTGTCCTTCGCCGGTCGGCAGCAGAGACACCTGCCCGCTGAAATCGCTGGGAACCACAGCTACCCATTTTCCGTCCGGCGACAGATCACTATAAGTGCCCGAGCCTAGTTTGACCGCCGCCGATCCGTCGGTCGCACGCAAGTACGTCCAGGAATCGCCTCCCGGTGCGTCACCGGTTTCGTCGAACACCAGCCACTTGCCATCTTTCGATAGGGCTCGGTGAATGGACCAGTCCAGCCAGCCCAATTCACGCTCGCCGGATTCGCGCGGCACGTGCCCCAGAATCCCCGCGCGGATCAACTCGTGGACGAAAAGTACCCGGCCGTCTCTCGCCACGTCCTGCAGCCGCAGTGCGCCTGGGACGCGATAGAGTATGCGGTCATGCCCAACCAGATCGACAGCGTGGAGGCTGCGCGCCGAACCACCCGATTCCGCCGCGGTGTACCAGATTTCGGAGCCTGTGGGCGACCAGGCCAATCCCTGCACGCTGCCGTAGTCGTGGGTCAATTGTCGATTCCCATGCGAACCCACCACGCGGACAAAACCAGAGTCGCCAATCGGTTCGTCATGTTCGACAAACGCAACCATGTCTCCCTTGGGCGAGACGCGAACATCGCCGAGCCAGGTGGCGGATTCGCACAGGAGTGTGCCGACAGGATATTCGAGACGCGCTTTGCCGCCCTGGTGATAGGTGACCGCAAGAGACGTATCCGGCCGCGGCCCCCAATCGGCCGCTTCTACTTTGTCCATGACTAGCCGCGGCGTGCCGCCTGTAAGCGGCAACCGCGCAAGCATGCCGTGAAAATTGAAGCCGGATGGTCCGCGTTTGCGGTTCAGCAATACGGCTAGTTCTCCCGTGCCTGAGATGGCGAGCACATCGGCGGCCGGCAGGCCAAAGGGCCGGCCCTCGGTGCTATCCAGGCGCCCTTCAAAGACCTCGATCGGGTTACCGTCCCAAGCAGCACCGTAGATGACCGAGTTCCCGTCGGGGGTAAATCGCGCATTCCAAACCGTTCCTCTGCGAAACGTAATCTGGCGAAGCGCCGGAGGAGTATTCGTAGGCGCGCGACGGACAAGCAAGACGCCCACGATAGTGGCCGCGCAAACCAACAGAGTTGCGACCCATAGCCAAAGTGGACGAAGACGATGGGCGCGAGCCAGCGGCTTGTGGCCCTCGATGGCGGAGGGCGAGACGCTGCCACCCGACTCGGCGGGCGGCACGGGAACCTGCCCATTTGTCGGTGCGTTGTCGACCGTTCCAATAAACCGGTAGCCGCGCCGGGGCAAAGTCTCGACAAACCGTGGAGCAGTCGCCGAATCGTTCAAGGCCTCGCGCAAACGTGCGATCGCGTTATGCAGGCTGTGGTCGAAATCGACGAACGTGTCGGCGGGCCAAAGGCGCGCGCGAATCTCGTCCCTGGTAACGACGCTGCCGGGTTTTTCGAGCAGCAGCGCCAACACTTGCAACGGCAGGCCTTGTACCGCCAGACGCGCGCCGCGCTTTGAAAGGACACCAGCGCGGACATCCAGTTCAAACACGCCGAATCGAATTAGTTGGTCAGTCGGAAGGGCACCCACATCCATCTCTCCTCACCAGGAGCAGGGGGAGAGTATAGGTGATGTCGCCCGCAAAATCCTTCCAATTGACGGTGTTACGGGCGGAGAAAGAAAGGGGAGCGCTGAGAGGGTGCATGCATTGACTTGCGCAGGCGCAGGCCGCAAGCTGCGCGACAGTCGGAGCCTTTCAAAACAAATCAGGAGATCCATAATGAAACGGAGAAATTTCTGCAGACGCATCACAGCAGCGGCGGCAGGAGTCGGCGCGCTGGCAATCGCAAAGACGGTATCGGCGATGGAGCCCGAAGGCAGTCATGCCTCGGCAGACGTGGCCGAGATTTACCAATTGCAAGCCGCCTTTCACAAGGCAAAAACGGCCCAGGACATCCAACTCATGATGTCGTTGTGGGACGCGCAAGGACGTTTGGAAGTAGTTGGTGACGCGAAGTCCCCTTACGTGGGTACCGAACGGCTGCAGGAATTCTGGGCGAATTCGGGCTCGTTTAAGAATCGACGTTTTTCGCTTGTGCCATCCTACAAGACGCAAATCGAGGTGCACGGCGATCAGGGCACCATCTATTTTGAATGCCACGATGTGGCGGACTACGATCAACCCAGCCGCAACATCATCAATGACACTTTTCTTCGCGGAACGGTTCGCAAAGTGGGAGGAAAGTGGAAGTTTGCGCAGATGGCCGCCGGTCCGTCGACCCCGCTGTCTTTGGATCATTATTACGGCTGAGTCGCGCTGAGTCCCCGAATTTCCGCCATAACGCACCATCCAATAGAGCGGCGGTTTGGAAAACCTCTTTCTTGCCTCTTTAAACCTTCGAGTAGCTTTGCGCGACTGAGCGCTCGGCTCTTGATTTACCGCTTCGAGAAAGGCCGCTTTGTCGCGGCAGTGAGCTGTTCTCGCAGCGAAGCAAGGATCTCTCGCGACAGGGCAGGGCAAGACTGTGAAGTACGACCGAGTTCGCATGGTGCTCGGAGAAGGCAATTTCATACTGGTCGTTGCCGAGGGAGGTTTTGGGGGCCGGCCAACGGCGTACTACGACATGTACCGCATTCAGGGCGGAAAAATCGCGGAGCACTGGGACGTGCTCGAAGCGATTCCTTCCCGCGCTGACTGGAAAAATTCCAACGGCAAATTCTGAAAGCGCAGTACCGATCGGATTTTGTTTACTATCCGAGTTCGAAAAGGGAGCGACACGCAATTTCGTTTTGACGGCGGCCGACTTCTTATTTTACTTCCTGATCAGCCCAGGCTTTTCTGAGCAGAATCCACAACGCCGGTATCTTCGGACCGCCCCCGGCTGTTCTGCTGCCACGGGGTGAATCCACGAAATTCTTGTAATTCTAACCCCATTGGGGTAGAATTATTGCATGAAGACTACGGAATATACGCCGGCACAAGCATCTGCGGTCGCAAATCTCCCGCTCCCGGCAGTACACAAACTCATCGAGCGCCGACTCATTCGTCCACGAAGAATGCGTTCTGGACGGGCCATCTTGCGAATGCTCAGCAAGGAGCAGGTCCTGTATCTTCGTCTCGAAGCTGAGGGAGTGCGGCTCCTGCCGCTTGCATCCCGTCGCGCAATCGCCAAAGAAATCGAATCCTCCCCCGGAGTTGATGCGGTAGTGCTAAACGAAGGCTCAGCCGTCGTCGTACAAGTGAAATCTGTCCGATTGGAACTGGACGTGGAAATTAAGAGACTTGAGATTGCTGAGAATATGATTACTTCCGATCCCGAAATCATGCGAGGCACCCCTATTTATCGTGGCACTCGCATCCCTGTAGAACTCATCGCCGATATGCTGGGCGAGGGGGCTACGCACCAAGAGATCCTCGTGGGTTATCCAGCTCTGGACCGGGAAAAAATCGAGCTCGCCCCTCTATACGTGCAGGCCTTTCCTCGTCGAGGCCGCCCGGCCTCTCGCCCTTGGGCAAAGCGCAAACCTACCCTGACAACTCGGCATCAGCGTGCCAAAAAAGCTTAACGGTGAAGTTCCTGATCGATGAATGTCTGCACACATCTTTAGTGGAACTGGCCCACGCGGCGGGCCACGTCGCCGATCATGTTAATTATCGAGGCCTCGGCAGCTTGGCAGTTAATGACGGTCATCCGCGAACAGGACTATACATTCGTAACCAACAATCGATCTGACTTTCTCGCTCTTCATGGGCGAGAGCCACTGCACGCGGGCGTCATCATCATAGTTCCGAGTGTCACCCCTGCCCGCCAGCGGGAGCTCTTCACAGCGGCACTAGAACATATCGGATCGAGGGACCTGACCAACGCCGTGGTTGAAGTGAAATATGTTGGTAGCTGCATCGAGTGTTCTGAATACCTGCTACGCGAAGCAAACGAATTGTCTTCCTAATTCCTCCATGCTTTACTCGGCGCAAGATAGGCCGTAGCTCGCTCCCACGGTAAAGCCCGCTTGTGCAGCTCTGCTCGGCATAACCCATCCTTGCTCGCTTCCGCGCCCCTCCGGGCTACGCTGAAATACGCTCCGAAGCTTGACGGCCGCGATCCACGACCAAGACCCGCCTCCAGCAGAGCATGTTGAGAACCGGGCCAGACCGCGCGCGGCTCTCCTACTTAGACCAGGGCGGAACCACGCCGTTGGTGCGCGCGTACGCGATCGACTGCCCTAGATGCTCGTGTTGATCTTCGAGAATCAGCATCACCGCGTCCTGCTTGGTCATGTCTTCTCCGAACAGTTTCACCTGTGTCTGCAGGTCGTTGTCGGAAAGTCCCGTAATCGCTTTTTGTAGATTGGCGTAAGAAGCCTTCAGAGCGTCTTGCATTTTCCCCGGTTCGGTAATGGGCGCGGGCTCTGTCCCCGTATTCGTTTTACCCGTGAGCGCGTCGGCGAGCAGGCCGTTCTCCTCAACGATCAGGTTGAACACGTCGCCGACGGAGCGAACGCCCTGGCCGGGCTTCCACTCGTACTTGCCTGCCATAACTTGCGCGAGTCCGGTGAATTTTTTGGAAAGCGTTCCGGCATCTTCTCCGAAGGCGGCCTGGAATTTCGCCGGCTGGGCCTGCGCCAATGGCACCATCAGACCGACCGCAAGCGCAAGCGCTCCGTACTTCGTCAGAATCTTCTTCATGTGAAACTCCTTTACGTCAATCTGAACAACTCGTACTGCTCGAGACGCCGAATGCAGGTCTCAACGCGGCGTTTTAACTCCCTATCGATGGTCCTGCTCACTGGACAATATGTCGCGAAGAATCAGTGTTTGCAGGAAAAGTGACATGCGGTGTCCGAAATGAGACAAGCGGTCAGAGTTGGCCGTCAAAGAGCACTGGGCGCTTTGGACGGCCCTGTCCTCAGTGATGTCTCCTTAGACGTTACAGCTATAATCTGTGCCGGAGGGTCGACACCCACTGCTGCAGATCACGCCAGATAGGGGACGGACGAAATGGATCTTGATCTTGTGTGCGTGGACGATGGTAGGGCTGTTGTTTGCCGTGCGCAGAATCGTGCTGGCGAAGGTAGAGGGTACGCACATCAGGTGGGTGATCGAGAGTGCGCTCGAACTTGTCTGGTGGTACGTATGGGCGGCGTACACACCACTTGTGATGGGTCTGGCCAAACGGTTCCCATTGACGGGGCCGAGATTTGTACCTCATATAGCGATCCACACAATCACCTCGCTCATGATGGCTCCCCTGGCATCTGTCACCGATTACTTTCTGAGCCGTGGACTTCTGCAGTCAGCTTTTCGCATCACTGGTCCTGGCGTGCTCCAATTTCTCTCGCCGTTCGGAGTCAGTGTTCTATTTATGAGCTTTACTGGCATGCTTACGTACTGGTTAATTGTGGGACTGTATCAGTCGATCCACTTTTACCAGGCCGCTATGGAGCGCCAGACTATAGCGGCACAGCTGGAGACGCAGCTCTCCCATGCCGAACTTGAGAACCTTAAGAGCCAATTACATCCGCACTTTTTGTTCAACAGTCTTCACACCATTGGAATCCTGATGCAGGAAAACGTTGATGCTGCGAGCCATCTGCTAGTCTGCCTCGGCGACTTGCTGCGCATGGCCCTCGAACGGCGGGAGAACGAGATCACCTTGCAGAGCGAACTCGAGTTCGTCGGCAAGTACCTGGAGATCGAACAGACACGCTTTCATGATCGGTTGAAAGTTCACATGGACGTGCCACCTGACCTTCTCG
>Ga0210391_10005402_pt1 | contig 10535 bp, 7 predicted proteins | sample IncBWC12OmetaG_FD_160573 | JGI IMG/M metagenome (GOLD analysis project Ga0210391, IMG submission 160573) | Forest soil microbial communities from Barre Woods Harvard Forest LTER site, Petersham, Massachusetts, United States - Inc-BW-C-12-O ...
CTTTCCCTGCAGTTTTGTGGACAAGGTGAGCGTGCCAGAATCGCCCATCGCGTCCAGCGAGTTTTCTATGAGCGCTGCCCAGGCCTGGTTCAGCTCGCTTCCAAAGGCTTTGAGCAACGGTACCTCCGGACTATAGAAACGTCTCACCGTGATGCCGGCGAGTCGCGGCTGAAAAAGTTGGAGCACGGTATCGAGAGATTCGGCAATATTGACATCCTGAATCGGATGCCGATCCATGTAGGCGTAGTCTTTGACTGCCGTGACCAGACGGAAAATCCTATCGGCCGCCTCGCTCACCAGAACCACTGAAGCCTCCCGTTCGAGCGCAGCCATAGCATCGCTGAGCGCAGCGCAAAGTGTGTGCGCCGGTACGAGGCCCTCAAGATCCTGAAGCGAAGAGAGCTGGATATTGGCTTCGGCCATAATTGGAGCCAGCTTCCATGCCTCAGCAAACCCTTTTTCTTCCAGCCAGGTCATCAAAGAGTCTTCAAGGGATGTAGTGTCAACTGATCCGTTGTCAGTCTGACGGGAGTGGGATACTCGAGAGCGTAATCCGGAGAGCCACTCCAGGTAGTCCTTGAGGCGGTCTTCTGTCCCGAGGATCATTCCAATTCGGTAACAAGCAAGCTCTGCTTGGCCTCCCATGGCGTTCAGCAGATTCGAGGCGGCACTCTTAGCAGCCGATGCTGGGTTGTTGAGCTCGTGGGCGAGGTTTGCGGCAAGGTTATTGACTGCCGCCAGTTTGCCAATCTGCTCTTCAGCTCGCGTGTATTCCCGATTGCGGTCCAGCAATACTCTGACAACTCGTTGCGTCATCGATGGTATCGCTGTCAGGAGTTCCGGAAAATGGCTGTCATGCAGTTCTAGAATCCACGTATTCCCGTCCGCGCGACCGTCTGCGTTCCATGCCTTGATGCGCGAGAAAGGCGTTTTGCCCGTAATTCGGCCCGTCTGTCCGATCAGGACAGAGACTGGGCTCGACGAATGACGATGCACAAGAACATCGCCATCGAGGATGAACATCAAGTGTTCCGGGGGAGTTCCCTGGCTAAAAATAAGGTCTCCATCCTTACCAAACCTTTCAGTTCCATGGGTAGCGAGCCAGGTGAACTCCTCCTCGGTCAGGCCCTTCAAAGCTTCAATCGTGCTCAAGGCTGCAACAATATCTGCGATGGAATGGGTCTGGCCTGGGTGTTCGACTTTCGAGTTCAATGGGACCGCCATCAGCTTGTCCGGAAGGTTCACAACCATCGCCCCTCTTCATCCATGAGATTCACCGCAGGTCGGGATGAATCGCGCCTTTCGCAATATTCTACGGCTACAACTTTGAGACAAAGATTTGAACAGTTATTGCGGAGCCTTCACGCCGACTTCTCAAAGAATTCGGATTGCGAACTGGTTGGAAGCAGTTGTGCACGCAACGTCAATTTTGCACGCGACAGCCGTGACTTGACTGCGGGCACAGAAATTCTGAGAGCTTGTGCAATCTCTCGAATGGAATATTCCCTTGCTTGCCAGAGTTCGACAACTTCCCGGCAGAGTGGTGGCAGCCGGACAATTGCGTCCCTTAGCAATGCTTCTCTCTCTCTCCGAACGTAGCTGCTCTCGGGGTCCTCGCAGGGGGACTCCGTCTCCCACCGCTCGCATTTGCCGCTCGGATCGTCGCTACCGTCCATCGAGATTTCGAAGCAACCGCGTTTCTTGCGCAAGATCATCAGCGCCGAATTGATCGCGATCCGGGTCAGCCACGTGGAAAAACTCGACCTCTCCTCAAAACCCTTCAGGTGGGCGAAAGCCTTCAGCAAAGCGTCCTGAAGCGCATCCTCCGCATCCTGCTGATTTCTCGTGATTCGATAGGTCTCATGAAAGACCTTTCTGTAGTGGCGTCTGCTCAGTTCGACGAAAGCATCTGCGTCTCCGGACTTTGCCGTCGAGAGCAGCACTGCGTCGCTCATCCCTGTTGGTCCTTCTTCGAGGAGATCATAGGTTTCCGCGGTCATCGTAACACTCCGGAATTTATAAGTGACTACAAACGAAAGTCCCTGTTTGCTAGCTAAAGGCAAGAGCGGATACTTCAGGTGTTTGGGTACAGAACGCAAGCCAGAAAATGCAGCCACACCAATCTAGCTCAAAGACGGCGCTCAGCACTGAAGAGACGCCAATTCCGAGGGCCACCGCCATATTAATTCGTGTATCGGGACGTGTTTGTACGGCATAGCAGTGCAAGTATGCACATTTATTGCCAAACCTTGTGTGCAAGCTGCAATTTCCGGAAAGCGAGCTTTTCCTGGCGCATTTCTCGAGTCTCCAGGCAAAAAAGCAAGACTCTATAACCTCGGGCCTCACGAATGTTGTCCAATTCTTGGTGCTTTTAAGGTGCCCTTAACGATGACCGTCACGTAACGCCCGATGTTGCGACCAGGATCGCGACCAATCTCCGTCAGAGTCGAGGATCTGGCGCAAATTAACGAGCCGGTGATTGAGACTTGCCCGGCGAGGTCTTACAACTACGGACTTCCGGTGCTTCCACCTCTTTTGGCTAACTTTTTTTGCGAAACCGTGATGCCGCCGGCGTGTCAATTGGACCAACCCCATCGAGGGGTACATGAAACGCCCGATCGTAGCTAGCCCGCCGGTGCAAGTTTCTGGCATCCTTCCGAAAGTCGAAGTACGACAAAGACCGGCATCGCGAGTGCGCCGGGAAACGCCATGAACAATGCGGACATGAGAATAGAGCAGGATTCTCTGGGCGACGTGCCGGTTCCGGTCGACAAGCTCTGGGGCGCGCAGACCCAACGCTCGCTTGAGCACTTCACCATCGGAACGGATCTCATACCAAGGGAGATGATCGCCTCCTACGCGATTCTGAAAAAAGCTGCAGCCAATGCGAACCATGCCGGCGGCCGCCTGGACGATCAACGGCGGGCATTGATCGGTCGCGCTTGTGACGAGATTCTTGCCGGCCGGCATCAGGACATGTTCCCCCTGCATGTTTGGATGACGGGTAGCGGCACGCAATTCAACATGAACGTGAACGAGGTAATTTCTAACCGCTGCTGCCAGCTCGCGGGCACACCACTTGGCACCAAGACGCCTGTTCATCCTAACGATCACGTCAATATGTCCCAGTCCTCAAATGATTCTTTCCCCACCGCGATGAACATAGCAGCGGCAGTGAACGTGAAAGAACGGCTGATGCCAGCGGTGAACGCGCTGCGTGAAGCCATCGCGGCAAAAGTCGTCGAGTGGCACGACATAGTTAAGATCGGTCGCACCCACATGCAAGATGCCACCCCGATCACACTCGGGGAGGAGTGGTCGGGGTATGAGGGCATGCTCGGAGACGACCTCGAGCGGATGGAAGATGCGTTGAAGGGTGTCTATCGTCTCGCGCTTGGCGGAACCGCGGTAGGAACCGGCATCAATGCAGCCCCCGGGTTCGGCGAGGCGGCCGCTGCCGAGATTGCACAGCTTACCGGCCTGCCCTTCCTGACCGCACCGAACAAGTTCACGGTACAGGGCGCTCACGATGCGCTGGTGCAGCTCTCCGGCACACTTCGTACTCTCGGAGTCTCTCTTTACAAAATTGCCAACGACATTCGTCTGATGTCGTGTGGGCCTCGAGCCGGCTTCGCGGAACTCCTGATTCCAGAGAACGAGCCGGGTTCGTCGATCATGCCGGGCAAAGTGAACCCAACCCAGGCCGAGGCGTTGACCATGATCGCCGTGCAGGTCATGGCTAACGACGTGGCTGTGGGCTTCGGTGGCGCAGGCGGTTATCTCGAAATGAACGTCTATAAGCCCCTCATCATCTTCAATGTGACTCACTCCATTACGATCATGACCGACGGATGTACCAACTTCCGGAAATTCCTGATCGAAGGGACCAAGCCGAATCTCAAGAAGATCAAGGAGTATGTGGACCGGTCATTGATGCTCGTGACGGCCCTCTCGCCAATCATTGGCTACGACAAGGCCTCGAAGATTGCGCACTACGCAATGGACAACGATCTCACGCTGAAGGTCGCCGCCTTGCAACTGGGCTTTGTGACCGAGGATGAGTTCGACCGCGTGGTCGATCCGGCGAAGATGGTCGAGCCTTACGTAGCTGCAGCTAAGTAACCAGGAGGAGAAATACGATGGCAACATCCACAAAAAATCCCGATGTCATTCTTGTCGGCGCGGGCATCATGAGCGTGACCCTGGCAGTGATCCTGAAAGAGCTTGATCCAAGCCTGGCCATAGAGATTTACGAGGTTCTGGGGAGTGAAGCGCAGGAAAGCTCGAATGCATGGAACAACGCCGGCACCGGCCATGCGGCACTCTGCGAGTTGAACTACACTCCACAACTAGCTGACGGCAGCATCGACATTTCAAAAGCTCTGCCGGTAAACACCGAGTTCGATCTTTCCCGGCAACTCTGGTCGTATTTGGTGAAAAAGGGAGCCATCAAAGATCCTCAATCTTTCATCCATCCCGTGCCCCACATGAGTTTTGTGAGCGGCTCAGCCAATATCGCATTTCTAAAAAAACGCTTTGCGGCACTCTCGGCCCATCCGCTCTATCACGGTATGGAATATTCCGACGACAAGAAGCAGATTGAGGATTGGATCCCGCTGGTCATGGAAGGCCGTGATCCCAGCGAGCAAGTTGCAGTGACACGAATGCGCACGGGTACCGATGTGGATTATGGCGCTCTTACCACGGACCTTCTTGATTCCCTAAAGGGAAAGGAAGGCTTTTCCATCCACTTTAGCCATCGAGTGCAAGATCTGCGTCGCCAGGGCGACTGCTGGAGTGTGCAGGTTAGGAACGAAAAAAGCGGGGAGCACTGGGAAGTCCAGACCAGGTTTGTCTTCCTGGGCGCCGGGGGTGGAGCGCTGCCGCTGTTACAAAAATCAAAGATTCCCGAGGGGCGCGGCTACGCCGGGTTTCCGGTGAGTGGGGTCTGGCTTCGCTGCGACAATCCCCAGATTTCTTCCCGCCACGATGCCAAGGTATACGGCAAAGCTTCGGTCGGATCGCCGCCGATGTCCGTGCCCCATCTCGATACACGCCACGTCGAAGGAAAGGTTTCTTTGCTCTTCGGCCCTTATGCGGGCTTTTCGACGAAGTTTCTCAAGCATGGATCCTATCTGGATCTCTTCGGCTCCATCGATCCGGAAAATATACTGCCGCTGCTCGCGGTTGGCCGGGACAACATGGCTCTTACCGAATATCTGATAGGCCAGGTTCTCGAGTCTCCGGAGGAACGGCTCGCCGCCCTACGCGAGTTTTTTCCACGTGCAAAGCAGGAAGACTGGAAGCTTGAAGTAGCAGGACAGCGGGTGCAGATCATCAAAAAAGATCCGGTCCACGGCGGCATTCTGGAATTTGGCACCGAGCTCGTGAGCGCAGCCGATCGTTCCATTGTGGCCATGCTTGGTGCTTCCCCTGGTGCTTCCACTGCCGTCTGGATCATGATTCACGTCATCGAGCGCTGTTTCCCGGAGAAATTGAAAGGGGGATGGGCTCTCAAACTGAAGCAACTTATTCCTTCCTACGGTCAATCTCTTATCGAGAATCCGGCCCTGTGCCAGCGGGTCCGGGCTGAGACGGCGGCAGTATTGAACATCAACAACATTGAGGAGAAGACACCATGATCCGGGCCTATTATCTCTATACGGGTTCTGACGGAAACTCTCATGTGACAAAGGGTAGCGTAAGTGAAGCTAAGCTGGTCGAGGCGGAATCCATCCTTTTCAAGGAAACGGCGGCACATTCATCCTTCGACTGGCACAACGATCCTATCCCCCAATACGTCATTACCTTGGCCGGTGTACTGGAATTCACAACCGTAGGCGGCGAGACATTCACCATCCATCCCGGTGATGTCCTGCTGGCAGTCGATCACACTGGCTCAGGACACAAGTGGCATCTGATCAACGACGATCCCTGGAAGCGGGCGTACGTGGTCTTCAAAGCAGGAGTGGATACTCATTTCGTACCTGATCCCACATAAAGCTGCTTCATGGATCTGCATCGAAGCAACGTAACGGTTGTCATGCAACTCACATGCTTACGGACATGAGTGGTGCTGCAGGGTCGATGACCTTAACTACCAGGTACAGGTCCGGCGCAGAGGAGTGAAGAAAGCCAGCTTCTGACGCATAATGGCGTGTAGTACTGCACGCCAGCCGGACTACACTTCGATCCAATGTCCCCCGGGACGGGAGGTTGAATTCATGGCTAAAACCAGCGTGAGTTTCGCCCAATTCTTCTACCGCGTGAATCCTGACAGTACGATCGATGCCATCTGCGGTTACTGCTTCTTGACTGTTGCTACTGCAAACACCCGAACGGAGCTTCGACTATTTGAGTCTGCTCACCACTGCGGAAATTCGTTGAGCACACGACCTGTGTTAACTCGACTAGGCTTCGGCAACCTCTAAAGCTCACAGACTGGATCGAGCCCCTTGCCCGCGCCGCAGTCGCTATGGCAGCTCCGCCATTGGATTGCTCCGCTCAGTCGCAATCGATGTTTCCGCAGTCGTCAGGTCTGGGGCACTGGCTGAAAGTCGAATGGCGCCGGGCGTTCTGGCGCTTCGTACCACCACCAGCGCGCGGCCGTTGAAGAGTGCCCGATGATCCCCCTGATACGCTTCTTTGCTTATGCCGTCTCCGTTGCCTACTGCGAGAAGAGTGCCGGGGCCGTTAAGGGTGAACTGTACTTCGGCGGATGCGTTGGGTTGCAGGCGGCCTTGCGCGTCGACTGCTTCCACCGTGATGAAGGAGAGGTCTTCGCCATCGGCGTGCAGGACCGTGCGATCAGCCGTCAGGCGGAGTTTCACCGGGTCGCCGATGGTCTGCAAAACACTGGTGGTGACTTCCTGATCGCCATTCACTCCGGCGGCCTTGAGCGTGCCGGGCGCGTACGGGACAGTGAACAGGGCCTTGCGCTGCTGTTCCGGGCTGGTGGGCATTTCGCCGATGAGCTTGTCATTCAGATAGAGCCGCACCTTTTCCGTGCCGCTATAGACTTCAACCTGCATATTTTTTCCATCACAACCGGGCCAGGTCCAACTCGGCAGCGTTGGGTAGACACTCCAGCCGATAGAAACGATCTTCTTGCCCTCCGGTTCGGGTAGCCGTACGGTCGCGAACACCCGTTCGCCACCGTTCCACAAAATGTCTCGGTAGTACGACGCGGGCTTGCGAAAACCGGTGAGGTCCAGGTCGCCTGAGTACGCCGCGTGCCACGGAAAGCCCGGGAACATAAACTTCATCATGGCCGCGGCAGGATTGGGCTGGCCGTTCTGCGGCTGCTGCAGAGCTTCGAAGGGGTTCTTTCCGTCGGCTCCCATATTGGACATCATCTGGCTCATCACGGCAGCCACCTGAACTGCCTGCCCGGCTTGTTCCGGGATTGCATAGGACCAACTTCCGATTCCGGATTCCCCCAGGTAATCCATCGCCGTCCACACAAATTCTCCCAGGATGTACGAGTGCTCTTGCGTCAATTTCCAGTTGTCGAATGCAGCCGAAGGCAAGGACTCCGTGGTCATCATGATGCGGTTTGGAACTCGCTCATGATCCTTACCCTGGTTTTGCTTGAGGTTGTAGTTGTACCCGGAAATGTCGAGCTCTGCCATGACGGCGTCGGTGCTTGGCGTGTACGTTGCGCCCGGGAAGGCCTGGGTTATGGGCCGTGTACTGTCAAGAGAACGGACCCGGGCAGCGAGTTGCCTGGCGATCGGCGCACCCTCAGGTGTCCACGCCTCGGGAATCTCGTTGCCGATCCCCCAGGCGATGATTGAGGGATGGTTGCGGTCGCGCTGCACCATGGAGTCGACGTCACGCTGCCACCATTCCTTGAAGAATTGCGCATAGTCATATTTCGCTTTGCTCTTAGTCCACACATCGAAGGGCTCGTCGAGGACCAGCAGGCCGAGGCGGTCGCAAGCGTCCAGAAACGCGGGCGAGGGCGGATTGTGGGCAGTCCGCACTGCATTGAAGCCAGCGGCCTTGAGCAGTTCAACCCTCCTTTCTTCAGCCCGGTCGAATGCGGCGGCTCCGAGTGGCCCGTGGTCATGATGCACGCTGCCGCCCACCAGCTTGATTGATTGACCATTGAGAAGAAGGCCTTTGTCCACCGACCAGGCGAGTGCCCGCACCCCAAAGCTGGTCTCGACGCGATCAGTGAGTTTACCCCTCTGAAAGATTTCGGTGACCGCTCGATAGAGAACTGGCGTCTGTGGAGACCAGAGTTTCGGCTGGGCAATTGTGATCTTCTGTGTCGTCTCTCCGCCGGTGCCTGCGCCGATCTGTACTTGTGATTGATCGTTTACGACAGGCTCCCCCGTTGCTGATAGCAGAGTCGTCTTTACCGAGGCTTGCGCTGGTTTTGTCGAAGCGTTTTCGAGGCGGGTGCGAACCACGACAGTTGCATTCGCATCAGTGGCTTCCGGAGTACTGACAAAGACTCCCCATGGCGCGACGTGAACTTGCTCCGTAACCAAAATGCGTACATGCCGGTAGATGCCTGATCCGGTATACCAGCGGCTGCTTGGCTGCTGCGAACAATCCACGCGCACCGCGATGACATTGGCTTTGGAGAAGTCCAAACCAGGCGTCAGGTCGAACCGGAAACTGGTGTAGGCGTAGGGATGAATCCCGAGCTTCTTACCATTCAGAAACACGGTAGCGTTGGACGCCACTCCATCGAATTCGACGCTGACCTGTTTGCCTTTCCAACTCGCGGGAGCGGTGAAGGTCCTGCGATACCAGCCGATACCGGCGGGAAAGTATCCACCGCCCGAGCCGGTTGCATTCTTCTCGCTGGGCGCTTGTTCAATACTCCAGTCATGAGGCAGGTCGACGTTGCGCCAGCCGGAGTCCTGAAAGGCCTGCGCTGCAGCATCGGCGGGGTCGCCCAGCAGGAACTTCCAACCATAGTCTGCCGTGAGCAACTGCCGCGGTGACGTGGCCTGCGCTCCCAATACTGGAGCGGTGGACAGCGATAGCGCGGCGAATAGCATCGCGACAGTTTGGCGGAACGTTCTTTGCATTGGGAGTCTCCTTGCAAACTCAGGGGGCGCGCAGGCCAAGCAGCAGGATGCGCACGGTTTCGTGGAAAAGGACTTCGATAGGCTGGCCATACTCCTGCTCCACGCGATTCCCCAGGGAAGCCAGGCGGCGCTGGGCTCCCACGACAGCGTTCAAGACGGAGTGCATGCTGAGATCCGGATCCAGATCCGAGCGGAGCGAGCCATCTGCGATACCTTCTCGGATCAAATTGGAAAGCGGCTCGAAACGGCCGGGGAAGAGCCGGTCTTCAAGAGCGAGCAGACGCTCCGCAGACCAGTCGCGCGCGTACATCGCATCAAACTGCGCCATCAAACGCACTCGCTGAGGATGATCTACCAGTTCATCGCCAAAAGCTTCGAGCAGAGCAGTGACCTTGGCCAGGGCTGGTCCCGTGGCTGCTTTGGTCGCTTCAAGAACTCTGGCGGACGATTGCAGCATAACCTCTTCCACCAGCGCCCAAACAATCTCGTCCTTATTTGAGAAGTACTCATAAAGGGTCGAAGCCCGAATTCCTGCCGCGGCGACGATGTCGGCAATCGGAACGCGGTCAATGCCCCGGATATCGAAGAGCTCCTCCGCGGCCGCGAGGATCCGGCGGCGCTGTCTTTCACGGTGCGCGTGGTACGGACCACTGGATGCAGTTGGAGAAGTCGTGGGCATCGACCATCCTAAATTCGAATGATATGTACGAATTTGGTATGTCCATACGAAATCATTCCGGGGTCGTTGTCAACAGGTCATGCAGAATTGTTTTAACTCAGGCGATTGTGACAGCTGCAACTTCGTAATCTTCCAGAGAAGAAATCGTGAACTGCAGTACCTGTCTATGGAACTGGAAGGAAGGCCTTTGTCCCGCCTTGAGAAGTTCAACCGACTTCACCTCAACTCCGGATGGCAGTTTCAGCGTCACCTTTTGCGGACCAAGCCGGTTGACCGACTGCAACCAGCCATGTTGCGCGTTGGGATTGGTGTAATTGAGCAGGTGAATTGCGTAGCCCGGAGACGTTTCCCAGCAGAACATTTCAATTAGCCCCGACCCCTCCACCCGGACAATGCGCTCGTCACGGCTTACCCAGCGGATGGCATTGTGCAACAACCGCAGAAGATCGCCATGCCCGGTAAGCCAATAAGTGCGCTCGATGTCCCCTGGAAACCAGGCCATACGGCTTGGTCCGGACTCGCGCAGAGCCACAGCCGGTTCCTGAGTGTGCGGGTGAGCCGGGTAGGCCAGTTCCGGAGGATAACGCACGAAGCCGGGTACGACCGTGAGCGCTGGGTCGTCAATGGGCTTGAGCGGCACGCGATTCTGCGCCCCGGCAATCCAGTTTGTGTTGCTAAAGCCTTCCACGATGGCGTGTGTCCGGCCTGTCTTCGAAGTTTCGATGCGAGCAGAATATGCGTTGCCGTTAGTGCCGATGGCATCCCCGGCCTTGCTTACACCCATGAGATCTGCGAGGCCGAAGTCCGCG
>Ga0210391_10005403_pt1 | contig 10534 bp, 8 predicted proteins | sample IncBWC12OmetaG_FD_160573 | JGI IMG/M metagenome (GOLD analysis project Ga0210391, IMG submission 160573) | Forest soil microbial communities from Barre Woods Harvard Forest LTER site, Petersham, Massachusetts, United States - Inc-BW-C-12-O ...
CAGAGAAACGGAATGCGTCGCTCGCTCCCGCAGGATGACAGAGGGGCGTGGCTCGCTTTCATCGGCGCGGGTACGGCCAAATCAGCGCCAAAGCGTAGCCGTAGGCGGCGTACAGGATGACGTTGAGTAAAACGGAGATCGTGCCGACGACGAGCATCGATTTATTGATCAGCAGGAGCATCAGGAAGGACGGCCAGACCAGGTAGATGATGTAGTCGGTCCATTGCAGGTTGAAGATTTGCGGGACGAGGAGTTGGCTGCCGGAAAAGTACAGGGCGAACCACAGCGTCGGGATGAGAAGGCCGACGATGGCTCCTGCAGCCATCATGCGGCGTGTGAAAGGCATCGGGCGTGGCCCTACCGCTTTGCGGGAATCACCGGCAGAGTCAGGTGCGAAGCGGAGGCGCGATCGTGCATCACGGTTTGCATCGCGGGGCGCATTTCGGTTTCGGCGTCGGCGAACTGTTCGTGACCGGTGTTCGGGTTTCGATCGAAGCGCGGGAAGTTCGACGAGCTGACTTCGAGCCGGATGCGATGGCCTTGCTTGAAGACGTTCGAGGTCGACCACAGGTCTATTTTGAATTCTTCGACTTTGCCCGGCGCGAGCATTGTGGGCGTCGTGCGCGAGTTGCGCCATCGCGCGCGGATGATTCCGTCGGTGAGATTGAGCGCGGTGCCGCATGGGCTCACGTCCACCAGCTTGGCGGTGAAGTCGGTGTCGGACGCGGACGAGGACGCATACAGGGTGAGCGCGATCGGGCCGGTCACTTCGACGTCTTCGGACAGCGGTTCGGTCGAGTACACGAGCACATCGGCGCGATGCTCCACCGCTTGCTGATCGAACGCTCCCCCTTGCAGCGCGCCGGCGTAGCAGCAGAGGCCGCCGCCGACGGTCGGCGCGGGATCGAGCGGGTTGTAGAGGTAAGAATCGGGCGGCTCGACACCGGGCGCCTCGGTCGAGAGCGCGCCGTCGCCGTACATGCTGTTGGCGCGGCCGCAGCTGTGCAGGTAGTAGCGGCGAAGATCGGTGCCGGCAAGCGGCCACTCTTTCTCGTCGCGCCAATTGTTGGTGCCCATCACGAAGATTCGCACGGGAGCTTCGGCGTCGGCGCCGGGTTTGCCTTTGAGCCAGTGGTCGAAGAAGCGCAGCGTGGCGCCGTCCATGTCGGCGGAAACTGCGCTCGCACGAAATCCGAAATCGACTGCGCCGACCAGGTTGTTGAACGGCACCGAATGGTTCCACGGGCCGATGATGAGACGCTGTCCGTTGCGCGCCGCGGCGGTCGCACCGTGCGAGCGCATCCCGCTGTAGTTGCGAATCGTGCCGCGCTGAAAGATATCGTACCATCCGCCGATGTTGAGCGCGGGGACGCTAATCGCCGAGTGACGCTCCTCGATCGACAGCGCGCGCCAGTAGTCGTCGTAACCGGGATGCGCGAGCCAGTCGAAGAAGTAGGGCGCGCCGGCGCGGAACATCGGGAAGTCTTTCAGCGGCGTGAAATCCATCTTCGCTCGCATCGAGTCGATCGAACTCATCACGGCGCCCAGCTCGCCGAGCACCGCGGGATTGTCGGCGCGCTCGCGCAGCAGTCGCGCGGGAGCAAGGGCGGCCATCGTCCAGCTCACGTTGAAGAACAACGCGAACGCTCCGCCCTGATAGGTCCATCCGTCGTGATAATCGCTGGCGGTGATCGACGGCGCCATCGCCTTCAGGCTCGGCGGCGCAGTGGTCGCCGCGAGCCACTGCGTCGCGCCCATGTACGACGCGCCGTAGGTGCCGACGTTGCCGTTGGCCCAGCCCTGGCGCGCGGCCCACTCGATCGTGTCGTAACCGTCGCGCGCTTCGTCGGTGAAGCAATTCCACACGCCCGCCGACGCGAACCGCCCGCGGCAATCCTGCACCATCACGTTGTAGCCGGCCTCGGCGGCGCGCAGAGCGTCGAGCGTGCCGGTGAACACTCCGGGCATCGCCTTGTTGTAGGGCGTGCGGTTGAGGAGCACGGGCAGCTTTTCGGGCGTGTCGGGGCGGAAGAGATCAGCGCGCAGCACGCATCCGTCGCGCATGGGCACTTCGATATTTCTCTCGACGATAATTCGGGGCATCACGAAACCTCGCAACGGAGTTGTCAGTTAAACCTTCTGGCGAAAAGTCTCGGGCTCATACTCATCCAAAGAAACGATGACAACCGGAGCCGGAGGAGCGTTATCGGGATCGAGATACTGATGGCACGGAGACGTACTGGCTGACATCCCCGACAGGAGGTCGCGGTAATTAGCTGCGGAGTTGGGAGATAGAATCCAACGAAATGTCGTCTCAGAGGTCCTGGTGAGTTCGCTACGATTCGCTTGATGATTCAGCTCGACGGAAATGATGCACCGTCCGGCCGACTCAAAAGGCTTTCCGTCGCCAATAACAAAGCCAGCATTTTTCGATTCAACTGGCGTGTGTGCGCATTCGCCAAATCGGGACATCAGCCAGGCGATAGTTGATTGATCAACGAGGATCAGCAGCGCGTCGTCACCCTTGAACGACGGTAGGTACGCAACGAAGGGAATTTTTTCTTTCATGGCCGCTGCCGATCCGAAATGGGAAATATCACAGATGTAGCGCGCGCCGCACTGCCCCAAGTAAGATACCGATCCGCCTATGAGACCGATCCGACTGTTCGCCGCCACTGCTTTGCTCGCGGCCTTTTCGATTTTCGCGACGATTGCGCTCGGCGCCGAGACTGGGAACTTGAAGCTCGACGTGCTGGGCGACGACGGCGCGGGGGCGAAAAATCCTGCGCACCTGATCGCGGCGAACGGCAAGGAAGCGGGGCAGGTCACGGCGGGCTCGACCGTCGCGCTGGCGCCTGGCAGTTACAAACTGGTGCTGCCGATCATCGGCGGGCAAATCGTCAAGGACGGGGTGGAAATCGAGGCTGGGCGAACGCATACGGTGCTCATCACGGATGTCGCCGTGCTGTCGGTCGACGTCAAGGACAAGAACGGCAAAGACCCCGGCTTCGGCGTGACCGTGACGACGACTGATTCGCCGCACACCAAGGTCGCGAGTTTTATTTCGGGCGACAAGTACCTGTTTGCGCCCAACCAAGTTGACGTGCACGTCGACGCCCCGCCTCAAGGCTACGACTGGCACGCGCTGGCGCTCGCTCCCGGGCATGGCGACGTGCTGACGCTCGGCGAAGTGGTGAAGGCCGAGCTGTGGGTGCAGACCGTGATGTCGAAGCTCCCGTTCGACAACTCGACGCGCGTGGTGGTCTTGCGCGCGGGCACGCAGACTAAAGTCGATGAGAGTGCGCCCGGCAGTGAGCATCGCTTCAAGCTCGCACCGGGCGACTACGACATTTACGTGGAAAATCATTCCGGCAAGGGCAAACCGTATGCCACCGCGGCTGGAATCCATCTCGAATCCGGCGCAAAGGTGGAACGAACGGTCCCGCTGGACTAAATAAAAGGGACGAAAAGAAGAGAGGTCAGATGGCGAGCGAACGGCAAAAAGAAATCAAGCGGCGGCGCAAACGGAAAAAAACGAGACTGCAGGCGAAGACCCGCGAGTCACGGAAAAAGGCAAAGAAGAAGCGCTAGCGCGACCCAACGCCTCTTCGCCTTGGCGGGAAAGAGGCAGAGCAGAATCGCGCAGTAGCGCTGTAACAGGACCCTCACCTTTTCCATTCCCTGACAGGGAGAGGAGACCGAGACGGAGTCGGCGATGACATACGAAACGCTTCTCTATGACGTGGCGGACGAAGTTCTGACGGTTACGCTCAATCGTCCCGCCAAGATGAACGCATACACCACGACGATGGGCGCGGAGATCACCGACGCGATGATCCGTGCCGACGCCGACGACAGCGTGCGCGTCATTATCATCACCGGCGCGGGCGATCGTGCGTTCTGTGCCGGCGCCGACATGAGCATGTTCGCCTCGGACATCCAGACTCGCGAAGAAAAGCCGTCCGTGACCGAGCGCCGCGCACGCGCCGTCGTCTCGTTGCCGCAGGTGATGCGCAGCATCTCCAAGCCGACGATCGCCGCGATCAACGGCTACGCGCTCGGGGTGGGATGCACGATTCCGCTGCTGTTCGACGTGCGCATCGCGTCGGACAACGCGAAGATGGGCGTTATCTTCCCGCGCGTCGGGCTGATGAGCGAGCTGGGCTCGAGCTACCTGATGCCGCGGCTGATCGGCCTCGCGCGCACGGCCGAGATGATGCTGACGGGGCGCCAATACGCGGCCGCCGAATGCCTCGCGATGGGACTGGTGAGCCGCGTCGTGCCGCTCACAAACCTGATGGCTACCGCGCGCGAGCTGGCGGGCGACATGCTGCAATGCTCGCCGACGTCACTGGCCTACACCCGCAAGGCGTTATACCAGGGCCTCGACGGCACGCTGGAGACGGCGATGGCGTTCGAAGGATTCGCGCTCGAGAAATGCTACGTGAGTCCCGAGCACAAGGAATACGTCGCGGCCTTTCTGGAAAAGCGCAAGCCGAATTTTAAGAAGTCGAAGGCCTAGCAGTCGTAGGTCAGGGCAGGTTGCCTCTCAGGCGGCAACGGAGTACTCGGGAGAGGACTCAGCGCTGCAAAGGAAGAACCTATGCCACTGTATTTGATCGAGCGAAATTTTGCCGAGCAACTGAACGTGGATAAGAACGCCGCTACTGCCGTTTCCCAGGTGAACGCCGATGCCGGCATCCAGTGGCTGTTCTCCTTCCTGAGCGCCGACAAAAAGAAGACCTACTGCCTGTACGAGGCGCCCAACCCCGAAGCTATCCGTGAAGCGGCGCGCAAGCTTAACCTGCCGGCGGACGTTATCGTTGAGTTGGGCGAGCAGCGGATCAATCCCGCCGCGCCAAGCCTCTACTCGCCGACCCGCGGCGCCTGATCGATCGCGCTAATTTAGTTCGGCCTTCATCCGCGATTGCGCGGCGGTGATACGTTCCTCGAGCGCGCGCATCCCCAACTCGCGCGTCGTGGCGAGCGCCGCGTCGAGCAGTTCGATCGCTTTTTCGCGGTCGCCCGAATTATTGCGAGCAAGGAGCATCGTCGCGTACTGCTGTTGCGTGTGAGCCAGCCAGGTCCGCGCGTCCATGCGCGCGTTCATCGCCAATGCGTCTTCAAAATGGCGTGCCGCGTCGTCCCAGCGTTCGAGCGTAGTAGACAACGCGCCGAGATAGCGAGAGACGGCTCCATAGCAAGCTGTTGAATTACTGACCACCGCATTGAGCCCGGCGAAGGGGATGAGTTTCCGGTAGAGCGTTTCAGCGCGCGCGCTGTCCTGCAGGAACGTGCAGACGTCCACGAGAAAGGTCATGGTTCCCATCCACACCCCATCGAGGGGCAGGTCGGCGAAATCGTGTTCTGCCAGGATGTCGAATTCTGCTCGCGCGTCCGCGACCAGCCCGAGGTCTGAAAAGATGACCGCCAGGCCGGGACGCCACGCACCATCCGCCGAATGTTGTTGGAGGAACACCCTGACCACGGGTTCTACCTCCTTGAGACGTCCCTGCTCGCGGCGTACCGCGAACATCTGGATCCCAAAAATTCCGGACGCGGCTTCAGTCTCCATGCGCTGTCCGAATGCCAGGGCTTGCTGTGCCAGACGCTCGCTATCCTCGAAACGGCCTAACATCGCGGCCCGCGTGGCGCCAAACATTGCGGCGAGGGATTGCGTAAAAGGTCGGTTGGTTTCCTCCCCAAATCGGCGCATCTCTTCATTGTCTGCGTCAGCCGCTGCCACATCTCCCGTTTCGAGCAGAGCGAACGATCTCGACCAGAGTGCCTCGATCTCCAATTCTGTAGTGTCTTCGCCGGCCGCCGCATGCGCGAGGGCGTACATTTCCTTCGCGACGCTAAGACGCTGCGCCGCATGCTGCGGGCCCGTGAGCGCGAAGAACATTCCATGGAGGCCGTGGGCGATCAGTTCCGGGTCGTCTAAGCGCCGGGCCATTGCGACCGCCTGCTCAGCATAAACCATCGCTCGTTGATCGCCCGTGATTCCCAGAGAGCGGGACAAAGCGCCAAGAATTTTCGAAGTCACGGGATTGTCTTCCCGCCCGAATCTCTGAAGTGTTTCTTCCCGCAAGTGAATCACGGCTGGCGTGGTATTGCCCGCCAACCAAGTCGAATGTGCAAGCCGCAGCGCCGCCTTGGCGAGGCTCGCGGTCGACTCCATTGATTTTGCGGCACCTGCTGCACCCAAAAGCGTTTCGCGGGCCTCGAGGAACCGGCCTGCCGCCGTTTGCGCCTCACCAAGTACAAACAGCAGCGAGAATCGCTGCGAGTCGAATCTGCGTTTGCTTTCTTCGCTCGCGCTCCGGCTGGACCCAAGCAGTTCTAGTCCCTTCTTGAGGTGATCGATGGCCTCCACGTTGGCCCAACGCGCAAGCGCTCGCCTACCGGCGCGCTGCCAGTAGGGAATCGCCTCAGCACCCAATCCGCCTTCCGTGTAGTGATGAGCAACGAGCTCGGGCTCCGTCTCCGCCGTTTCCGGAAATTGCGCCTCGAGTGCGCGCGCGACGCGTTGGTGCAGGACTTTGCGGTGTTCCTGCAACGCTGATCCGTACGCAACTTGCTGCGAGAGCGCATGCTTGAAGACGTACGCGACATCGAGGAAGGCGGGCTGCTCGTAGATGAACTCGGCGGCCTGAAGATTCGTGAGCGTCCGCTGCAACTCGTCATCCGGCTTCCCCGCGATCTGTCTTACCAGCTCGAACCTGAATTCCTTGCCAATCACCGCGAGCATGTTCAGCAGATCTTTTTCCCGCGGCGGCAGCCGGTCGATACGCGAGGCGAGCACTGCCTGCACGGTGGGCGGAATCTGGATGGAGCTCAGCGATTTGGCAAGTTTGACAGTGCCGTTGCGAAGCAACGCGCCCTGCTCGAACAGCGACTGGACGATTTCTTCCATGAAAAAAGGATTGCCCTCTGTCTTTTCAGCAACGAGTTTCTTGAGGGCTGCCAGCTGCGCATCGGTGCCGAGCAGAGCGTCGAGCATCTCCTCGGCGCTCTCGGCACCGAGCGGGTCGAGCCGGAGCTGGGTGTAGTAGGTTTTGTTGCCCCAGTTGTGAATGAACTCGGGGCGGTAATTCACCAGCATCAAGACGCGCGCCGTGCCGATTGAATCCGCCAGCAGGTTCAAGAGCGTGCGCGATCCTTCGTCGATCCAGTGCAAGTCTTCGAATATGAGGATGAGCGGCTGCTTCAGACTTTCGCGCAGCAACAGCCGCTTGATCGCGTCGAGCGTGCGCCGCCGTCTGACTTCGGCATCCATCTGCGCGAGCGCATCGCCGCTGTCCGACACCTCGAGCAGTGCGAAGATGTAGGGTAGTGTGTCCTCCAGCGCGCGATCGAGGATCAGGATTTTTCCACCGATCTTCTCGCGGCGCTTGCGAACGTCGTCCTCCGCAGTGATGCCGAAATAGTTCTTGAGCAGGTCGATCAGCGGCAGGTACGCCGAAGCCTTGCCGTGTGGCACGGCGAGAGTCTCGAGCACCTGCGCTTCTGAATGTCCGATCGCCTGGAACTCGTAGAACAGCCGCGACTTGCCGACCCCTGCCTCAGCCACCGCGGCGACTATTTGCCCACGGCCGGACTTGGCAGAAGCCAGCGCATTCTTCATCTGTGTGAGTTCGGCTTCGCGGCCGACGAACTTGGAGAGTCCGCGCCGCGCCGACGCCTGCAAACGCGTGCGCAACGCGCCGAGGCCCGTGACCTCGTGGACGTTTACCGCCTCGCTCACGCCCTTGATCCGCGTCGGTCCCAGCGCGCGAAACGTGAAGTAGCCTTCGCACAGCTTGCGCGTATTCTCGGTCGTCGCGATGGTCCCTGTCGCCGCCACGGTCTGCATTCGTGACGCGAGGTTGGTCGCGTGTCCAATCGGCGTGTACTCGGCATGTCCTTCGGCGGTCTGGATAGCGCGCACGACAACTTCGCCCGTGTTGACGCCGACGCGAATCTCTATAGGCGCCCTGCCACGCTCGCGCAGTGCCGCCGCATAGCTCCGCAGATCTTCCAGCATCCGCAGAGCCGCATACAGCGCGCGCTGAGCATGATCCTCGTGCGCGAGCGGCGCGCCGAACATCGCGAAAATGCCGTCGCCGGTGCTCTGTACGACGTAACCGTCGTAGCGGCGCACCGCGTCGATCATCAGCTTGAGCGCAGGGTCGACAATCGCGCGCGCCTCTTCGGGATCGAGATCCTGCTCGAGCTCAGTCGAGCCTTTGATGTCGGCGAACAACGCGGTGACCGTCTTGCGCTCGCCGTCGGCCGAGGCCGAGTCAGGATGCTCCGGCGCCATCCGGACCGGGGGCGCAGAAGATGTGCGCGCGGTCGATTTGGTCGCGTCTGAAGTCAGCGGCTCGGCGCATTCGGCGCAGAACTTCGCATCATGCACGTTCGCGCGAGCGCACTTCGGACATGCGCGGCTGAGCGGCGTCGCGCACTGATTGCAGAACCGCGAACCTGCGGCATTGTCGGCGCCGCACTTGCTGCATCGCATCGGGAATTGTCCTTCGTGAAGTAGCCGCTCCTCTCTTATCATCGGTGTTCGCCAAGGACTACCGAGCAGCCCAAGGCGATTGCGTGTCAGAAATAGATCGGGGCATCCCATTTCGAGCGATATGGCTCTCGTCTGCGATACATCGCGAGCCTTGCTTCGAATTCGTCGCGGTCGACCTTACCGAGGATTTCCAGCGCCGAGGTCTGCCACTTGACGGCCTGATCGAATTGCCCGGCTTCGGCGTAAGCGGCCGCGAGAGTGTCGAGTGGGTAGGCGTCCTTCCATGAAGTCAGATCGCATGCGTGCGTCGCGTAAAGTATCGCCGTGGGTCCATCGCGATATGCGCTGATCGGCGAGGTAGCAAGCCCCCAACCATAGCGGTTGAATGACCCGCGACTGTTCGAAATCAGCGCCGACACTTTCTCGAAGTCGGCGCGTGCGCCCGCCGCATCGCCGCGCGCGTTCAGCACGACGCCGCGATAGACGTACAGCGTGGGAACAGTCGGCGCGATCGCGATTCCTGCGTCGAAGTTCTGCTGCGCATGTATCAGGTCGCCCTTCGCCCGGTATGCGATACCTCGACCGAAGTAATCGAACCACTTGGGGTCGAGTTCGATAGCACGCGAATAGTTCGCGATCGCGTCGTCGTATTTCTCGAGGCACACCAACGCGTCGGCTTTCCCGGAAATGGCGCGCGCGTCGTTTGGAGTTGTTTCAAGAAAGTCCGAAAATTCCGAATCCGCCACGGAACATTCATGACGACGGAGCATAGCGTAAGGTTTGGCCAGCGCCTCCGGCTTGTGGAAGGGAGCATAGGCAGCGCCGCCGACGGCAACTAATTCGACGCAACTGCCGAGTCCCATCGTGACGACGACTGCGAGGATCGCCACTGCTATGACATTTTGTGTTCGGGTCACGATGGCCGCCCCTCTCTTATCATCGGCCGCCGCCAAGGACTACTGAGATTGATTTGGTCTTGACCGTAGCTAGGGTTGCGGATAGGTATTTCAGTAGATAACTTAGTGAGTCTTATTTATCATCTTAATCGAAAACGGGCACTCGCCGTGCGGTTTCCGGCGCAGTCGATCAACTAAAACAAACTCGAGAGGCAGGTAACGAATATGGCACTTCACATCGGAAGTATTGCACCGGATTTCACCCAGGAATCCACTGAGGGGCCGATCCATTTTCACGAATGGATTGGCGACAAGTGGGCGATCCTGTTTTCCCATCCCAAGGACTTCACGCCGGTCTGCACCACCGAGCTCGGCACCGTGGCCAAGCTGAAGCCGGAATTCGAGAAGCGCAACATCAAGGCGATCGGCGTGAGCGTCGACGACGTGACGTCGCACAACAAGTGGGTCGGCGATATCGAGGAGACGCAGAACGCCAAGATGAACTTTCCGCTCCTCGGTGACGGCGACAAGAAGGTCGCCAAGCTCTACGACATGATTCATCCCGAGGCGAACGATACGCTGACGGTGCGCTCGGTCTTCGTCATCGACAACAACAAGAAGATTCGTCTGACGCTAACCTATCCAGCCAGCACGGGGCGCAATTTCCAGGAAATCCTGCGCGCGATCGATTCGCTGCAGCTCACCGACAAGTACTCGGTCGCGACTCCGGCCGACTGGAAGAAAGGCGAGGATTGCATCATCGTGCCGTCGCTGCAGGACGAGAAAGTACTCAAAGAGAAATTCCCCAAGGGTTACAAAGTCGTGAAGCCGTACCTGCGCATCACGCCCGATCCGAGCAAGTAGGCTCGCGCGGACATCGGAGCATCAGGAGAGCGGCTTTCCTCGCGGGGAGCCGCTTTTCGTTTTGAAAATTCAGAGAGGCGTATATGAAAATTCCACAATCGGTACGCGAACAGATCGAGAAGGGGCCGCTCGCGCATCTCACGACGCTCAATCGCGACGGCAGCCCGCAGGTGACACTGATTTGGGTCGGAATTGAAGCCGACGAGTTCGTCATCGGCCACCTGGCGCTGCATCAGAAGATCAAAAACATCCAGCGCGATCCGCGGGT
>Ga0210391_10005405_pt1 | contig 10533 bp, 10 predicted proteins | sample IncBWC12OmetaG_FD_160573 | JGI IMG/M metagenome (GOLD analysis project Ga0210391, IMG submission 160573) | Forest soil microbial communities from Barre Woods Harvard Forest LTER site, Petersham, Massachusetts, United States - Inc-BW-C-12-O ...
TTTGCAGCTACAACCAGCAAAAGTGCGTTGACTTGAATTTTTCAGCGACGTAATATGCCGACACAAACGGTGCAGGTTACCGCCTTGTGACGTACTTTCCACGCAATGTCCTATCAATTGGGACAGACCGTAATGCCAGTCCAGGTTATCTCTCATTACCGAATCCTTGGTCCTCTTGGCAGCGGAGGCATGGGTGTGGTTTACAAGGCAGTAGACACGACTTTGCGTCGCACTGTAGCTTTGAAGTTCCTCTCAGAGAAGCCCTCCGACGGCCCTAGGGTAAGCAAACGTCTGACGCACGAGGCGCGGGCTGCTTCAGCCCTGAACCATCCGAATATTTGCACTATCTACGAAGTCGGAGAAGATGCAGGGGAAGCTTTCATTGCCATGGAGTACGTCGAAGGACTGACGTTAGCGGAACTAATCCGCCACGGGCCCATGCCAGTTGAAACTGTACTTCGATACGGACGCCAGATCACGTCAGCGCTTGCCCACGCGCATGAGAAAGGCGTTATACATGGGGACCTAAAGCCTCTCAATATCATTGTGACACCCCTCGGAGAATCCAAAATTCTAGATTTCGGTTTGGCACGGCGGAATGATTCAACAGAATTTGATAAGAGGACTTTGGAAACGCAGTCTGCAGACAGCGCTGGCGCACTAAGCGGGACTCTTCCCTACATGGCTCCGGAGCAGATTGAAGGAAGCTCCGCATCGGCACGCACCGATATTTGGTCCTTTGGCGTGCTGCTGTACGAGATGGCCACCGGGGCTCGGCCCTTCCGGGAGGGCACGCTTTACTTACTTTGCAATTCAATTCTTCGCAATCCACCGCGTGCTGTGCCGTCGCAGCTTCCTCTAGGTCTCACTACTGTCATTTCCCGGTGTCTCGAGAAAGCGCCAGAACGCCGCTACCATCGGGCCGGAGAAGCATGCGCGGCTTTGGAAGCACTCACTCTTCCGATGAACGACGCCGTTTCTTGGCCTCCCCGAGTGCCGTCGCGCCGGCTTCACGCAATTCTTTTTGCCTTGGCAATCATAATCCTGGCAGCCGTCAGCGCACTCGCCATTCGCGGGCACAGGTTTTGGAAGCTTGCCGGGTCTGACCCCATGCCCTCGCGGGTCCTGCTTGCTGTGCTGCCGCCGACTAGCGTCGGAGACCCCGCGCAGTCCGCGTTTGATAGTGGACTTGCAGTCACTCTCAACTCGCGCCTCGGTGAGCTCAGCGCAAGACACCCTCTCTCGGTCATACCAATGAACTTGACCGTCGAAAAGCGCGTGACTACCGTCGACGCCGCTCGCCAGGAGTTTGGGGTCAACCTCGTACTAGTCTTGGACATTCAGCGAGCCGCAGATAATGTTAGAGTAAACTACGAGCTTGTTGATGCTCGGTCCCACCAGCAAGTACGCAGTGGCACGATTACCGCAACTGCCGGCGACCCATTTGCTTTGCAGGATCGAGTCTTTGAAAGTGTCGCCTCCGCCATGGAACTTCAGCTCGCGCCTCAGGAAAAGCAGTCTTTTATCGCCCATGGTACGAAGGAGCCGGCGGCCTACGATTTTTACATTCAGGGCCTCGGCTACCTCCAGGACTACGTCGTTCCCGAAAAAGTAGAAAATGCCATCACACTTTTTGGGCGCGCTCTCGAGAAAGATCCTGCTTACGCAGCTGCGACTGCCGGACTCGGCGAAGCGTATTGGCGGAAATACGAATTCACGCACGAAACCCGGTGGGCAGATGAAGCCGTCGTGACTTGTCAAAAAGCAGCGGAGCTTGGCGCTGAACTCGCTTCGGCTCATTCCTGTCTCGCACGTGTCTTCAATGCTAGGGGGAACTACGAACAAGCGGCCGAGCAGTATCGTCGCGCACTCGAAATTGAGCCCGAGAGCGACGATGCTTACGGCGGACTCGCCATCGCCTACGAGAATCTTGGCCGACTCGAAGAGGCCGAAAACTTGTACAAACAGGCCATCTCCGCGCGTCCAGAGTATTGGGCTACGTACAACTGGCTCGGACTTTTCTATATGGCACACGCAAGGTTTGAAGAAGCAGCCAATATGTTCTCCCAAGTGGTTTCGTTGGCTCCAGACAGCTTCACCGGTTATTACAATCTGGGCGCCGTCCGTATCCTGCAAGGTAAGTACGCCGAAGCCATTCCTCTCCTCGAACGTTCATTGAGCATTCGAACGACCTCGGATGCCCTCTCAAATCTCGGTACGCTGTATTTCCAGATGCGGCGGTATACAGATTCGGTAGCCGAATTTGAACAAGCAGTGAAGCTCGACGATAAGAATTACCTCATGTGGGGCAATCTCGGCGACGCATATTATTGGGCTCCCGGGAGACGTCCCGACGCTGCGGCTGCCTACGCCACGGCTATCGCACTTGGCGAGGAGCGAATGCGTCTCAATCCGCGCGATGCACATCTTCTGGGCGGCCTTGCCGAATACCACGCTATGCGAGGGGAACGAAAAGCTGCTCTTGAAAATCTTGCCGCGTCATTACGTCTTCAGCCCAAAAGCCCAGATCTTCTGTTCAACGCAGGTGTCGTATATCAACAAACCGGCGATCCCGAACGTGCATTAGATGCACTCGAGCATGCAGTTTCCATGGGCGTTTCGCCAGAGATGCTTCGCGATACACCGAATTTTGACACTCTGAGTACCAGCCCACGATTCCTACGGCTCATTCAAAGTAGCCAGAGGAAATAAGGAGATCACTATGTCTTTCACTCGTGTAGTCCTCTGCAGTGCAAGCTTGATTGTTGTATTCTTTTTTTTGAACACGGGAATTTCCGGTCGCGTGGAACAGGACCAACCAAACAACCGGGAAATGGCAATTCCTTGTGGCCCCAAAACTTTTGCGGTAAGTCCGATATTGGGCGTCACGCCTCCTGTTCATTACGTCTGCGAGAACGATCTCGTGGCATGGGAAGGAAATGGCCATAAATTCACAGTGACATTCAAAAGCAATGAATGCCCGTTCAGCGACGGTTGCAATAACATTAGCGACAGCAACACTAATCACGAGAAGCACGGCAGACACTTTGACAAGCTCGAAGTGTTCAAGTTTTCTGTCAAGGTTGATGGTAGGAAATCGTTTGATCCCTACATTGTAGGTGGTGGCGGGCATGGAATCGACCCCGGCGCAATGCCACAAGCGACCAAGTGACAATAGGCTGTCGCACCGAGCATGACGTCCGGCTATTCGACGTGCTGGTCTGTGCCGGAGGCTACGAGATATACCCGGGGACGTACCTAACCGAGTCAGGTCCCCACCGCGCGCTCGGCTTCCTAAGTCAGGAGTTACAGAACTCCCTATTCGAAGAAATTACGCGGTTCGTACGAATAGACGTGAGACCGCCCGTGGAGTATCAACCTTTTCACAGATCGGCCTGAGCGGAATAATATCATTTCCTCCGAACAATGGTGTCGTCGACGAGGACAACGTAGATCTGCGCGGGCGCCGCATCAAAACGTACGAGGCGTCAGTGTCTTCAGGCACATCGGAAGCAACATGCGTTGGGTTTAGCGGCGCGATTTGCTACGACTCTACCTTCCCAAAACCGTTACCACGGAACGCTTTCCAAACCATTGATTCTATTCATCGCAGAATGAAAGTCTCGGCGGCCCAGAAACAGCTGTTTCTGGGCACTGGTGCGACCCGGGTGCGCCAAGAGAAAGAGACTTCGACAACGCTTCAGGAACTGGGTGTCTGCGAAGTATTTGAATGGATAACAATGTCGGCTACTTGACCGAGGTGTTGAATGAATTGAAGGAAAAACGCGATATCAATTTCCCGATCGACCTCCTCCGCTGTTTACTGCGCGTTCACCCACGCGTCTGACCCCGTCACCTTCACGGCCACGTCAGTAATCCAAAGGTGCAGCGGCTTGCCATCGGCGGTACCACGATGCTCCGTTGAGATGTCCAGACCACCAGCCTTTTTGTACCCTGTCCACGTCGCGATTACGACGCTCGGTTTCACGGGTCCGCCGCGGTGATACACAAATTGCACGACACGGTTGTCTTTGCCGATGTAGAGGTCCCATGTGTCGCCCGGCGTGTAACCGCCTCCGCCATACTTCACCGGAACCAGCGTGGCCGAACCGGCGCCTATGGGAAGTTTTTTCATCCCTTCATCAGTGACAGTGGCACTGGTGTCCCAGTACGCATGCAAGGGGAACAGAAGCCAGTAATTATCGTTATTGAAAGCGGGATCGATGTTCTTCTGCACGTTCTCAGGTTGGCTGCTGAGCTGCGAGCGCAGGTAGGTAGCCGCAACTGGCTTACCGTCTTTATCCTTCCCCTCATAGGAAACCTTGTTGGTCTTGGGCTCCCAAGTCCACGTGCGGGAGACATCCACCCCAGGAAACTGTGCATGCCACGTGTAACGGATCGCCGTGATGTTGTCCCACGAATCAAGGCCATAGGCTTTGGCAACCTGTTCGAGAATTGGTGGGCGGGTCTGAGCTTCGGAGGTCGCAGCAAGGATTAACGCCCCGAACGCCAGAAGACCGATCATCGTTAAGCGCTTCGTATTCGTCATGAAGTTCGCTCCTTTATGAATTGAACTGATGATGGGTTGGATGACTGGCAGAAGCTTCGAGATGCGAGAGAAAATGCCGCTACAATAATTCGCTTCCGCGTCAGCCACTCGCACTCCGTCCTCATTCGCAGCGGATTATACATCACACCGGGGGCAACCGTCCGCCCGCACGCTGATGAGGCCACACGCCCTATGTCTTACACGTTTGCAGAGCGCGCTCGCAAAGAAGCGGCGTTTAGTCCGTTGAGTATCGGGCTGCGGCCGGTCGCGTGAACCGCCGAAACAAGATGATTGCACCGGCGGCCGCCACGGATCCAAATTCCAGAAACATAATCCAGTCTGGAACGAACCACTGACCGCCAAGCCCACGCAGATGCCAAACGTAGAAAGTCGGGAGGATGCTAATGGTCCAGATCATCAGGGGCACAGTCGCGACCGACCGCACGAACGGCAGCAGCCACAGAAGGTACCAAGGGTAAACGACCGGTGCGCACAGAAGCGACGCCGCCATCGGCCATGCAAATGTATCCGGCGAGTACTCATCGTGCCGTCTGCGCAGCCACACAGAAATACATAGTCCAACTAAGACCGCCAAACCAGCGACAACTCGAGGACTCACGATTCGCGCCAGCGTCGCGAAGACTGGATCATTAAACCGAAACCGCTGCACGAATACACCTAGCGATCCCGTGGCACTCCATCCGTGATGCAGAAACGGTACGTACAGCAGCCCTACGATCAGAATCGCCACCAACGCGTCACGCACACGCACCCGGCGCCAATAAAGCGGCGTCAACACGATCGGGAGAAACTTCACGGAGACGGCCAGCCCAAACGCGACCGCCGCGGCGGCTCGCCAGCGGCGTTGCAGCGCTGCAGCGGAAAGCAGCAGAAGCAGCGCTCCGAGGATGTCAATGTGACCGCTATAAGCCACGCATGTGAACAGCAGGGGGTTCCACGCGTATACGAGAACCCAATGTTCCGCCTGCCCCAGGCGACAAAGCTCGGCGAACAACAGTAGAACGATCGCAACTTCGCACACCGCGAACGCAACTTTGAACGCAAAGATTGATTCATGAATCGCCGCCACGCCACGGAAGAAAAGCTGAGCGCCTGCCGGATATGGGCTCGAGACTTCTGGGTTGTTCAGCGTGCGGGTTTCGGGTGTGTGCAAGCCGGCGAGCGCAGGATCGCTGGGAACCAGCATGTAAGGGTTGTAGCCGAGCCGTTGCACGCGGCCATCCCAAACATAGCGATGAACATCGTCATCCAGACCCGGCGGTTGCAATAGAAATGGAATTTGCCACAACGCAGCTAACACGAGCCCAATGACGATGACGTGCCGCGGGAAGTTCTGTGTGGAGAAAAATTCACGAATAGCGAGCAGGTACGCGACGCCAGCAACTAACAATGCAATGATGAACGACGGTTCACCAACGCTGCCCAGCTTGCGTGAGGCGATCGTCAGCGATACCAACAAAATCGCGCCTAACCCATAGAGCCTGTGGGATGGCGTCAGCTTCACAGGTCTTCCGTGTCCGTTCGCAACTCAGCCAGCGTCCGTCCCCACTCTTTCAGCCAGACTGCGGTGCGTGGCGCCCTGTTCGGTGCAATTCGTAGTTCCGCCGCGAGCCGAGTTAGGTCGCCCTCTACATCAATGTCGTAAAAGAGATCGGTGAAACCAACGGAAAGCTGCAGTTTGCGAGCGCGCTCCAGCAGTGCCTCAAGCGCAGTCTGAGTGCCCAAACCGTCGCCATCGAAAAGCGATGCATGAGCAGTCTTCGCTCCGACTAGATAATAGCCGCCATCATTTGTCGGGCCGACAACCAAACCATGATCGGCAAGCGTTTCAAACGCGCTCGCAAGAACCGAAGCCGGCAAGTGCGGGCTGTCGCTGTTGAAAGCAACGACGCGTCGGTAGCCACCTGCTGTGAAGTGCGCAAACACCGAGGTGAGTCCTGCCGCAAGGCCCTCCCCTTTTTGCGCTACCACGCGCACCGCACCTTGCGCCAACTGCGTCAGCGTTTCCGCGTCTGCAGCAGGACACATAATCGCAACCTCGATATTCGCCAACGACCGCGCCAGCGCCAGAGTGTCATCCAAAAGGCAGCGATACAGTTCGGTGACCGCGCCCACCGGAATTCTCCGCGCTAAACGCGTCTTCACCATCCCCGGACTGGGTGCTTTTGCCATGATGACCAGCGTGCACCCATCATTTCGCTCAGAAGGAGATTGCATCTACACAGCTCCGCGTATATTCATTCCGAGTGCTGCGGGACGGGCCGTCTCCGCCAGAAATAGTAACGTGCGATCAGCGTGAGTATGTACGAGCCTGCGCCGATCGTGCCCCTTACCGTCCCGCTGATTTTAGAGGTCCCCATGCGCGGATAATAGCTCACGGGAACCTCTACAATGCGGAAACCGGCCTTGGAGCCTTTCAGAATCATCTCCACGGCCCAGCCATACGTAGCTTGTTCCAGGTCCAGCGCATGAAGCACATCAATGCGCGCTGCCCGGAACGGACCTAGATCGGTGATCTGCACGTGATACAAAAACCTAATTAATGTTGCGGCGAGGCGGTTGCCAAGCCTCTGATGCCAGGGAAGCGCCGCATGGTTTTGTTCCGCCACGACGCGCGATCCTAATGTAATGTCCGCGCGGCCCTCAATGATGGGAGCGAGCAACAGCGGAAGTTCAGAGGGGCGATCGCTGTAGTCGCCGTCCAAAAACACCACGATGTCTGGATTCAGCACATTGGCGATACCGGTAAGGCACGCGCGCCCGTATCCGCGACGAGGCTCATGAAGCACCCGGGCACTCATCTTTGCAGCGATCTCGGTAGTTCCGTCGGTTGAATTGCTATCCACCACCAAGACTTCGGTGACGATATCCGGAGGAAGATCAGCCAAAACGCGGCCAATGGACTGCGCCTCGTTGTGCGTAGGAATGACAACCGACACTCGCACCGGACCGAGGCTCAACTCAAAACCACGGCGACGACGGCCAGCGCCGCGCGAGCAAGGCGTCAACGCCCCAGGTTCGACCGCCACGGCCCACCGCGAGCGCAAGCGACGCCATCACCGGGACCAACAATTCCCAAATCCACGCCGTGCCCCATTCAGACACCCAAAGGCTGGCGAGGTACAGAAACGCTACGGCTGCGACCGGGCGCGTCAGCAGACCGATCACGAGCAGAACCCCGAGAGCGATTTCGGTGATCGCTTGCATCGGAGCTGCCATCGCAGCGTGACTCGCCGCCGCCGCCATTACGGCTCTCCAAGTGGTCGGTGCGTGATCATGTTGAATGTAATAGTTGATCAATCCGGCGTAGCCGCTTGCCGTGTAGAGCCCTTTTCCTAAATTCTCGAAGAATACCCACACCAACATCGCGCCAACGGTCAGCCGCACGATGGCCAACCCGCAGCCAGCATGCGGCTGCGGAACTTCTTGAGAATTATCGAATGATGAGTTTGGGCTCGTCGTCATAAAAGTTCTCTCCGTCTCCGTAGGTAGAATTTTTTCTTTCGTGCCGCGATCCAACTTGCCCTTCCACTCCTGGCGAAATAAAGAATTAATCGCGGGCGATAACGATCGTCGTACACGCGCTTTCTGCCTTCGGAAGTTCGCGCGCCGCAGCCATGCGAATCTCTAACTTTTCTATTCGTCCTTTGACCACCGGACAATAGAAATCCGGCTGATCCAGAGCGCTCTGCAGCCGCCGCCGGCCAGCACATCCGCCGTAACAACTCTGAAGATAATCGCACGAGCGGCAGGCTTCGGGCACGGAGCGCGCCTCCACAAAAGGAGAAGTCTCCACAACTGCCGAGCCCAGCGTGCACAAAAGCGACAGAGGCTCTCCAGCTCCCGGCCAGTACACGCAAGGCTGCGTCGTGGCTCGGGGAGTAATCCGCACAGTGCTGACCCCGCATCCGCCGGTCCTCGGAGGCAGACCTGCCATAGCACGAACCAACGGTTCGCCGATGGCGATCACATCGGTCTCCGCGAACAGCGCGCGAAAGCCGTGCCAATACTCATCGTAACTCAACGCATAGAGATCAGAACGCACGGCCTGATAGACATTCACGCGCAACGGCGCTCCGTGGCGCTTCACCACCCTCGCCACGTTCGCTAATCCCAGATAATTGGCTTTCATCATTACCGCTATGAAAGTGACCGGAACTCCCAGTCGCACGCAACGCTCCGCCTGCTCGTGGATCAGCGTCCAATTGCCGGGGCCGCGTTGGGCGTCCTGTTTTTCTTCGCTGGAATAATCCAGAGAAAACTCGATATCGTGAAAAGCACGGAGCTCGTCATCAGTGAGCACCTCCGCGCTGTGGCCATTCGAGGTGATGGTCAGCTTCACCGGCAGAGTGCGCAGATAAGTCAAAATCTCACGGAACTCCGGATGCATTCCGTTCTCGCCAGTTCCCAGATTCACAGACCGGATCGGCAGACTTTCCATCGCCGATCTCACTTGCTCGAGGCTAAGCCGGTCCGTTCGCGCCGGGTCGCGATAGCAGAATGAACAAGCCAGGTTGCACTCGTTGGTTAGCCCAAGTCCCAGCGCAAATCCGTTCGTCGCAACGGGACGGCCCACACGAGACTGCGAAACAGAATGAACGCTTGGCAGTGTCACGCTGTACTGACCTCGCTGGAAGATGCGCTGGAACGGCGAGCGATTACCTGAATGTAGCGCGCAATCGCAAAGAACTCCGGCCGCGCTCCCAACTCTGATTCCAACTCGAAGATTTGAGAGTATGTCTCATCCGTCGGATTCTCGATGCCAACGTAGTCGAAAAACACGCGGACACCATGTTCGCCGACAACTTCCAATCCGGCTCGCGCAAGCATTTCGCGTACGTCCGCGGGGGCAAATAAGCGCACGCGGTTGCCATAGAGGCTATCTACCACGGTCTCCGCGGTGAGATTGGCAGTTGCAAATTTCCAGTCTCCCGATCTCAAGGCGTCCTTCAGCACTTCTCCAGCACGATTCCGCACCAATACCGAAACCACGCCATCTTTCCGAACCACGTGAGCGATATCGCGAATAGTCGCGGAAGGATCTTCGGTGTACTCCAACAGGTTATGGCAGATCACGAAATCAAAGGACTCAGCCGCCAAGCGTTCACGCAATTGACCGGTCTCAGCCTGGCAAAAGGAAATTCGCGGCGTCATACCGCACGTGTCCGCGTCTTGGCGTGCAATCCGCAGCATCTGTTTAGAACTGTCGAGCAGCACGACCTCATAGCCCAATCGCGCGAGATGCATACTCGCAAAGCCCGTGCCACCGCCCACATCCAACGCACGGAGTTTCGACGTTTCGTGCGCCAGGAAACGCAGCACGTTCTCCCATGCCAGCTCGGAGCGCAGCCTGCCCGCCCCCGTCTTCAAGTAAGCCGCGTATTTCTCCGCATCTTGGAACCGCAAAGTATCCGGCATTCCGATCGCAAACTCCAACCATCTGCCTCGTTTGTTGCCTGCCGAGTGAGTCGAGTGTACGCTATCCTTCGACCGGCGAGTAAGAGCAGAATTCCTGATTCAAAGGGTGGCATATGAAGCGACGCGATTTTCTGCGATCCACAGGAATTTTTTCAGCAAGCCTCGCGTTCGCGAAACCCGGACGAATTTTTGCGCGCGACACAGCGCTTGACGCCACGCATGACTCCACGAATGACCAGTGGCGCACGTTCGAAGTCACCACGCGCGCCGAACTCCTCAAACCTTCGGGCGCCTCCCGCATTTGGCTGCCTGCGCCACTCATCAGCGAATCTCCCTTTCAGAAAACCCTCTCCGTTACGTTCCAACCTGACGCCGGCACCGCGAAAATGATACAAAACAAGCCTGACTCGCTCGGCATCATCGCCGCGGAATATCCATCCGGCGTGAAGCCAGTCCTCACCTTCACCACCCGCATCACCACCAAGAACTACGTTGTGGATCTCTCCGCGGCAAGCAATGCGCCAAAAATGGACCGCGCGGATCTG
>Ga0210391_10005408_pt1 | contig 10530 bp, 7 predicted proteins | sample IncBWC12OmetaG_FD_160573 | JGI IMG/M metagenome (GOLD analysis project Ga0210391, IMG submission 160573) | Forest soil microbial communities from Barre Woods Harvard Forest LTER site, Petersham, Massachusetts, United States - Inc-BW-C-12-O ...
CGCGCGCCGGAATCGCCAGGGGTTCGTCGCCCTCAGCTTCTTCTTTCTGTGCGACCGCGCGTAACGCCTTGATCGCATCGTCCTTGTTGCCTTCGGCGTACGCCAACCAGGCCGCGGCTTCCTGGCGATCCTGCTCGACGGCCTGGGCAAAGCCTGGCTTATCCTGTTTAAGCAAAGCGCTGTGAATGGTTTCGATTTCGGCCATGTCTTTATGTGCGTCGGCCAAATTACCAGTTCGAGCCGCGCCGATTGCGCGAGCCCAATAGATAATCGAATTATCCCCAGTTTCCGCTCCGGGAATTGGCGCAAGGGACGCAGCATCAGTCCAGCGGTGCATCTCAAGCGCGTATCTTGCGGAAAAAGTTACCAACGCATTGATGCGAGGGTCGAAATCCATCCCATACATATCGTCTTTTTTTGCAGGCATGGCCTTTACTTCTTCCATCACTTTTTCTGCGTCGGCTTCGCGTCCGCACTGCAGATAGGCGTAGACCAGGAAATCCATGGCATGAAACTGATGACCTTCACCGCCCATGTGCATGGCGGCGGTTTTGCGCGTAGCGGCGATGGACGCGAGATTGGAGTCGATGTCGTCCTGCCACAAGCCCAGGCGCGCAAAAATATGCGATGGCATGTGCAGCGCATGGGGCGCGGCCGGTGCGACCTTCGCATAGCGTTGAGCGGCAGGCAGCCCAAGTTGAGCCAGTTGCGGCTTGTCGTAGCTGTGAATTAAATAGTGAGCCACCCCGGGGTGGTCGGGCTCTAACACGAAGAGTTTTTCGAGGACGGCAGCCGCCCGCTTTCGATTGTCAAAGGTTGTGTCGTCGTCCGGCTCAGAGGCGAGTAGCGATAGCGCATAGAAAGCGGCCGCCTCGCGATCATCAGGAAAATCCTTGTAGGTCGTTGCCATCGCCTGGCAGTATGTGTTGGCTCGATCCTGAAAGTCACGCTTCTTGCCGCGGTAGAACTCGTCCATGGCAGTAATGTAGTCACGCTCTCGATCAGTTTTGGGATGCAGCGATCTGGCGCTTTTGACCTCTGTGTGACCTCGCTGGATGGTCGCAGCGTCCGGCCGGTTCCAGAGTTCATGCCAGATGCTCATGGCGATTCCCCAATGCGCCATTGCGCAGCGCGGATCGTCTTTCGCGATCTGTTCGAATTCTTTTTCCGCTTCCTCGTACCAGAATGAGTGCAGCAGCGCAACTCCACGTTCAAACGGTTTCTGCACCGCCGCTGCGCAGGAGACCGGAAAATGCACCGTACCTAGCTGATCCGTGGTCAGATCTTCGTGGTGATGGCCTTCATCCGCCATCGCCACAAACGCTGACAGGACCATCGCGACGAAGACCAACTGAACTAGTTTCATGGAACACCTCAGCTGCACAGCGCAGTCTAGTCTGGCGCGCCTGACAGGGTCAAACAGGCGAGTTCAGTTGCCAAATCGCTGGCCAGAAGCCAGAAACTCGCAGTGCCTCAGTTGAAAAATTCATCTATGAGACACAACGCTTATTGCGATGGCCAGCACGAGTATTCCGGTAAGCACGTTCAAAATACGCGTGAGTAGATTTTTGTTGACTATGTAACTTTCGAGATGCCACCACGCTAAGTTGTCTCTCGGTGGAACGATCGCCCTCTTAAAGCATGTATATGCGAGCCACGCTGCCCAGAGCAAGACGAGCAAACTTCGGAAGACATGCTGTGATTGATTCATCCAGTTCTCTATTTTGCCTGTTTTCTTCTTAAAACTGCGGCACTACCGGAACTCTCGATGCTTCCTGATTTTCATCCTCAATAGCATAGAATCTTCCCTTGCAACTCACCATCGAAAAACTAGTATACGGCGGTGACGGACTGGCACGGCTGCCGGCGGATGAACAGGGTCCCGGCAAAGCAGTATTCGTACCCTTTGTTCTTGAGGGCGAGCGCATCGAGGCTTCGTTGCTCGAACAGAAACGCGGTTTTGCCAGGGGCAAGGTGGAGGCGATTCTGCAAGCTTCTCCGCACCGGGGAGAGCCAGAGTGTCCTTACTTTCGGCACTGCGGTGGCTGCAACTATCAGCACATCAGCTACGAGCACCAGTTGGAGGTTAAGGCCGCGATTCTGAGAGAAAACCTTCGCCGCATTGCCAAGATCGAGCTGGAAACAACAATAAAGATTCATCCTTCCCCGCCATGGAACTACCGCAACCGAAGCCGGCTTCAGATTCGAATGGCACCGGAATTCACCCTTGGTTATTTCAAACTTAGTTCCCACGAAGTGCTACCGGTCGAGCAATGTCCAATTAGTTCACCGTTAATTAATCGCGCCGTAGCCGCCTTTTGGCGAATGGGACGCGAACACTCAGTACCCGATGGAATTCACCAGATTGAGTTTTTTGCCAACGCAGATGACACTCAACTCCTGATCGAAGCTTCCTCCGAACCCGGAACTTCAAACACTCAAGTAAAGGAATGGGCAGCGACCCTGCCGAACACTCTGCCGGAACTTGCAGGTATTGTGGTGTTCGAGTCGGAAATATCCACAACGACCGGCATTGCCGTAGGCACTCGATCGGCTGGCAGCGGGGCCCGAGAACTAATCTACCAGACCGATGATGCCCCCTATCAGGTCAGTGCCGGCTCCTTCTTTCAGGTTAACCGCTATCTAATCAATGAGTTGGCAAAGATTGTCGCCGGGGAAAGGGAGGGCGAAACAGTTCTCGATCTCTACGCCGGCGTGGGGCTCTTCTCGACTGTGCTCTCCCGAAGATTTGCACAGGTGATCGCGGTTGAGTCGTCACAGACTTCCTATGCTGATCTCCTCCAAAATTCTCCTTCGAACGTGAAGGCTTTCCAAGCGACGACGGCCGACTTCTTGCGGAGCCCTGGCAGTAAGTCGCGGCCCGATCTCGTGGTGGTGGACCCGCCACGGAGCGGTCTGGGGGAAACTGTGGTCCGGAGTCTCGTCGGGTTGGGAGCGCACCAGATGACCTACATCTCCTGCGATCCGGCGACTGCCTCTCGTGATCTGGCTGGCCTGCTCAGCGCCGGATACCGCATCGAGCAGGTGCACCTGGTCGACCTGTTCCCCCAGACCTACCATTTGGAGAGCGTCTTTCATCTTTCCAGGTAGTTCGCTGCACCCTAGAAAATGATTCCGTATTGCTTTTCCCCCCAACAGAAAATGAAACCCAATATCCAAGCCGGTTCGCCGTTTCTTGATGTCTTCCTGAAGGCGAGCTGTTGAATCCGCAGCTAAATGCCCCTTCAATCGCACGTGGGAATCCTCTGTCACGGCAACCTATGCTTTGGGCTGCTGTGGCGTACGCTGGCGGTATTGTTACCGGCTTCTACGTGTGGCGTCCGCCGCTATGGTGGCTGATGGCAGCCGTCGTTTTCTCGGCGTCCGCCGCATATTTGATCCGGTCTCGCGCCAAGTTCGCGTTTTCTCTTGGGTTGGCGGCTCTCTTCGTGACCGGCGCATGGATGATGCAGGTCCGTGCGCCGGATAATCAGGACAGCGCCAGCGTTCTCCCATTTGCCGACGGCCGCGAAGTGATCGTGACTGCCCACGTAGTCAAGGAAGGCATTCCGCAGGAGAAGGGCCGCGGCAATGTGCAACAGAGGTTGGACCTCGAGACGGAGCAGATCGAGGCGGGAAGCGAGACCGCAATTGTCCACTCCGGTCTTCGCGTCAGCATCTACGGCCACGAGGTAAAGAATGAGGAAGCAGCTAACGAATCTGAGGAGTCGAAACCGATACACTCGTTCCGCTATGGAGAGCGCTTGCGATTTCCGGCCAAACTTTATCCACCACGCAATTTCCGAGATCCAGGCGCTTTCGATTACGCGGGATTTCTGGCAGACCACGGAATCGTGGCACTCGGCTCAACCAAGGCCGAGTTGGTTGAACTCCTGCCTGGCTTCGCCGGCAGCCGCGCAGAGCTGTGGCGTACCCGCCTCCGTCGAAACCTGATTGAGAGAATTCATATCCTCTGGCAGCCGGATGAATCGCCATTGCTGGATGCCATCCTCATCGGCGAGAATTCGTTCCTCGGACGTGAGCTTCTCACCGACTTCCAGCGCACCGGTACTTACCACATCCTGGTCATCTCAGGATTGAAAGTTGCGGTTCTCGCACTCGTGATGTTTTGGTTGCTGCGCCGCACGCGCGCGAGTGATCTCGCCGCCAGCGTGATCACCATTTTGCTGACCGTCGCTTATGCCCTCCTGACTGACGTTGGCGCTCCGGTGTGGCGGGCCACATTGATGCTCGCACTCTATCTGGGCGCAAGGCTGCTCTATCGACGAAAGTCGATTCTCAACACCATCGGGGCGGCGGCGCTGGCTTTGTTGGTTGTCGATCCTAAGGCGCTGATGGGAGCTAGTTTCCAGCTCAGCTTCCTCTGCGTGCTGGTGATTGCTGGCATCGGTGCGCCTGTACTGGAGCGGACGACCCAACCTCTATCGCAGGCTCTGCGGAGCTTGGATTCCATAAGTTATGACGCCGCACTGCCTCCTTCGATGGCGCAGGTTCGGCTCGACCTAAGGATGGTTGCAGGCCGTCTGCAACGTTTTTTCGGACAGCGCATTCCGTTGATCGTGCTTTCAGGTACCGCGCGGCTGCTGCTTGCGGGTTGTGAGTTTCTTGTAATTTCCACCGTGCTCCAAGCTGGATTCGCTTTGCCCATGGCTTATTACTTTCATCGCGTGACTCTGGTCTCACTGCCGGCGAACGTACTGGCGGTGCCTCTCACTGAAATCATCATGATCGCGGCTATCGCGGCTATTACGGCGAGTTATGCCTCGTTCGCCCTCGCGAAGGTTCCTGCATGGATCGCTGCCTTAGCCCTACACGCCATGAATGGGCCAGTGCGATGGTTGGGGGCTTTGCGGATCGCCGATACTCGAGTGCCAACGCCGCAGCTCCCCGTCATTCTCCTGGCAGCCGGCACGCTGGTTCTGGCAATGGTGCTGAGTCGCCGCCGTCGCTGGGGCTTCGTGGCCGTTGGGTGGGCTGCGTTGGCACTCAGTGCTTTCTGGATCTGCGCGGTGCCGCCGCATCCACAAACCCGGCAAGGCGTTCTCGAACTCACTGCCATTGACGTCGGCCAGGGCGATTCGATCCTTCTGGTTTCACCCCAGGGCCGCACACTCTTGGTCGATGCTGGCGGTACCCCGTTCTGGATGCACTCGGAACTGGATATCGGAGAGGATGTAGTCTCGCCTTACCTGTGGTCGCGAGGATTTCACCAACTCGACATCGTGGCCTTAACCCACGCGCACGCCGACCACATGGGAGGCATGGCGGCGGTACTGGCTAATTTTCATCCGCGCGAGTTGTGGCTAGGGGTAGATTCGCCGAGTCCAGAGCTGCAGACCCTTCTGCGCGAAGCGAAATTCCTAAAGATTCCCGTCATCCTTCACAAGGCTGGAGACAATCTTGAAGTCGGTGGCGCGAAGCTCGCAGTCCTGGCGCCGCCACGGGATGCCGAGGCGCATGCGTCCCGTCCGAACGATGAGTCGCTGGTTATCAAAATCAGTTATGGAGCAACGTCCGCGTTGCTGGAGGGGGACGCGGAGAAAAAAACGGAAAAGCAGGTGGCCCTGGAAGACCCGGAAGCCGATCTTCTAAAGGTGGCCCACCACGGAAGCTCGACCTCCACAATCCCGGAGTTGCTGGCCGCCGTCCATCCGCGGTTTGCCGTCATCTCAGTGGGCGCACGCAATGTTTACGGGCATCCGCGGCAGGAAGTTCTGGATCGGCTGGCGGCAGCTCACATTCTTACTTACCGGACGGATATGGACGGGGCAGTTACTTTCTACCTTGACGGAAAAACCGTCAGCTTTCAGCTGGCGGCTCTTCATTGATTGCAAACTCTGCGGTCTCAAGTTCGTCGGGTGTCTGGCGATATTCGTCGATCATTCGCCGCGCCTCAGCCGCATCTTCTTCACGCACTAGGATCACGGTTCCACCGACACCAGGCAGAATGTCCTGCTGCGCGTCCAGGGACGTCAAGTCCGAGTCAATGCCCGCGGATTCCAGCAAGCCGCGCACCACCATTGCCTCCGATTCCTGTTCGGTGTCAAACACCCGCACTAATTTCTCATTCGGATTAGGACGCTCTTTTCCAGACGTTGAAGTCGAATCTGCCATCTTTACCTCCGATAAGGATTGATCCGCTCGGGCCAATCCGGCGCGCGTATTCGAGAGCGCGTCTGCTTGATTTTAACTCGACCAAGCAGGTCTGGGGGGCACATTCGTCTTTCTTAGCTTCGCGCTGTGCCAAATTTCTTGCGAGGGTAACCGAAGGTCTACACCAATGAGGCCATTGCGCTCCGCACCCTCCGCCACGGACAATGGTTGCCAAGGGCGAGCACAACGTGCTCTCGCCCGATGACATCTAACAGCCATGTGGGGGATCTCATGAGCAGTTTGGAGCGGCGTGGACAACCGGGGGGTGCGAACGAGAGGGAGCAGGAGGCGCGAAATATCCGACGCCTGCAGATCATGATCAGCATGGTGATGTCGGTGATTGGCCAGGACCCCAACCTCACTGTCGAGGAAGCTTCCGAGTTGGCGGCGGGCGCTAAGCGAGCTGCCTTGGCGATGTTTCCCGACAAAGAATTCGCCTACGACATTCTGTACAAACCACGCCTCCAGCGCCTAATGAACGAGCGTTTCCGCCTGCAGTAGAGATTAATTTGCTGTACTTCACAAATAAAATAGACTGAGTCTCGGAAGCCCGTATTTCTCCAATAAACGCTTATGCACATACTGCTTCTGTAATTGCTCGATTTGGCCGGACGGCATTTTGCGCCGGTATGGCGCCAGTTCCCGATCCGCCTCCGCGCGCACGCTAACGATCTGCTCGTCGGGTGTCGCCGCCAGTAGAACCGCAAACAGTTTCTCTTCCGCCACCGTGAGCCGGCGTTCGAGATCTTCCAATCGTGGCACAGTCCCGTTGGCGTCCAGTTCATCTGCTATCTCCCGCAATGTGTTCGAGGTTTCTCTCGCCAACGGCGTCGCATCAATGCCTTTTGCTTGGGGAAGCTTCGCGGCGTTGAGTTCTTCAGCGTTGCGCCGGAGGAAAGCAGAGATTTCGGATGCCTGAAAGCCGCTCGGTCGATGGCTTTGCGAATCAGTGCTCGCCGCTCCTACGGCCGCCTCTTTCATCTCCTCGGCCGCTACCAGCACAGCCTGCGCGCAATATGCCAGGCTATTAATTTTCTGCGACTTCGATGGCCGCTCCTCATACTTGTCGAACGCTGCATCGATGCCGCGCAGCACGGCTTCCAGCGGAAGGCCCGCATCCTTCCAGGTTTCGATCAGTGCCCAATCGAGCGGAGACACCTGAATGCGTCCACGCCGACGCTGAAAATGTTCCTCGATTTCGGTGAAGTAGTTGAAGTAGTTTTCCAAGAGGAGTTTGTCTCGAATCAGCGGGAGCGTGTCTTTTGCCCAGAGGGAGACTTTAACCCACTGCCGTCGCGAGCGGGTTTCGCCATCAGGTTGCGCTCCCAGATAATCCGCAGGCCTTCCAAAGTCAAGAACTCATCGACCCGCTTAATATGTTTCGACCCCGAGCCAAACAACGAAGCCAGGCCGCCGGTGGCAATGACCTTGGTTTCGTTCCCTAACTCTTGGACCAGCAATTCCAGAATTCCGTCGATCAAACCAAGATAACCATAGTAGAGGCCAGACTGCAGGCTGCCCACTGTATTGGTGCCGATTACATGAGCCGGCTTGCGGATGTCTACGCGAGTCAGACGGGCGGTGCGTTCGAACAGCGCATCAGCGGAGATTCCAATTCCAGGGCAAATGACGCCGCCCATATATTCGCCTTTGGGAGACACGCAATCGAACGTGGTCGCGGTCCCAAAATCAACGATGACGCAAGGGCCACCATATTTTTCGAACGCCGCAACAGAGTTCACAATGCGGTCGGCGCCCACTTCAGCCGGATTGTCGTAATGTACCGGCATACCCGTTCTAACGCCAGGTTCGATGAAAAGTGGTTTGGTATTGAAATATCGCTCACACACTTGCCCCAGCGTGGAATCGAGCGGCGGGACGACCGATGAAATCACGATGCCATGAATGCCCTTCGCCTCGAGATTCCCCATCGCGAAAAGATTCCGGAAGAGGACGCCGTACTCGTCTACCGTTTGGGTCGCGACCGTCGCAACTCGCCAATTCGCCACCAGCGATCCATAGCGCGGCGATTCTGCTTCGACGTGATGATTAGCTGCGGGGACGTCTTTCGCCGCTTTGGCGAAAACTCCCAGCACCGTATTCGTGTTGCCGACATCAAGAACTAAAAGCATATAAGAACACGTGGGAACGGCCGCTATAGGCCTTCCAAACCGAGCCCTGCTCGGCAGAATTTAACGCAGAATTTGACCAGATCTCACAACGCCACTTAAAACCGTACGCATACCGTTCGGAGTGCGAACCTGCAGGAACCCGCGTGGATCCAGGCCATCGGTCACGCCCTCAAAGCCGCCGTCCTCGACTACGACCCGCTGTCCCCGAACCGAAGACGAGCGTTCCTCAAAACGCCGCAGGATCGAATTCGCGGCGTCCGGATTCTCCAGCAAGCTACGATATTCCCGGTCGAGCGATCTTAGCAAAGCTACGCACAATTCCGTGCGTGACCACTCCGTACCCGTCGCCAAGCGAAGGGAAGTGGCGATCGCCTGCAACTCCGAAGGAAAGCTCGACTGATTTACATTGATTCCGATTCCCACTACGACGTAGCGTACACGAGTGACCTCCGCATGCATCTCCGTCAGGATGCCGCAGACTTTCCTTCCGCCGATCAAAATATCGTTGGGCCATTTCAAATCGGGGAGCACACGCGCGTCGATCTCCTGAATCGCCGAGTGTACGGCCAGTCCAACAGCAAGCGAGAGGATGAGCACTTCGGATGGTGGCAGCGCCGGACGCAAGAGCGCAGAGCAATAAATTCCGACCGAGCGTGCTGAGTGCCACTGGTTAGATCCCCGTCCCCGTCCAGCAGTTTGTTGCTCGGCCAGAAACACGCTGCCCTCGGGAGCGCCCGCGCTCGCGGCTTCCATAGCAACCGTATTGGTCGATCCGATCCTGTAATAGTGATGAATGTGTTTGCCGAAAAGTGTTCCGTGCAGTTGCGGAGCAAGCATATCCGGGAGGAGCAGGTCGGGCATGGACTTGAGACTATATCCGGTCGACGGATGGCCAGCGATATCGACTCCAAGGTCGCGCAACTGTTGAACCAGACGCCAGACTTCCGAGCGGCTGGTGCCGATCTCCGCCGCGATTTTCGTTCCGCTTACAACCACGGTGGCATGATCGATGAGAAGGCGGACAATGCGTCCCAGCCGGGCGTCAGTTTGTGCCGCAGCTTTCTGGGGCAGGCCCGCTGCTACGCGCGATCGCCGAATTGGCGTTGATTGCTTGATCCGGGAATTATGAGGGATGGACCGCGAAACGGCAATCGCACCGGGGATGTACGCCTAGCGATTCCTCATTCCACAATTTCAGTAAAAGTAGATTGTGGATGTCCAAGTCCAAACTGACCTTCGGCGGTAACGTGTACGGTGCCGGAGTTAGCAGGCAGGGTAAGCACGACGGGAGCGTTCCCGTTGGAGTCAGTGTTGACAATTCGAGTGGACAGAGTACCCCCGTCGGTTGTGAAGAAAACAGTCCCACCAGCCGCGTTTCCACCCGACTTGCCGGGGTGCAGAGTGATTGACAGATTTAGTTGACTGCCCGGCTGTCCTTTTTGATGATCGCCGGTTTTGGTGAATGTCGCGGGCGGATTCCCCACAACGATCCAACCGCTCTGAGTTTCGGCAACGCCACTGTTGTCCGTACTCGGGACAGTAAAGTGATAGAAACCTGGAGCAGTGCCCGCAGTCACCGTGATGCTCCCGTCTTGCGTGGAGCTGAGATCTGGCTGGGTTACGACCAGCGTGATTCCCGTGTCCGACTGTGGAGTACCAAGTGTCACGGTCCCTGAGCCAGAAACGATCTTCGGCTGAAGAACAGTTGTTCCGCCAGCTGAAACCATGATCGTGTCGGGATTCAGATCCCAGTCGGCGCTCGGCATTGCCGACATGGATCCGCTCACAACCAAAAGCGTAGCCGTGTACGGCGCAAATTTCATCGACGAAGTCCACGCCTGCGGAGACGACGCCACAATTTGTGACGGCGACTTGGGCGATAACGTGTAAGTTGTCACTCGCTTTGGGGTGAATCCATTCATGGCGAATTGTGTTTGAACTGAAGCCTGCGGCTTTTTGTTGATGACCATCAGCGTCAGGGTCGTGCCCGTCGGATTCAGCGCGGCATAACTGCTGAAGAAGTCCGGGTTGCCATCATTTGTGGCCGAGACCGACGTCGTCGCAAAAGTGTCGTGATGTCCGTCGTAGTTGCGGTACAACTTCAGGGCCTGATAATTGGGATTCGTCGGGACAGGCGCCACCCAACGTGATGCCAGATACATGCGTTCGCGTCCCAGAATTCCGTAGGCGTCGGCATCGGCCAACGCAGTCGAGAAATCGGATT
>Ga0210391_10005410_pt1 | contig 10529 bp, 8 predicted proteins | sample IncBWC12OmetaG_FD_160573 | JGI IMG/M metagenome (GOLD analysis project Ga0210391, IMG submission 160573) | Forest soil microbial communities from Barre Woods Harvard Forest LTER site, Petersham, Massachusetts, United States - Inc-BW-C-12-O ...
GGCGCTGGAACTGCTGCGTACGGCGCAACGACGATTGCGTGCGGCGAAGTCACCCCGTCTGAGGTGATCCGCGGCGGTGAATCCGGCATTACGACGATCACGTGCGGCGCGGGTGCCGGCTTTGCGCCAGTTTCAGACGCGTCGCTACTCGGAGTAGCCGCATTGGGAGCGCTAGGATTCGAGCGCGCGCTGCTCTGCGCGGGTGGCGCAGCCTTCGCATCCTGATCGAGATAAATCTTTTCAAACCGGGGCGTGAATGCCGACGCCAGGCAAACGATCGGCACGAAAGTCGCGACGATCGCCACCACGGCGGATTTCTTCAGTGTCATTTCCGACTCTCCCTTCCAACGTAGTATTCGTTCCATTCGTTTTTCGGCTTGCCCCGAAGCCGCCATGGAAACGCCTTGCCACCGCACACGGCCAGGCGCCGATTGCAGCGCCGTCAAAAATCCAAGCAAAGTTTCAGCGTACTGCTCGCGGTCGATGCCCGACGCGAGCGCCGCTTCGTCGCTGGCTTGCTCCGCGAGTTTCGAAAGCTCGCGGTCGAGCCACCAGCTCAGCGGGCTGAACCAGAAAATCGCGCGATGAACGAGCGAAACACGTTCCGCGAGCGCGTCGCAGCGTGCGACGTGCGAAAGCTCGTGCAGCAACACCGAATCGAGCTGCGCATCGGTCCACGAGGTCCAATCGGCGGGAAGCAGAACGGCAGGCTCGAGAACGCCAAACGTTACGGGTACGGTGAGCGCCGCGCTTTCTGCAAGCCGCGGCGATTCGCGGAGCTTCAATGCATCGGAGCACCGGTCGAGGTGTTCAATCGCGCGTCGCGACCGAACCGTCCTCGCCTGTTTCGCGAGACGCGAGCCCAGAACAATTCCTGTCAGCATTCGCGCCGCGAGGCACACAAGTCCCGCGAGATACACGATCGCCATCGTGCGCGTGAATGTGACTTCGCTCTTCACGCGATCGGTCAGCCGCTGAACAAGCCGTGTGATCAGTCCTGTTTTCGCAACCGTAGCCTCATGAGCGTGCGCATCACTGCTAACCACGTTCAGCGCGTCCGTCGCGTTTAGCGCATTCACTGAGTTTGAGTCCAGGTGCGAAAACGGTCGCGTCGCCCGCGCAGCTCTCGCCAAGCGATCGGGCGCTTCGGTGATCTGTTGGCCCGCTCGCACCTGCGCCATCTCAGCAGCCTGCGTGTGTTCAAACCGCCCGGTAAACATCGGCGCCAGCACCGGCCGCAGCGCTTCGCTCACTACCGGCGATTTATCGATCAGCGGCACCGCAACGGGAATCGAAGGCACAAGAAAACTGAGCAGCGGCATCGCCACTGCCACGCCAAGAACTCCACGCCAGACCGCGAGCCTGGCTGTGGTCCCCGAAATTTTCAGGGCCGCGAGCGAAACGCCGGCCGCGCCCGCCACCACCAGCGTGCGGAGCGCCGGCTCCGCCACGCGTGCCAGATACGACGCCGTCGGACCAAATTCCAGGTGCGCGTTCATGCCTTCCCTTCCTTGCGCGCGGCGATTTTGCGCGCCAGCCGGTCGAGGTCTTTTTTGTCGATCACTTCGTTGTCCACCATGCCAAGCATCAGCTGCTCCACCGAGCCGCCGCAGAATCGATCGATGATGTGTTTCACGGCGCGGACGGCCACATTCTGCGCCGGCTCAGCCGCGCGATAGATAAACGTGCGGCCTTCCACTTCGTGCTTCACGTAGCCTTTTTCTTCCAGGCGCCGCAGCACGGTTCGGATCGTCGACTCTTTCATCGGCCGCTCCGCCGCCAGTCCCTCGCGGCACTGTTCAGCTGAAACCGGCCCGTTGGCCCAGACGTAATCCATTACAGCCTGTTCGACTTCGCCCAGGTTCTTTGGTTTCGCTTTGTGTGTGTTTGTCATTGTAACGCTACACGTTGTAACACTCACCGAAATCCCTGTCAAGCATTTTTCTACAGCGTCGGAGAGCCACCCTGGCGGTGCTTCTACGTAGACGATCGCTCGACGCGCTACCGCCCAGAGCGGCCGAACAATCGATCGGAGGGCGAGGCCCGGTTCGCTTGTGGCTCCCCAGACCGCGATGTTAGACTGAAGTCCACATCCCCCAAAAACAACGCGAGGACTCGCAGTGTCTGACTCCAAACAGGAAGATTCTTTCAAAGTTATCGATCGCCGCCACTTCACCGACGAAGGCGAAGTCCGCCCCGAAGCCGCCGAACTCGATCGCCAGGAGCGTGAAGAAGCCGCCAAACGCGCCGCCGCGCAACCGGCACCGAAACCGCAGCCCGCACCAGCGACCTCCTCAGAAAAGACCGCCGGTCCGTCCCTGGTTCCCTCGCCCGACGCGACACCGGCTGTAAACGAAGCCGACGACAGCGAGCCCGCCGAACCGCTGAGCCCGTCATCTCGCAGCTTCCAACTGCTTATCGATTTTCTGACGCGCAACGCCGCCGCGATGCTGGGCGGCATGGCCGACCCGCGCACGGGCCAGCCCTTCGTCGACCTCGAAGGCGCGCGCGAAATGATCGACATGATCGACGCGCTGAAAGAAAAGACTGCCGGCAACCTTTCGAAGGACGAGGAGTCGTTGGTGGCCGAAGTCCTCGGCAGCCTGAAGCTGACGTTTATGGACATCCAGCGCGCCGCTGCCGAAGCGATGATGAAGAAAGCCGGCAAGGGCAAGCCGTAAACACACGTTCGCTAATCCCGGCGTAGATTTCTATAGTTGAATGCGGCGCGAATCGCGCACGTACGTTCCGGCATCCCACCACGAAATGGACCCACTGTTTCTCACAGTTCTTGGCTCCGGCACCTCCATGGGCGTCCCGACCCTAGGGTGCCACTGTGCCGTCTGCGATTCGGCCGACCCGCACGACAAGCGCACTCGTCCGTCCGTGCTGTTGTCCTACAATGGCCGCAACGTCGTGATCGACACCACGCCGGATTTCCGCCAGCAGGCCATGCGCGAAAAGATCGACCGCCTCGACGCCGTGATCTACACGCACAGCCACGCCGACCACATTCTCGGCCTCGATGACATCCGTCCGTTCAATCTGAAGCAGCGTGCGCTGATTCCAATTTACTCCACGGCGCGCACGCAAGAGACGCTCCGTCGCCAATTCGCTTACATTTTTGACGAAGGCCCGACCGAGAGTTCGCTTCCCGGCGTCGAGCTGAAGACCATCGACGGTCCGTTCGACCTTTTCGGATTGACGTTCACGCCGGTTCCAGCGAATCACGGCTCGTCGCCCGTGCTCGGCTTTCGATTTGCGAAAGCGGCCTACCTCACCGACTTCAGCACGGTACCGGACTCCTCGAAGCCCCTCCTGCGCGGGCTGGATCTTTTCATTCTGGACGCGCTGCGATATCGACCGCATCCCACGCACTCAAATGTCGAACAGTCACTCGCGCTGGTTGCCGACGTAAAGCCGAAGCGCGCGTACTTCACACACATTTGCCACGATCTCGGCCATGAAGAAGCCAACGCCAAGCTGCCGCCGAACGTGAAACTCGCTTACGACGGATTGAAACTCGAGGTAGCGCTCTGATGCCGCTCGCGATTTTTCATTCGCCGGACGAGTGGATCGCCCAGTTTGGCGCCGAACGCATCGGCACGTCCGTCACCGTCGGAAATTTCGATGGCGTTCACCTCGGCCACCAGAAGATCCTGCGCGCGGTGGTCGATAAAGCGCAGTCTTGCCGTCTCAAAAGCGCCGTTATCACTTTCGATCCGCATCCAGCGAAGGTGCTGAAGCCCGACGTCGCTCCGACCATGCTCGAAACCATCGAGCAGCGCTGCCAACATTTCGCTGAGCTTGGCGTCGAAGCCGTCCTGATATTGAAGTTCGATCTGTCGCTCGCCGCCGTCAGCGCCGAGGATTTCGTGAAGCGCTATCTGGTCGATACTCTCCGCGCACGCGAAATTTTCGTCGGCGCAAACTTCCGTTTCGGGCAGAAGCAGCGCGGCAACGTCACGATGCTCCAGACGCTCGGCGCCCAGGACGGATTCGAAGTGAACATCGTCGAGCCGAAGACACTCGATGGCGAAATTGTCTCCAGCTCAAACATCCGCAAGGCGCTTCACGAAGGGCAAGTAGGCGAAGCCGAACGCATGTTGGGCCGCCCATTCGCGCTAGCAGGCGAGATCGTTTCCGGAACCGGCATGGGACGCAAACTGATCGTCCCGACGCTGAATCTCAAGACGCCGCAGGAAACGCTGCCCAAGAACGGCGTATACGTCACGGCAACCGCGGTCGACGGCGCGTCCTACGGCTCGGTCACAAATATCGGCGTGCGTCCCACCTTCGACGGCCGGAAACTCGCGATCGAATCCTACCTTTTCGGATTTTCCGACTTTGTGACCAGCGGCCCACTCGAAGTAAAATTCCTCGCGCGCCTCCGCGACGAGCAGAAGTTCGCCGGACCCGACGCGCTGAAGGCCCAGGTCCTGCAGGACATCGAGCGTGCCCAGGCCCTGTATTCAGAATTGCAAGCGAAGTAAGCACGACGCAAAGCAAGCGGGAAACTCACATGGAAAATAAAGACGTCGCCAGAATTCTGCGCGAAACCGCTCAACTCCTCGAAATCGACGGCGCGATCGTCGGCCGCTATCGCAGCTACGAAAAAGTCGCCGAGCTCCTCTACAGCATTCCCGATCGCATCGAAGAACTCGCCAAAGACGACGCGAAGCTAAAAGCCCTTCCCGGCGTCGGCGACGGCATGGCGGCACACATCCGCGAGGTTCTCGCCACCGGCGACTACGAGTTGCGCACGCGCCTCCTGAAGAAATTCCCGATCACACTCCTCGAACTGATGAACCTCCAGTCCCTCGGCCCCAAGAAAGTCGCGCTGCTTTGGAAAACGTTCCAGTGCGCGACAGTACAAGATCTGGAAAAGCTAGCGCGCGAAGGCAAGCTGCGCGATATCGCCGGCTTTGGCGAGAAGAGCGAAGAAAACATTCTCAAAGCCACCGCGATCGCCAAGAAGTCCACGGGCCGCTTCCTCGTCAGCCTCGCTGACGAAGAAGCCGCGAAGCTTTCCGCGTACATCAAGAAAGCCGGTGATGCCGTCGAATCGATCACGCCCGCCGGCTCGCTGCGCCGCGGCCGTGAATCCGTCGGCGACCTCGACTTACTCGTCACCATGCGCCCCGGCAGCGATAAACAGAAACATGTCGACCTGGTCTGCGAACACATTCTGAAATACCCCGGGATCGATCAGGTTCTCGCGCACGGCGAGAACAAAGTCAGCGTGTTGCTCGGGAATGGCCTCCAGGTCGACGTTCGCCTGCTCGAAAAAGATAGTTTCGGCGCCGCTCTTCTCTACTTCACCGGCTCAAAGGAACACAACGTCGTGCTTCGCGGCCGCGCACGCGATATGGGTTGGACGCTCAACGAGTACGCCCTCACCACGCTCAAGGGCGGCAAGTTCGTAGCGGGCAAGACCGAAGAAGAAATCTACGCGAAGCTGAAGCTCGACTACATCGAGCCCGAGCTGCGCGAAAATACCGGCGAAATCGAAGCCGCCGAAAAGCACGCGCTCCCGAAACTCATCACGCTCAAAGACATTCGCGGCGACCTGCAGATGCACACTACGGCCTCCGATGGCCGGAACACGATCGAGGAAATGGGCCGCGCGGCCAAGGAACTTGGTCACGAGTACATCGCGCTCACCGATCACTCGAAAGCCGTCACCGTCGCAAACGGCATGGACGAAAAGCGGACCCTCGAGCAGATCGCGAAAATTCGCGCGGCGCAGGAAAAAGTTTCCGGCATCCGCCTGCTCGCCGGAATCGAAGTCGACATCATGAAGAACGGCACGCTCGATCTCGCCGACGAAGTTCTCGCGCAACTCGACGTCGTGGTCGCTTCGGTCCACAACAACATGAACATGCCCAGGGAAGCGATGACCGAGCGCATCCTCGCCGCAATCGAAAATCCCCACACCCAGATCATCGCGCACCCGACGGGCCGCCTCGTCCTTCGGCGCGAGCCGTTCGATTACGACATGGAAAAAATTCTCGACGCCGCCAAAAAGTACGGGGTAGCGATGGAATGCAACGCCTACCCCGATCGCCTCGACCTGAAAGACGTCCACCTGCGCATGGCCAAAGACCGCGGCGTGAAAATCGTGATTTCGACGGACTCACACACGGCGGGAAATTTGAGGTATATGAAGTACGGCGTGACCACAGCCCGCCGAGGCTGGCTTACCAAGTCCGACGTGATCAACACGCTGCCGGTCGACGCCTTCCTGGCCGCCCTGCGTCCCAAACCCGGCGCGGCCACGGCCCCAAAGAACAATGCCGCAAGCGCCAAGAAGAAGTCGGCCAAGGGAAAGGGTGCTTAGCGCTAGAGGCGGAATCACGGAACATTTTTGAAGTAATCTCCGTAACTTAGGTAACGGCGGACGCGGACGGAGCAGCCGCTGAATGTGACGCCGAACGAAAACGAGGAGTTACCAACACATGATCCGATCCTTTCTCGCGGGACTCGCCCTGACTGGCATCGCCGCTCTCACGCTCGCCGCTTCCCCGGCGCGCGCTGACGAATGGAGCAAGTCCTACCCGATCAACGGCCGCGCCAACCTCACGGTTTCTACCGGCGACGGCGACGTGATCGTGACCGGCTCGAACAAGACCACCATCGACGCGCGCGTGACCACCGCCGGCTACAAGCTCGGCCCCAACGATGTGCAGATCGTCGAAAGCCAGAATGGCAACAGCGTGTCGATCGAAATCAAATTCCCGCACATGAACTGGAACTGGGGCGGCCATCGCAACTTGAAGGTCGAACTGCAGGTCCCCAGCGATCTCGACATGAACCTGCGCACCAGCGATGGCAACATCACCGCCGACAACGTCGCGGGCAGCATGAGCTTCGACTCGGGCGACGGAAACGTCGTCGCAACGAAAGTTCATGGCACCGTGAAGATGCACACCGGCGACGGCAACATGTCCGGCACGGGTTTTGACGGCTCGCTCGAAGCTGCCACCGGCGACGGTAATGTGCACATCGAAGGCCGCTTCGACACGCTCGACGTCAAGTCCGGCGACGGCAACATCGACGCCCAGGCCAATTCCGGCTCGAAGGTCGTGTCGAATTGGAATGTTCACTCCGGCGATGGCCGCATCACGTTGCGTGTTCCGGGCGACCTGAACGCGAATCTTGACGTTCACACCGGCGACGGCAGCATCTCAGCTGACGTTCCTGTGACGGTCTCCGGCACGATCAGCCACCAGTCGCTGCGCGGCAAGCTCAATGCCGGCGGCGGCACGCTCGCCGTTTCGACGGGCGACGGTTCGATCCACATCGAAAAGATCTGACGCCACTCTCGACGAAGCGGCGCGCTTTGGTATTTGAAAAGCGCGCTGCTTCGCCGGATTCCCCGCATTCAGTTTGCAAATCCTCTCCGCATCCGTCATCATTAATTGTTTGCTTGAAGACGTTCCCCGCAATGGGCGCGCCTGTCTAGAGCGTTCGGCCTGCAACGCAATCTGCAATCGCAAGTTTTGACCGAACCGAGCGCGGCGTTTCGAGCCGACCCGCCGGAATCACCTCGGCACAATTTCGTTTCAAACACTTGGGGGGAAATGAATGCGTAGGCCCGTGAATATTGCTCCGCCGAAAGGCAAGCTGGGTATCCTGACGCCGGGAATGGGCGCCGTTGCCACCACTTTTATGGCCGGCGTGGAACTGGTGCGCCGCGGCCACTCGAAACCGATCGGTTCGCTAACCCAGCTTGGCACCATCCGCCTCGGCAAGCGTACTGAAGGCAAATCACCGAAGATCCACGATTTCGTGAAGCTCGCGTCGCTGAACGACATCGTTTTCGGCGGTTGGGACGTATTTCCCGACAACGCCTATCAAGCCGCGGTGAAAGCCGGCGTGCTCGAGTCGAAAGATCTCGAGAAGGTTGCGAAGTTCCTCGCGAAGATCAAGCCGATGAAGGCGGTCTTCGACCAGAACTACGTGAAGAAGCTGAACGGCCCGCACGTCAAGAAGGGCAAGAACAAGTTCGATCTCGCCAACCAGCTGCGCGAAGACATCCGCGCATTCAAGAAGACCAACAAACTCGACCGCGTAGTGATCGTATGGTGCGGCTCGACTGAAATTTTCCTGAAGGCCGAGGACGTTCACAAGACGCTCGCCTCGTTTGAGAAAGGCATGAAGGAGAATCACCCGTCGATCGCGCCGTCCATGCTTTACGCGTACGCCGCCATCGCCGAAGGCGTTCCCTTCGCCAACGGCGCGCCGAACCTCACCGTCGACATTCCGGCGATCCAGGAATTCGCGCACGCGAAGAACGTTCCCATCGGCGGCAAGGACTTCAAGACAGGACAAACGTTTATGAAGACCGTCCTGGCGCCTGGCTTCAAAGCGCGCATGCTCGGGCTGGACGGTTGGTTCTCGACGAACATCCTCGGCAACCGCGACGGCGAAGTGCTCGACGATCCCGGCTCGTTCAAGACCAAAGAAGAATCGAAGCTCGGCGCGCTTGAGTACATTTTGCAGCCGAAGCTGTATCCCGAGCTCTACGGCAAGTTCACTCACAAAGTCCGCATCAACTACTACCCGCCGCGCGGCGACAACAAAGAAGGCTGGGACAACATCGACATCTTCGGTTGGCTCGGCTACCCGATGCAGATCAAGGTCGATTTCCTGTGCCGCGACTCAATTCTCGCGGCGCCGATCGTTCTCGACCTCGCGCTATTTTTTGACTTGGCGCAGCGCGCGGGAATGCGCGGCATTCAGGAGTGGCTCAGTTTCTACTTCAAGTCGCCGATGTGCGCGGCCGAACTCTACCCCGAGCACGATCTGTTCATTCAGCTGATGAAGTTGAAGAACACGTTGCGCTGGATGATGGGCGAAGACCTGATCACCCACCTCGGCCAGGAATACTACGACTAACTCAAACGCTACATCACGGAGCTGAATTCGAGAGGCCGCGCTGCGAGGCGCGGCCTTCTTGTTTCAGCAGGATTTCCAGATCGTCCGGATGGATCGCGGTGATCGTGGCGTCCTCCTGATCGATCAGCCCCTGGCTCACTAGCCGCACGAGCGTCTCTTCCATCGAGTACGATCCCTTCTTCTTCGAAATCGTAATTTCCTGATGCAGGTGCTGCAGCATGTTCAGGCGAATGTGCTGGCGCGCGCCGTAGCTGATCATCAACAGCTCTGACGCTGGCACTCGCCCACCGCCCTTCGCCGGCAACAAAATCTGCGTCAGGACCGCGGTCAGCGCCATCGCGAGTTCCTGCCGGATCGTGTTCTGCCGCTCCAACGGAAACGAGTCCGAAATGCGCGCCACCGTCGACGCAACATCGGTCGTATGAATCGTCGAGAAAACCAAGTGCCCCGTCTCGGCGGCCGCCACTGCAATCTGCATCGTCTCGGTATCCCGCATTTCGCCGACTACAATCACGTCCGGTGCCTGCCGCAATGCCGCGCGCAGCGCCGTGGGAAAGTCCGGCGCATCGCTTCCAATCTCAATCTGCTCGACGATACTGCGGACGTGCGTATGCTCGTACTCGATCGGATCTTCGATCGTCACGATGTGCCGCGCTTCGCGCCGGTTGATCTCGTTCACGAGAGCCGCCAGCGTGGTCGATTTCCCCGAGCCCGCCGGCCCACCAATCAGCACAAGCCCGCGCCGCAAGTGCGACAGCGCTTCCACCTGCGCGGGCAAACGTAATTCCGACAGGTGCGGCACCTTGGACGGCAGCGCGCGAATCGAGGCCGCCGCCTGTCCACGTTCGCGATGCATGTTGATGCGGAATCGTCCGTGCCCATCGATACGGTACGACGAATCGGAAATTTGGTGTTCGCGGAATTGCTGCAGCGCGCGCGAAGTCAGCACCGGCAGCACAAGGTCTTCGATTTCCGCTCCGTCGAGCGGCGTCGCCTCGACCGTCTTCACGGTGCCTTCGATCAGCATTGACGCGGGCGCGCCTGGCACCAGCAGCAAATCGCTACCCCCATCGGCGAGCAGGCGCGTGAGCCAACGGTCCACTTGCAGCGACTCGCCCAGATCCTTCTTCCGCGCTTCCGACGCGTCATTCAGCTCGCGTACGATCTGGTCGAGTTCTTGCGAATCATTCATAAACGCCTCGCTCACGGCCTGCCCCTTAGATTTCCAAGGGTCGAACGTGGTTAGCATCATAATCCCAGTCGGCCACTAAAAATGAAAACGCCTTGGCACCTCACCAAGGCGTCCTCACAGTTCTCAATTGTAGTTCCAGCCGCCGCTAGAACTGGTTCCACAAATACTGGTTGTACACCTCGTGGTGGTATTGCACCTCGGGTGCTTTCACAAACGTGCCCAGCAAACGCGAGCAACGATCCGCCGACGCCTGCTTCAGATCCGCAAAACGTTGCTTCACGTCCGCGTTGAGCAGCTTTGTGGTCCAGTCGGCCTTCGTGAAGTTGTCGAGCGCCGTATAAATGTTATCCGGCAGGTATCGCTCCGCCTGGCGCAAGTTCTTCAGCTTCGAAGTCTCGCCGTCGATGCCGGTCCTGAAAATCGAATAGAGCGCGAG
>Ga0210391_10005411_pt1 | contig 10528 bp, 11 predicted proteins | sample IncBWC12OmetaG_FD_160573 | JGI IMG/M metagenome (GOLD analysis project Ga0210391, IMG submission 160573) | Forest soil microbial communities from Barre Woods Harvard Forest LTER site, Petersham, Massachusetts, United States - Inc-BW-C-12-O ...
TCGTATTTCTTTCCCTTCGCGCCCTTGCCCATGCGGCGCAAGCATTTGCGCAGCGCCTTCGGGTCCAGTTTCAATCGCTTCGCAACTTCTTTGGTAGTTAACAACTCTTCGGTGGCTGCCATGTTTGAATCCCTCCAGCAACAATCGTAGGATTTACGGCGTCGAAACCGAAGGGTCTTTTAACGAAAAATCCAGCAAGAATCCAGCGCGTCGCTGGCTGCGAAAGTTGTGACACTTTTTGCGACAATCAGTCTGTAATCGCTCGAAGTCGGTATGCTTCGCTCTGCCTCGCGACAATTACCCATGTCGTTGAAAGTGCTTGCGAATCAACAGATAGAAGCGAGCTTCGGCGGACTTAGGATCCAGTGCCGCAAGGCGTGCAGGTTCGAGTCCTGTTCCCGGCACCAGAAGCGTAATCAGCGCCCGCTGCGCACGAAGGCACTTGCCGGATGCAACCTCACTCGGAGCGCAGCTTTGTGCCCGCTGGTGAGCCCGGAAGTCTCCGTCCTTTATTGCGACGCGTTCTGCAATCCTTGATAGACCGCCAGGCCGGCGATGACCAGGAGCAGCACACCGGAGGCCGCGCCCACCCATTTCACCACGGGAGTGATCTTATTCACCTTGGCCATGATTTCGATCTGTTCCTTTTCCATGTGCGATTCGGATTCGCCCAGGAACAGTTGATCGTCCTCTTGCATGGTGAGAGTACTGCGGTAGATGAGGAGGATGATCAGGACTGCGGTTACAACTCCCCACGCAACGAACGGCCACATTAGCTTTTCCATCATAAGCCACCTCGGTGCCGATCTCGAGGAGACCCGGTTTTGCCCGTGTGTTGGTGGGCGACGGGGCCCTCAAGGGCGAATTATATGCCTACAACACAAGGGTTGGGGGTTTTTGTTTTTTGGTGTGCGACCGGGGGCGGTTTTCGCTCATCTCTAGGTGTTGTCAGCTCCATTGCGGGGTAGGATTTTGGCCTCGACCCGGAGGCTGGCTTTGTTATAATTGTTATGCAGCAATCACAAGGAGATATCAATGGCCACAACCACGATGCCAACAGTTGCTCCGGAAGTCGCGCCTAAAAAGCCGCCGGTTAGCTTGACTACCAATGCGATTGCCAAAGTGAAGGAGATTATGGCGCAACAGAATCCCGTACCTGCCGGCCTGCGCGTGGGCGTGGTGGGCGGCGGGTGTTCTGGATTCTCCTACTCGATGTCGTTCGAAAACGGCGCGGGCATGATGGACAAAGTGTTCGACATGGACGGGCTCAAAGTCTATGTGGACGCGACCTCGCTGATGTATCTGAATAACTGCATCGTCGATTATGTTGAGACCCTCGAAGGCGCCGGCTTCAAGTTCGAGAACCCGAACGTGAAGAGCACCTGCGGTTGCGGATCTTCGTTCAGCGTTTAGTTGCGCCGGTCTTGGAGTTGAAAAGCCTCATCGCGAGCGATGAGGCTTTTTGTTTTCTGGACGAATCGCCGTGGATCAATAAGTTGCTACGAATCCTCCCTGATAGTCGTTGTCGGGAGCATAGAGTCCCACCACAACTTTTTCGTCGTTGATTCCCAAGCCGTAGGTTCCCATGCTCTCGGGATAGTTGAACTCGTAGTAGGTGCCGCCCTTCAAGAGCTCTCCGTGCGGTTGATATTGCTGGTCGAACCATTGATAGACGACGTCGTCGGCGTTATCGAGATCCATGGCAAGGCTGTTGGATGCGCCCGGAACATCGATTGTCTTGTAGGTCTTGCCATTCCAAATGGAAGACTCGGTATTGTCCTGTGCGTCCTGCCAATAAAGAACGATGTGTCCCTTGTTGTTGATGCCGGTCGCGATCGTGGCCGTAGATGTAGGAACGTTCAGGATTTTGTAGGTGCTGCCGGTTAGACGGAATCCGTGCAAGCCCCGGGAGTTGCGGAAAGAGCCGACAATCACGCCGTCGTCGTTGATTCCGTACGCCGATGAACTGAGCGCTCCGGCGGGACCGGGGATGCTGGTGAATGTGCCGTTTTGATAGAGAAATCCGAAAGTAGCGCCCTTGGACGTCTGGTAGTTGCCCACGATCGCGCCATCGGAATTGATGTTCTTGCAAATCGTCGCTACCGCCTTGGGGTAATCGATGTGGGTCCACTTTTTGCCGCTCACCATAAAGCCGTGTGGGTTCCCACCGGCGCTGACCAGGTAATTTCCGACCATGACGCCAGAGTTGTTAATGCCTCCCGTCGTCGTGGTCAGTGCTCCGGGTACCCGGGTCGTCTTGAACTTGAAAGTCAATGTGGGCGCGTCGGCGGCAATCGCTGACATCATCAATGCCAGCACGAGCACCGCTGCTAGTAACCATTTGCAGAGTTTCATCTTTCCTCCCTAGGATCGGATTGTATTGGCACACTCTTGCCAATATATTTCTCTGACTTGAAAGCGGCAGCGATTGTACAACGCTGCCGCGACGCCGGAAAATGATTTCGTCACCAGCAGGTCGCTTTGAAACCCTTTTCAGGCCGGGAAATCGACTCAACACTGTGAAACGATTTTCATCTGAAGCGCAACAGAAGGGTTCGCTGCGTAGTGCGAGGAGTTCGGGTGCAGTTTTGCGAACTGCAGATTACGTTACTGGGATTTCTACTGATCGGGCGGCATCTGAGGCAGGCCGGGCTGGGTGGGCTGCGATTGTCCTGGCTGTTGCGGCCCGGGACTAGGCTGTCCGGAGATACCGCCGAATCCACCAAATCCACCCGGCGCGCCAGGTGCACCCGGAGTACCAGGCGCCCCCGGAGTGCCGGGAGCGCCCGGAGCGCCGGGGGTCGACGTCACTGCTTGGAGTGACTGCTGGTTCGGTGTGGCTAGGAGTCCGCCGGTATCGGTGGCAGGGTTGTAAATAAACTGCCATTCGTTATAGTGCTCTTTTTTGTTAAACACGCGAATGCTTTTTTCTTTGCTCGTACTGACCACGCCGACGATCGGACCGCCTCCGAAGGTCTGCGCGCCAGCTGCCGGGTTTCCGGGACCGCCCGCGCCGGGAGCGGGAGGAACCCCCGAGGTTCCTGGGGTGGAACCTGCGCCCTGATTGGGACCCGCGGCCGCGTTCCCGTTGTTGCTACCCGCATCGTCATCTGAGGGCTGCGCAGAGGCGCCATTCTGCGCATTCGTTGCGCCGAATCCGGTGCTGCCAACGCCGTTGGCGCCAATACTTTGAACCCCCGCGGCTCCAACCCCGTTTATCCCCGCGGCAGCCAGGCCACCGGCTATGGCCATTGTGTTCAGGGCACCGTTCGCGCCGCCAACGCCAGCGCCCACGCCGGGGCCACCGATGCCACCGGGCCCGGCAAGTCCGCCTGGAGCTCCGGGCGCGCCGGGATTGAGACCGTTGGGCGACACTGCTCCCGGGATTCCCGCTCCGAACGACATTTGAACGTCGCCCATGTGAAGAAGCTTGAAGTCCTTGCCCGTAATTGGATCTTTGTAGGCTCGGCGGAGAAAGCGAACGTTGTTCGTGTTCTCGAGTTCCTCAATGCGAGTTGGATAGCGGCCGAATTTCTTCACAAAGTGTTTCATCGCCCGCGAGTACTGCACACCTCGGTGAATTAATTCTTCCTCGCGGTCTCGTTTGATCTGGAAGGCAAGTGCTGGCGCCAGGACGATGGCTGCGATCGCAATAAGCGCCACAAAAAGGATGAGCGTGATCAGAATGTATCCGCCTTCGGAGCGACGGCGGGGAACGGATTGGCGAGAGCGAGACATCGTCAGGATTTGTGATCAGGTAATTTAGGAATTGGGTAATTTAGGGGCTGCCGACCTTCAAATTACTGAATTACCAGATTCTGCAATTACTCAAGTTCTCAATTCTCCTAACCCAGGGTGAGCGGGATGCTCTGGCGGTTGTTGTTCAACACGTCTTCTATTTCCACAGAAGTCGGCGAGATACGCAGGACTTTGTAGTGGCGATCGACGACTTCTCCTTCCGCCGCGATGAAGACGTCTTCTCCCTCCGACAGAAAAACTTTCTTGGGCTCACCTCTTTTGTTAGCAAAGCCGAAAAATTTCAAATTGATGGGCGGCGGCGGAGGTGGCTGCGGAGGTCCGTTTTCCGCGGCTCTTTCAGCATCTGTTTTTACCGGCGCTATGGGCTGCGGAATCTCGGCCTGCGTTGTGAAGATATTTCGCCCGTTACCCTCATACTTGGTATCTTCGCTGGCTTTCAGCCAGTCATAGCGCAGAGTGGGATCGAGGGAACGCGAAGCAGCATTGGCCTTCTTGCCGTGAAGTTTTGAGCGCGGCGCGGGATGGGACGGCGGAGCCTGACGGGAAGCGGTATCCAAATTGGCTGTTGACGCAGGGGCCGCCGGGGGAGCCGAGCCCCCCATACTGAACAGCAACACGACGACTGCCACTACCATCAGCGCGACGGCCGCGATCAGCTTCTTCCGGTTTTCTGCTCCAATTTTCATTGCTCTGTCTTCTAACCTTCTAATTACGCAGCGCCGCTCTTCAGATAGGTCTCCAGTTTAAGCTGCAATTTAACTACGCCGGATTGTTCTCCGCCTAAACCGACGCTATCCACCAGAAAGAACAATTGGTCGCGTTCGACCGCATTCACGAAGCGCACCAGTTGCAAGTAATCGCCGGAGAGATCAGCTTCGATCTCAACCCGCCGCACGCCCACAGCTTCCGGATCTTTCATGGTGTACTTGACGCTTCCGATTTTCACCCCGCTTTCCGCCGCGACCTTGCCGAGGTCGGCGGAAATCGCGGAATCCTGGGCGGGCAGCCGGTGGTCGTAGAAATCGGCGATCTCTTTGCGGGCGATAGGAATCTTTTTGTCCAGCCCGCGCAACGGTTCGACCTCTCGCGTTTTCTGCTGTAATTCTCTCCAGGCCTGATCGAGCTGATCGTGTCGTGAAGCTTCGGATCCGACCAGAGGCGAGAAAAATATCGCGATCACGATTACGTCCACTGCAGCCAGGGTGCCCAACGCGATCTTCACCTTCCGCCGGGTTTCTCTCAGATCGGGCATTACTGCGCTCCTCCCGCGCTGACCGAAGCAACCTCAGGAACGTAGAGCGCGCTGATTTGGAACTGCACTCTATCGCCGGATGAAGCTCCGTTGGTGGGATCGGACTGTTCCTCTTCAATGTAAGTGTCGCGGAAATGTTGCGAAGCTTCCATTTTGCTGACCAGATCCAGCGCATGGTCGCGGGAATCTCCGGCCACGATCAACTTAATCTCGAGCTCGTTGTCGGGACCGAGCTCAGGATGAATCGATACTACATGCAGCCGCGGTGGCATGACCTGTTCTAGATCCTCGAAGGCTTTAGTCCAGGAAAAAGCCTTTCGCTGAAAAAGATCGTTCAGGAATTGGGACCGATCGCGCGTGCTGGCGTTCTGCGGCAGGTTCATGAGCGTCTGTGCGTCTGCTTTTTCTTTGTCTCGGGCTGCGCTCTGCAGTTCGTATTGCCGGATGAGTTGCCGGTCTTTGCGGGCTGCGATCCACCCGTTTACCGTCATAGTCAGCAGCAGCAGGGTCAGAAGGCCAAGCGCAGCCAGGGCTCCGCCCCAGCGCAGCCAGAAGCGGCGCGCGTCCTCATAGGGCCGACTCGCGAGATTGATATCGACGCGCATTAAGAAAGCAGCGCCCCCACGACGCCGGCCATTCTCCACTTCGGAATCGAACTTACGCCAGCACTCAATTGCGAATTCGCGACTAGCTCCGTTACTTCAGCGCCCGTCTGCGCGCGAAGAGCGGGAACTGCTCCGCCCGCGTCCGACAGACCGGCTACAAAAATGTGCTCAATGTTCAGATGGTAAGTGTCCTGAAAAAACACCACCGAGGGATAGACTTCTTCCGCCAGTTGCTCTCCGGTAATGTTTACGCCGCGCGGGTTTTCCAAGGTTCGGAAGAGCAGCAGCTGATTCTTATCGAGAATCGCAATGCTGGTGGTGCGCGCATCCACTTTCACCACGAGCGTGGGTCGGTCCGCATTGGCCGCGCCCAAGGCAGCCAGCATGGACGGCAACACGATGCCCGGGCTGTACCCTGCTTCGCGGAATACGGACTCATAATCCTCGATCACGCTAGTAAGCGCTACCGCCGCCACAACTTTAAGCCCGCTGGCGGCAGCCTGCGCGTGGTAGGAAATCTTCGCCTTGTCGAGATCAAAAGGAAGTGATTTCTTCAACCGGAAACGAACCACGCTTTCGGCCTCCACCTGGTTAGCCGGGAGGGTCTCGAAATCCAGCAGCACCACGCGAACCGCGGCGTCGGGTAGCACGGCGATCACGTCGCGCGAGCGGCTGTTCAAACTACCCAGCGTCTCCTGCACAGTGTCGAACAGAGCTTTGCGCTCGCGCACATTGTTTTCGAGCAAATCAGGAACCACGCTGCCTTTGGGCAAGTTGCCTGCGACGCAGCTTTCGACGGTGGCGCCTCGCTCCGCAATTCGCCCGGCGAGCACGCCATCGGCGGTGATCTCGCAGGCCAGCTTCGGCTTGGAAGTCGAATTGAAATTAGAACGCATCGGCCACACTACTCCCCACAGCGATACTATAAGTAAAACCCTCAGCTGCGCATAAATGCAATAGCTGGGAGAGCACCAGAGTCATTGACCAAAAGGTCAGCGGCGCCTCGCCCGTCGCACACGTCCTAGCGCATGCTTTCGATGAAGGTAACTTTGTTGATCTCTTTCAGCGTGGTCAGCCCGGTTCGCACTTTATCCAGGGCAGACTCGCGCAGGAAGCGCATGCCCTCCTCGCGGGCCGCTCGCCGGATCTCGGAGGTGGGCTTTTTCAGCAGAATCATCTCGCGGATGCGGTCGCTCAAGTCGAGTAGTTCGTGGATGGCAGTTCGTCCGCGGAATCCCGTGCCCGCGCATTCGATGCAGCCTTGTCCCTCGTAGAAAGTCACTTCCGACCAGGCCTTGGGATCGAGCCCGCTAGCCTCAAGAACGCCCGGAGCATAATGCGTTTCGGCGCGGCAGGATTCGCAAATCAGGCGCACCAGCCGCTGTGCCAGAATGCAGTTCAAAGCTGAAACAAAGTTGTAAGGCTCGACGCCCATGTTCAGGAATCGTCCGATAACATCGACGACGTTGTTGGCGTGCACGGTGGTGAAAACCAGGTGGCCAGTAAGAGCGGATTGAATCGCGATCTGCGCGGTTTCCGTGTCACGAATTTCGCCGACCATGATCTTGTCGGGATCGTGACGCAAAATGGAGCGCAGTCCGCGAGCGAAGGTCAGACCTTTTTTCTCGTTGACCGGAATCTGCGTGATACCACGAATCTGATATTCAACTGGATCTTCGATGGTGATGATTTTGTCTTCGTCGGTTTTAATCTCGCTGACAGCGGCGTAAAGAGTGGTGGTTTTGCCGCTTCCCGTCGGTCCCGTGACCAACACCATGCCGTAGGGTTCCTTAATATAGCGGCGAAACTTTCGCAGATCGTCTACGTCGAAACCTACGACGTCGAGCGTGAGTTTGTGGAACTTCTCGCTCATCGATTCTTTGTCGAGTACGCGGAGCACGGCGTCTTCGCCGTGAATCGAAGGCATGACCGAAACACGGAAATCGATGGGCCGCTCGGGGCTGCCATAGCGCACGCGGAAGCGGCCGTCCTGCGGAACCCGGCGTTCGGAGATGTCCAACTCACTCATGACTTTGATACGCGAAATGATGGTCGAGTGGTGCTCCTTGGCGATGGGCGGCATCGCCTGGGTGAGCACGCCATCGATGCGGAACTTGATGCAGACCGAATCGTCGCGAGTTTCGATGTGAATATCACTGGCTCGGCGTTGCAGCGCGGTGAAGATGGTCGTATCGACCAAACGAATAATGGGACTGATGTCGCCCTGTTGCGTGGCTAGGCGGTCGATCGAGATGCTCTCTTCGCTGCCAGCGTCATCTTCCCGGATCACGTCCAGAGCAAAACCTTCGCTGGCGTCTTCGAGGACGCGCTTCGACTGCTCCGTCTTCTTGAGGATTTCAGTGATCTGCGCCAGAGTCGAAACTTTGGTGACGATGCGCTTGCCCAAGAGCAGGCTGATCTCATCGATCATCATCAACTGGCTCGGATCGGCAATAGCAATGGCAAGCCGTCCGTCCTCGGTCTCTTCCAGCGGGACGAAGTTGTAGCGGAACATCAAGTGAACGGGGATGGTCTTGAACAGATCGTGGTGAAGCTGGAAGTTGTGTAAGTCGACGAACTGGCAGCGATAGCGTCGCGCGATATCCTGCGCCCGTTCGAGTTCCTCGCTGTGGGTGCCGGGCGCTGCGTTCCCGTTTCCGCCCACAAATACTGCTTTATTTTCCGTCGTGGTTGCCATTTTTCCCTACCTACCCGCACAGGCCCTGGGGCCACATTTCTCGTCTAAACAGATTAGTGAATCGTAGATCCTAAAGTGAAAATGGGTAAATACAGCGAGATGAGTATTCCTCCCACGATCACCGCCATGAAAATGAGAATGATCGGCTCGATCAGAGCCATGGCCGCTCCGAGCGCGTTCTGCACGTCTTCCTCATAAAACTCTGCCACCGAGTTGAGCATTGCCGGCAAGGCTCCGGTGGATTCTCCCACTTCGATCATCTCCACCGACAACTCGGGAAACATCTTTTGTTCTTCCAAACTCTTGGCCAGCGGCTGTCCTTCGCGTACCCGAATGGCGGCGTCGGAGATACCATTTAAGATGCGCCGGCTGCTCATCGAGGCACCCGCAGTTTGCAGCGACGGCACCAGCGGCATGCCGCCCGCAAGCAGGGTCGAAAGCATGCGGGAGAAGTTTGCCACCTGATACTTCAGCCATATTTGACCGAGCAAAGGGAGCGCCAGAATCGCGCGGTCGATCCGTTCGGATCCTCGATCGGTCTTCTTCCACTGCCAAAATGCGAGCAGCGCAACTACCACCGCGACCGCGAAGACCGGGAAAAACTTTTGCGCGTGGTTGCCGATATTCAGCATGACCAGCGTGATCACCGGCAGCTCCGCTCCCATGTCCTGATAAAGCTTGGCAAACTGTGGCACCACGTAGGTGACCAGGAACACCAGCATGATCGAAACCACCGTGACCAGCAGGGCCGGATATACCAGCGAAACCGCCAATTTCTTTTTGAAGGTCAGCGCCATCCGCTGGAAAGCAATATAGCGGGTGAGCACTTCTTCCATGTTGCCGCTCTTTTCGCCGGCCATCAAGGTGCTCGTGTAGATCTTGGGAAAAGCCCCCTGGCCGGCAAAAGCGTCGGAGAGCAACTCGCCGGCTTTCACCCGGTCGCGCACATTCTGCAGCAGACTTTGCAGATAATGATCCCTCTGGCGCTTGATCAGCAGATCCAGAGAATTCAAAATCGGCAATCCGGCTTTGATCAGCGTAAGGAATTGCGCGTTGAAGATAAGAAACTGCCCTTGCTTGACCTTGCCGCTGCGGTTGAAGCCCCCGGAAAATACCCCCCGCGGCTTGACCCAGTACACCAGGAAACCCTGCGATACAAAGCGGTCGCGCACTTCGGCTTCCGAGTAGCCGCTCTCGACCTGCTCGACCAAGTGTCCGCGCTCGTCCGCGATTTTGACTACGAATTCCGCCATGGCCCTGTTGGTGTACCGTTGCCCACCTCAGTCTAGCATTCCCGACCATCACCGATTTGTTAATTGCCGGTCAACACGATGCCGGGAGTAATGCCACCGTCCCGATCGCTGTTCACACTCGGTGCAATTTTTAACTTATTGAAACAACAATACTTAAGCGTTGTCATCCCGAGCCAAGCGAGGGACTGCATCTTCTTTTCAGGCCTATTGCCCCAACTCCCCGTCGATCACCTCAACCCCATCTGGAACCGCAAACACGAATCGCTGATCAGTCACGGGCTCATTTTCCTTCTGATTGCTGAAGCGATATTCCGTCACCGATCCGTCTGCTTCTTCGATCACTATCCTGCCAATCCAGTGCTCGGGCGTGATCTCCAGCAAAACCTGACTTACGCGATCCGCTAAACTCTTTGGGACACCCCTCAGAGTCACATCCCCTGCCGCCAAAGGGACCACATCCGGCGCCAAGCTCAAACCTTGCAATTCCTTCTCCAACTTGGTTTTACCCAGAAGAAAGGCGAGCGGAGAGCGCAAATCGTCCAGCTTCTTCACCGCCGTCCGCCGCACCTGGCGCTCGCCGGGGACGTAAAACCACGCGTCCTTGCCGTCGCTCAGAAACAGCTTATCTTTTGGGGAACGGTACTCCCAGCGCATCTTGCCAGGTTTTTTTAACCAAAGTGTTCCCGATTCAGTACGTTCCATTCCCGCCCCGCGATAAGTCTCGGTGAAATCGGCCTGCAGAGACCGCAAATGGTTGTATCGCTCGTCAACGGCCTGGGCGATGGTGCGGGCATCCGGCGTGGGAATAGCGGATGAAATCCCGGCGGCCAGGAGTACGACAACAAAGTTGCGCAGAATGGAATTTAGCTCCACAGGAACAGTTTACGGGATGGTCCGTAGGCTTGGACGCTTTTAGTATATGAGGGACCGCTCCCTCCGCCGCAAGCATGACCTTCCGCAT
>Ga0210391_10005412_pt1 | contig 10526 bp, 9 predicted proteins | sample IncBWC12OmetaG_FD_160573 | JGI IMG/M metagenome (GOLD analysis project Ga0210391, IMG submission 160573) | Forest soil microbial communities from Barre Woods Harvard Forest LTER site, Petersham, Massachusetts, United States - Inc-BW-C-12-O ...
GGCCAGTATTTACGAATCCGACCGCGCCGGAAACTGAGATGATCCGCAGTGGCCACGGTGGTTGAACCCTGGCCATTTGCTAAGGAGACCTACGAAGCGAGAAGAGCCTCGTCCACTTCCTCGGTTTCCTCATCCTGTTTGATTTCGGCAAGAATCTCGGCCTCTTCGTCCGAGTCGGTAGGACCCGGTGGCCTACCCGGATTTTGTACCAGGGAGATTGTTAGTGTAGCGCGGCAGGTTTTGTAGTTATCCCGTCGCCGTCGGGGGTGTGGAAAATGTATGGTCCGCCGTCCGATTGCAAGCAGGATCTTTGGAGTGGTGGATTGGTCTGCGCAAATGTATCCGGCTTGTTTGTGGAGCTGAGCCCCTGGCCATGATGGAGTCCGCGCGTCGCTGGTCTACAAGGTGGGTCGAACTTGGATGGGTTCTCATTTCCACACAGGCTGGAGCTTCGCCGGTTGAGACCGTTCCTCTCACTCATCGATCTGTCTTGCAAACCCGAAGGGGTGAAAACATCGCCGCCGTTGCAGGGTTGGAAAAGTGGGAATCGCGCGTTGTTTGCGGGATTTCCAAACTTCGTGGGAAAGTCGGTTTTGACTTTTCCATGAAGTGACTTTTCCAAGCCTGGGTTTCACGCAACTACCAGTTCGGAGACGCGATAGCGAATGCCCTTGCTCAGAATGGCCCATGCGATTCGCGCCATCTTATTGGCCAACGCAACCACGACAACATTGCGGTGAGTGCGTCCGGCCAGATTAGCGAGCCACGTAGACAGGGCCGACGGGTTTCGTTCCGCTTGCGCCACCACGGATCGGGCACCATGCAGGAACATGCGCCGGAGATAGGGGTTTCCTCGTTTGCTGATACCCAGCAGTTTCGTCTTGCCGCCGGTCGAGTGCTGACGCGGAACCAGCCCGATCCACGCGGACAGGTCTCTCCCCTTGCGGAAGGTGACGCCGTTGCCAATCGCAGCCACCAACGCGGTTGAAACCAGAGGACCGAAACCAGGAACCTCCATGAGTCTATGGCACGCATCGTCTTCTCTCGCGATGCGTTGAAGCTCGTCGTTGGCCTGCTCGATGCGCCTGTCCAGTTCAGCCCATTCCTGCTTCAGTTCGTGCAACAGTCCACGTAGTCTTGCAGAAAAGAAGGCGCCTCCCTCGCAGAGAACTTCCTGCAGTTGCGCCATGAGATGCGAAGGGCCTTTCCGAACCGTCATACCGCGTTCGAGCGGGAAGCCGCGCATCTGGTTCATGACCGCAGTTCTCCGCGCCACCCAACGATCACGCACCCGGTGCAGGGCCTGCAGATCAAGCTGTTCGTCGGTCTTGATTGGCACAAAGCGCATCGTCGGCCGCTGGACGGCTTCCGCAATGGCTTCGGCGTCGAGGTAGTCGTTCTTATTCGTCTTGAGATACGGCTTCACATACTGAGCCGGCATCAGTCGCACTTCGTGCCCCTACTCACGCAGCGCGCGTCCGAGAAAATGCGCTCCTCCGCAGGCCTCTATGCCGATCAGCATCGACGATCGATTGGCCGTGAAGAGCAGCAGTTGCCTGCGGGAGAGGTTTCTGCGCAGCACAATCTCGCCGCGTAGGTCCAATCCTAAGACGTGAAAGGTGGTCTTACTCAGGTCGATGCCGAGGGTTGCGATCTCCATGGTGAACCTCCTGCCCAACAAAATAGCCCCATCCGTCCCTGAAACAAACGGCGGACCATTCCAGTAGTGGGAAGGGTTGTTTGCTTTCCACTTCTCCAGCCTGCTACTACACACTTATATTTTCTGCCAGGTCTGCTGGCGAACAATGAGATGGCACAACGGTCCAACCCGGCGCTCTGAAAACCCGCACTCGGAGGAAGTCTTTCAAGACTGCCTAACTAAGAGAAAGAACGCAGCGCATTCCATCCTGGCCAGGAGCCATTGCTTCAACGAAGGCTGATTAGACAAGGGCGAAGGCTCCGACGCATCCCGGTAGACTGTGGTTGTGGTTGGTTTAGAGACCAGGGTCAGCGGAGGAAGGAGCCCGATATCATCATAGGCTGTGACTTTCATCCCAGCTATCATCTACTCGCCCGTCGCTCGATTCCTCGGCTAAGAATGAGGAACTACGGACGGCTTGCGACATCGGTGCGCGAACCCTGAAATACGCTGCCGTCGCTCTTGTAAATTGTCATCCCACTGACAATGCCGCCAGTTCCCTTTTGAAATTCGATTTCCGCTTCCTCCGTACGCCGGAAGAACTTTTGTTTCTGAGGCAGCAAAAAGCCCACAGTGAAATGAGGTACAATATGCCCTCAACAGGGGATTGAACATGGAAGAGCTGGTTCCGTTCATCCTAGGCGTCCTCCTCGGCGCATTCTTCAAAGTCAGAACAACCGGCCGCACGCGCTCGGCAGCCTATGCCGCGGCCGTGGCATTGAGCGGCGCGGTCGCGACCGCGCTCAGCGGCGAATATCAGACAAGCTTGGTCTATCTTTTGCTCGATTGCGCTGAGGCGGCGCTCGGGCTCGTGGTCGGGCTCGCGATCGTGGCGCGATTGCCAGCTTGGCGCAATCCCATCCGCATGGCGGAGCGCAGCCGGGACACGCCGTAATCTGCCGGCACGGAGTGGCGCGATGGATACTGAAGAAATCAAACGCTTGGTCGCAACCGCCGGGTTTGTGTTCCGCGGCAGCATCCAGCACGAGCGGCAGGGCGATGCGCCGGCCGTTCCCGCGGAAGCGGGCGAAATCGTCGCGACGCGCATCGAGCAGGTCCTGCGCAGCACCGAGGTCCTGCGCGGTGTCGCCGGCCAGAGCGCCCTGGTCATCAGCAAACATTCCGGCGCGCTGCGCCAGCTGCACAACGCGATCCTGTTCACGGAGTGCGTTTCGCTCGGGCGGCAGCTTTTGTTGCGCGAGATCGGCGCCGTCGAGACAAGCACCGCCGCCTCTCGCCAGGTGGCCGAAGCGATCAGAGAGGCTGATGGGCGACCTTTGCGCGAGCGCGTAGCCGGGGCCGAGCTGATCGTGATCGGAGAGGTTGTCGAGAGCAGGCCCACCGAGGCCGCCAGGAAACCAAAGTCGGAACACGATCCGATTTGGTGGATCGCCCGGGTTGCGGTCAAATCCGTGCTGAAGGGACGGAAACCCGCTGGCAAGATTGAGGTGCTGTTTGCGAACAGCGCCGACCGCGCCTGGTTCAAGTCGCCCAAGTTGCACCCCGGCACGAGCGGCATTTTGCTGCTGCGGCACTTGACGCACCCAGACGCTCCCAAGGATGTGCCGCCCACCGCCTTTGAGGCAACCGATCCGCTCGACCTGCTTCCCATTGAGCGGCTAGCCGAGGTCGAGCGCTTGCTCGGCGAGGACAGGGGGGGCAGTAACCATGTCCGACATCGTTAGCGTCGTCAACATCATTCCGCACCTGTCGAGCGGGGAAACCAACCAGGACAGCGAGCCCAATCTCGCAGTCAACCCCGCCAACCCCCAGGAAATGGTGGTGACGGCGTTCACGCCGAGCCCGAATCTCAGCACCACAAAATCGCCTGTCTTCTATTCCAATGACGGCGGCAATACCTGGGCCCTGATCGACATCATCCCGGGCACGCCCGTGCGGGATCAGACCACGCGCTTCGCCACGGAGAGCGGCTTTTTGTATGGCGGCGTGCTCTGGGGATTTGGGTCCTCCACCGCCACCATCACTTACGGCATCCTGAGCACCAACGATTTCTCGGGCACAGTCCCCATGTCTATCCTCGCCTCGCGCCTCAACGATGACCAGCCGTTCGTGCAGGCGGCGACCGTCCCCAGCGGACCCTTTGCGGGCCAGGATCGAATCTACGTCGGCAGCAACGACCACAATCCGTCCAACATACCCGCGACGCTCGATTACTCGCTCGATGTTAATACGGCCGCGCCCGTGTTCACCAAACTCGTGATTGAAGGCCGCAGCGTTTCGCGCGACTGGCCGCAGACGCGTCCCGCCATCCACCCCAACGGCACCGTTTACGCGATTTATTATGCCGATCTCGGCGCCAGCTTCGATGTCGTGATTGTGGGTGACGACAACTGGGGAAGCGGCGCCACTCCATTCCAAGCCTTGATCGACACGGGCGATGGCAAACAGGGTGTGCGCATCGCCACCGGCGTGAACTTACCGTCGCTCCCCTCAGGACTTTACATTGGTCAGGAACGCGTTAATGGCGATCTGTCGATCACCGTCGATCCGAACAACAGCGCCACGGTGTACGTGTGCTGGGGCGACTTCCAGGGCGGAACCTACACCATCTACGTCAGCAAATCGGTCGACTCGGGCGCGACATGGTCGCCCGCAATCAAGACTCTCGACCACGCCACCAACGCCTGCCTCGCCATGAACAGCGGCGGCCGTCTCGGCCTCGTGTATCAACTGGTCACCGGCCCCTCGTCGAACCAGCGCTGGCAGACCACGCTCGAACTGACCTACAACGACTTCGCATCGAGTGCAACCTATGTGCTTGCCAATACACCCGCCAGCACGCCCGTGGAACCCGTCGGCAACGATCCCTACCTCGGCGATTATCTCTACATGATGGCCGTCGGCCACTCGTTCTATGGCATCTTCAGTGCCAACAACACACCCGACCTTGCCAACTTTCCGAACGGCGTAACCTACCAGCGCAACGCCAATTTCACCACCAAGACGCTGCTCGACTTGAGCGGCAATCCCGTGTCCGTGTCGATCGATCCATTCGTGTTCAAGGTTGTGACCGGCGTGGGCCGCGTGGTCACTGCGATAGCCGACAATGGCAATTTCGGCCACGTCTGTCTGGGTTCGTTCGCTGACGAAGAACTCACGATCGACAACGGCGGCACGGGCCTGCTGTCAATCACCAATATCGTCTCGTCATCGCCGGATTTCGAGACCCCGAGCGTGCTCAGCTATCCGATCAAGCTCGAGGTCGGAGACGCCATCGAGATCCCGATTCGCTTCGCGCCGCTGAGCCTGGGGCCGAAGGTGGCGACGATTTCCGTCTTTAGCAACGATCCAGCCTCGCCGCACATCATCAAAGTCTCTGGCGACGCCCCAACTCCGCGCCTGAGCCTGGTCATCGCCGACAGCGGCAGCTTCGGCAAGGTTTGCGTCGGCCACATTGCCGATGAACCGCTCGTGCTCAACAACTCCGGACATTGCCCGGTGACGGTGTTTGGGATCGTGTCCTCGTCCGCCGCGTTCCTGGTTACGCAGGTTCTCGCCTATCCACTGGTGGTCGGGCCCGGCGATTCGATCGACTTGCCGATCCGCTTCGCCCCCACGAGCCACGGCCCGGCCGCGGGAACGATCACGGTGACGAGCAGCGACCCCAGCAGCCCGCACGTCGTCAGCGTGAGCGGAGACGCACCCGCCGGCCGTCTGGTCGTCACCGGCTCGCTGTGCTTCGGCGGCGTGAAGGCCTGCTGTCGCGCCGAGCGCACGCTGTCCATCTGCAACATGGGCGAGTGCGCGCTGGACGTGACCAGCGTCGCGTTCAAGCGCAAGAATCCACACTGGAAGCTGATCAACAATCCCTTCCCCTCCACGCTCCCTCCGGGCGCGTGTCTCGGGGTCGTCATTCGCTACAAGGCCACTGAGAAGTGCCCGATCGCGTGCGAGCTGGTCATAACCAGCGATGATCCGACGACGCCGGTCAAGACCTTGGACGTCATGGCTTACACGGTATGGGACGATTGCTGCTGCAAGAAGGACTGCGATCAGTGCGGCGGCAAGGGCTGCGATCGGTGCAGCTGCAAGGGTAACTGCGGCATCTGCGAAGGCGCCGCCGACGATTGCTGTTCGGACGAGGACGATTGACGCGAGTCAGCGCGGCGGCGGCCGGCGGCGATGCGATTTCCAGTCCCCGAAGGGGCATGACGGCCGTAAAGAGTTGGCATCCGCTGTGTTTGACGCATCATTGTCCGAACACGATAGCGAGCAATGCTTCAATGCACTATCCGCCTCTTCGGAGTTTGACCATCCCCTTTGCGCAGGTGCGGGAACTGCTAATTGTTGGGTTTGTGGGTTCCGGGTGTGTAGTCGGCCATCCCGGAAGGCGGAGTACACCCATGGCCCTGCGCTCCACGCCCAACGCCATCGTACTCGGCACCACTACCGCTGGAGCGGATGGAGACGTCACGAAAATTTCTCTGCCGGGCGGCCTATCCACCATGGTCAGCGGCATCGGCGCCTATCCCGATGGCGCGCCTACGCAGCGCGCATATAACCAAACAATTCTCAGTAGCGTCCACAGGTAGAGACACTCGCCCTCTAGGCCCGAATCGGTCGCCGTGGATCCGGACTACGAGCGCTTCTTGGCCTGTCGTTCACGATGAACCGGCCCTGCTCCCAACCTACGGTTTAGCGAAACCGTGATGTTATCTCGAAATTGAACGAATGACTAAGATCAATCGGTCGGAAAACCGACCCCGATTTCGGATGATAATCAACCCCATGAAATGGATGATTATCGCAACTGGCGATCTGTACGCTGAAGGTCAGCGAAAACCTTGGGGTGAGTGTATCGAATCAACACCAAAAAACTAAAGCTTGGGTCCAATTTGGGTCCAATCACTGCCAAATATCGTGCAAAAAGAGGGGACGACACGCAGAACCAACCTAAATGAAACAACAGGTTAGCAATTCAGTTGCTGGTTCGGGACCAGGGGGTTGGAGGTTCGAATCCTCTCTCCCCGACCATTCTAACTAACTGATAAGAAGTTATTTGTGTTCTCTTCTGTACGCGGATCAGTAAGCGCCAGCCGTGCTGTGTGCCCAAAATTGTGCCCACTCAGCCTTTCAACGGCTGCCAAAACCGCATCTTCGCTTGCGTGCACGTAACGGGCCGACATGGCCGTTGAGCTATGACCCGCGATTCGCGCGAGCGTCCACGCATCGCAACCGGATTCGCCTAGGCGAGTCAGAACGTGTGACGCAGGCTGTAAAGCACGAAGGGTCGGACGCGGCTGAGCCCGGAGAGCCTTGGGATGTTGCTTCTTGAGCGTGGACTTTTCGAGGTGAGCGCTCGTCGTGGGTGCCGACCATACCCAACCCTCCACCGGGCAGCCGGAAGCTTTCCAGTGTGCCTCCAGCACCTGCCGGACGCGGGGGGGCATAGGCAGAACTCGGCGAGCAGCAGCCGTTTTCCCATGAGTCACCAAGAGAGTTCCGTTTCTCCCGTTCTCCCAAGAGATCGACTCCCACTGCAAGCGATAGCATTCGTCTGGACGCAGCCCTGTGTCTATATGGACGACAGCCACAGACGCAAGCGGTTCAGGTGCTGCCGCCAGGTAGCGCTTCCTCATCGGGCATGACGACGTGTTCTCGATGCTTCTCACCCGGCAGCATTTTGATCCTGGGAGCGTGGTCAAGCACGCCCCATTCCACTGCCAACCGCAACACCCTTCGTAGCACCTGAAGCGAGCTGTTGACTGAACTCACTTGCAATCCCTTGGATTTGCGCCACGCTGCGAAGTCCGCGGCCCTTTCGCTGGTGATCTTGTCCAGCCGTTGCGATAGATGCCCCGGGGAAGGAAGGCGTTTGAAATCCCTGAAAAATCAACAGAAATCAGTTGAGGACAAAGAATTTCGTCTCATATCAGCTTTGTTTTCTGATAGATGCGCCAAGGCAACGGCGCTTGAAATCCACTCGAAAATCAAAGGAAATCAACGGACGGCAGAATTTCCACAGCAGTCCGCGCGCGCGAGTGCACAAAAACGGAAGGGGCTTAGGCGCAGTTGGCACACCTAAAAAGACAACACGTTCTAGGCATTTCCAGGGAGCCCCCAAATATAAATACGCCCTCAAAAAGGAACGATGCGATGATCCGATATTGCACATACTGCGGCATCCAGATCGCTAATTCCCAGCGCTTGCGCCGGGCTTCGCCCTACTGCTCGGATGAGCACCGGAGATTAGCACGGGGGGAGCGACGTAACGAAATCGCCTCAGGACGGTGCCGTTTATGCGGACGCACCCAGAAGCCCAAGAAGGCCGCGGTAATTGAATCCTCAGGCTGTGCGCCGGGCGCACAAGGCGTTCCACAGACCTGTTCAGACGGCCTAGGCCGAAGGCCTTGACGCCGAAGCATGGCGTCTTATAAACATTTGGCACCCCCCAAAAACACAAAGGAGAAAGAAGTATGCGAATGTTGCTCAGAGTCTCTATCCCCGTGGAAACCGGCAATGCCGCTGCCAAAGACGGAACCCTGGGTTCCACGATTGAGGGCATACTGGCCGATCTCAAACCGGAAGCGGCCTATTTCTTTGCAGACGACAACGGCAATCGGTCGGGCTCCATCGTTTTCGACATGAAGGACACATCACAGATTCCGGCGATCGCTGAGCCTTGGTTTCTCGCCTTCAACGCAAAGGTTTCTTTCAGGCCGGTCATGAATCCTCAAGATCTTGCCAAAGCCGGGCCATCGATTGGCAAGGCTGCAAAGAGATACGGGAAGTAGACACTCTCCGGGTTGTCACCATGGAAGACTGCCGCGCCTCGGCAAGACTGGAAGTAAATTCTGCCAAGCCGAGGCGTTAATGAGTCGGGTCCTAGTCAGCTGACGATGAGGATGCGGGAAGCATCGCTTGCCCCGTCTGCTGAAACGCTCGCTCAATCGCATCGGCTTGTGGATGCACATACCGCTGAGTAATCGTGATTGAGGAGTGCCCGGCGATTCGTGCTAGCGTGAACACGTCGCAGCCAGAATTGGCTAACTGAGTTAGGGCGGTGTGCCTCAAGATGTAGGGCTGGAACGGCTGAATTACCTTCACGCCGTCCTCTTTCGCTTTCTGATTGGCCTGCTCGATCGCTTTTCTTGTGCTGGTCTGTCTGACTGCAGGAAGGAACAACTCTCAGCGCTTAAATCAGCAAATGTAACCCTAACTCCCTGAAGTTGCTCAGCATTCTTTGCCACACCTCGCGCAACGCTTACATTCGAATTCCCCGACACCAGCACTCCCAGACTCTGCGCCCGTTAGCGAAACGGTTCGGAAAAGCGTAACGGCCCTCCACCGTCATAAGCAGCACATTGCGCCAGCTCTCTCAGTGGCCCGGGAAGCCTCACGGGTATGGTGGCACAGAAAGAAGCGAGCTACGAGGTCCAGGTTCCGCCGTTGACTTGACCATCATGCCCACCGATTGAGTCGGGCGCGGTGTCGCACGAAAGCAGGTAGGCGGCGACCAATCCGTCATGCGGGATGACGTGCGTATAGACCATTTGCACCTCGTCAGCAGTAAGAGCCCGATTCCAAACCCGCACGTCACGGATCGCTCCGAGGAAGAAGCTGTTGAAATCGCGCGTGGCTATCCGCACAGGCGCCGTGCCATGCACAGGAACGATGTTTTCCTTCGACCACGGCTGTTGGTCCTCCAACGAACCGTTCTTGTAAATCACGGTGGCTTGCTGGACGCCATCAGCCACGCCTACAACTTGAATCCATTCGCCCACTGTCACCGGATTCTGAAAATAAGCTCCGACCCCCAGGTTGATTTTTTCTCCTGAGGAAGCCTTCGGATTAAAAACATAGAAACTGATGCGGCTGGGCCGTGCCTCGGTGGGATTGTCGTTGTACATGCGAAAGGTCCATTCCTGCTGGTCGTCCTCCCCTTTGCCCAACCAGTGAACATATGGGTTATCTCCCGAACCGTCATCTTCCGAGATGGGAAAAGAGAGCGTATCGGGCCGCATCCATGCCGAGACGGTCAAGCTGCCTGTGGTGGCGGCGCTGAACACCGCGTTGTCGGGAATCTCAACGTAGTTGCTCTTCGTACCATCGAACTGAAGAACGCTCATAGGTTCATCCTTATCATCAGATTTGCCCGCTTGCGACTTGTGCCACCGTTCATCATACGACTGAGTTCGGCCCGGACGCGGCGAGCGAGAAATACCGGTACTGGTCAAGTTTCAAACTTGACCAGTACCCGATTTTGCCAGCGATACGCGCGAGAGAGAGGAGAAGTTCTTTTAGGGAGGGACAAAATTATCATCCAGCTCTTTAAAGGAGCCTCAAAACGAACCGCCGGACAATCCGGACACGTAAAAAGAAAGCTCTCACGGCGAGTTTCGCGTGCAATACGCGCGCTAGAGGCGACGCATTTTCGGGACGTCTGGTATCCCCGAAAATCGACGCATATCAGGAGAAATCAATGGACTGCTGGAATTTCCGAAGCAATACGCGCGCGAGAGAGGGCCAAATGGATTTCGACCCTGTTTTCTCCGAAATTCAGCGAGGAAATCAAATCAATCAACCGGGCCCTTAAAGCCATTATTTGCGATAGATACCCTAGGGGGACGCCGCGCTTCAAATGAGCTCTGTCTTCTAGACTAGTGGAGCAAGAAAATTGTTCCTCGCCTAACTTCAGATTTATCCCGAGCCCAGTTCAGGCAATTGCATCCAACATCCCAAAGGGAAATGCGTTATGGGTCATGGCATCATTGCGTGGATTATTATCGGGCTCGTCGCAGGCTGGCTTACCGGTAAGCTCATGAAGGGTTCGGGCTTTGGTGCCATCATGGATATGGTGGTGGGT